>Ga0209006_10005133_pt1 | contig 11890 bp, 10 predicted proteins | sample JacPin_JW_Ref_O2_FD_188567 | JGI IMG/M metagenome (GOLD analysis project Ga0209006, IMG submission 188567) | Forest soil microbial communities from Algoma, Ontario, Canada - Jack Pine, Ontario site 1_JW_Ref_O2 (SPAdes) (version 2) | ecosystem: Environmental > Terrestrial > Soil > Boreal... | reverse complement strand
CGCCCCAAGCCTCGACGCTCATGCATCGTCACGATCACGATTACATTTACGTCACCATGGGGGACACTCATCTCTCGAACCAGGTCGAAGGCAAAGCGTCAGCCGAGGTCAAACTGAGCGACGGCGACACCCGCTTCACGCCGGGCAATTTTGCCCACATCGTTAAGGATCTTTCCGATCAGCCATTCCGCAATATTACGATTGAGTTGGTGCAGGACGAGAAATTGCGGCTGGCGCAATCGCATTGGCCGGAGGATAGCGGCGAGAAGACTTTTCCCGGCGGACGCGGCAAGATTCTCTTTGTGAAAGATGGAGTGCGCGTCTCTGAGTTCGACCTGGAGCCGGGCGCGGTTGTGCCTAGTCATCATCACGATGGTCCGCACCTGCTAGTTGCCATCAGCGATCTCGACCTCCGCAGCGATGTCGACGGCAAGGGGCCGACGGCGGGGAAATTTACGGCAGGCGCAGTGAAGTGGGTGGCGGGAGGCTACACGCACACCCTGACGAATGTGGGCAAAAGTCCGGCTCGATTCGTAATTCTGGAATTCTAGGCGGTTTTGATCAGAGGGATACCTGGAGAAACCAGCCCGACACGGTGCAGCTTAGCGGTCAGGCGTTCTTTGTCCGCTGAAGTAGTGGCAGTAGCGGCCAGGCGCTTGCGCAGCTTTGCTATTTTTTCGGCGCGGGTACGGCGACGGCGGATTTCAGGACGACGGCTGGGTGCGGACATTCAGTTCTCCTTGTAGTGAATCAATTATAGGGTGCCTCGGCGGCTGTGGCAAAGATGGCGGTCCTGCTATGGTCCAGTTTGCGGCGGCGGGTTGTCGGTTTCCGGCCGGTAGCCGCTACATTCCAACACAGGGAGACGCGGATATTTTGCGAACCTCGAATCCTCAAAAGAAAGCTTACACATCAGAAAAATCGATCCGCGATCGGATTTGATCTGGCGCGCGTGCCGGCATTTATTGCACAGGCCAGCGATTGGAGCAGTCGGCGTTTGCTGCATTTCGTCGTTGGTAACTTTGTGGTTGCTAACTATGTTAATAGACACGTTATTAACTACAAGATTAATCGTGTCAGAGGACCGAGGAATTGTCGACGGCTTCGGAGTCCGACTTCTTCAAATACCCACGAGGACGAGAGTGTATGCCCCGAGGGCATCACAATCGTTCAGTTCCTAAGCGAACACCACTGTTTTGTTCTGGTAGACGAGGATGCGGTTTTCCAGATGCCAGCGCACGGCCCGTGAGAGCACGACTCTCTCCAGGTCTCGACCTTTGCCCACCATTTCCTCAACCGTGTCGCGATGGGAAACGCGCACCACATCCTGCTCGATGATTGGTCCTTCGTCGAGGGTCGCGGTGACGTAATGGCTGGTGGCGCCGATCAGCTTTACGCCGCGCTCAAAAGCCTGATGATAGGGTTTCGCCCCGATGAAAGCGGGAAGAAAGGAATGGTGGATGTTGATCATTCGCAACAGATATTGCGCGACGAAATCCGGCCCCAGGATCTGCATGTAACGCGCAAGCACGATCAGGTCGACATTCTGCCCGAGGAGTGCAAGCATTTCCTGCTCGGACTCGCGTTTGTCTTTGGGATTGGTCAGCAGATGAAACGGGACGTTATGAAAGTCGGCTAATGGCTTGGCGGTCGGGTGATTGCTGATAATCATGACAATGTCGCAAGCCAGATCGCCGTTTCTGTGCCGGTAAAGCAAGTCCGCAAGGCAGTGATCGTAGGCTGACACGAGAATGGCGATCCTGGGACGGTAGTTGGTCAATGCCAGGTTGTAGTGGATCTGGAAGCGTTCGGCCACGGGCTGGAAGTAATGTTCAAAATCGGAGATCGGAATATCGAACTCATCGAGATCCCATTCCAGCCTGGATAGAAATAAGTCGCGGCCACTGTCCAGATGATCATCGCTATGCAAGACGCTTCCCTTGTGCCCGATGAGGAATTGGGAGATCTCCGCCACCACGCCTTTGCGAGCGAGCGGCATGGGAGTACTTAAGAGGAGGACGGCGGTGTTCTTCATTTCCCGCCCATCATAAACGGATTCGGGCTCGGAAATATAGACAGAGGAGGGAGCATTCGGGAGTGCGTTGGCATTTCCCGCTGCCAATCAGTGCGGTGCATAGGTGGGCCAGTGCCCAATTGATCCGCGGCGCGCCCCTGGACTTCGGGCCATGCTTGCGGCATCGCTCATGTTAGTCTGTTGGCCGCCAGGATACGTTTGATCGGCCTTGCAGAACGGCCGATTTCCCTAGATTACCTACCGGCGTTCTGGTGGCGCGGCGGTCGAGACGTCCGCGACGACGAAATACACGCGCACAGAAAACCGGTAGTGGGCGAAACGTCCGCTGCAGCGATGTAGCGGGTGGGCCGTGGAGAGGTTTTAGTTCAATGGACAGAAGAACATTTTTGAAACGATCGGGAATGGCGGCGCTGGGTCCGCTATGGACCCGCGAGTTACACGGAGCCGCAAGCAATCTTGGGGGTGATGCGGGAACCGCGGAGCCGCGGAATGCGACTCGCGTTGCTTCGGAGATTCGGCGGCGGCGGCCATCGGACGCGAATTGGCCGTCGCAGGCAGCGTGGAAGCGGCTAAGTGACGAGGTCGACGGGAACTTGTTTCCGGTGGAATTTCCCATTGACGCTTGCCTCAAAGACGCGGGAAGCGCAGCCTGCCAGGATCTATTGAGCAATATTCATAATCCTTTCTACGTCGGAGACCAGCCGGGCCTCACTCAAACGCTGGGATGGGTGGACGCATGGGCGAGCAAACCGAGCGTTTATGTCGTGGCCGCGAGCAATGCGGAGCACATCGCGGCGGCGGTGAATTTCGCACGACAAAATGATTTGCGGCTGGTGGTGAAGGGGGGAGGCCATAGCTATCAGGGCACCTCAAACTCGCAGGATTCGCTGCTGGTGTGGACGCGACGCATGCACGACATCACTGTCCATGAAACATTTGTTCCCCAAGGATGCGAGGGTAAGCACGCCCCACAACGCGCGGTGACGCTTGGCTCCGGTGCGATTTGGATGCAAGCTTACGACGCAGTGACGACAAAGGGCGCTGGCTATGTGCAAGGCGGCGGCTGCACCACGGTCGGAGTGGCGGGCCTGGTTCAAAGTGGAGGGTTCGGAAGTTTTTCGAAGCATTATGGAAGTGCGGCGGCGGGATTATTAGAGGCCGAAGTGGTAACCGCGGATGGAAAAGTGCGCATCGCGAATTCACGTACGAACCCAGATCTGTTTTGGGCGCTCAAGGGCGGAGGAGGCGGAACATTCGGTGCAGTAAGCAAACTGACCCTGCGCGTACGGGAACTGCCGGAATTTTGGGGCGCGGCGATCCTGACGGTGAAAGCCGCGTCGGATGACGCGTTTCGGCGTCTGCTGCGGTACTTCGTCGACTTCTATCGGGAAAGTCTCTTCAACGATCACTGGGGTGAGCAGGCGCGCATAGCGAGCGACAATGTGCTCGCCGTGTCGATGGTGTGCCACGATTTGAGTACGGACGAAGTAAAAAAAATATGGCAACCGTTTCTGGATTGGATATCGGGCTCGCCCGGCGCTTACACCATCGAGGGACAGCCGATTATCGGCAGTATGCCGGCTCGGCATTGGTGGGACGTGGAGTGGATGAGGCAAAACCATCACCCAGTTTTCTCTTTGGACCCGCGTCCCGGGGCGAGTTCACACAACGCATGGTGGACGGGGGATGCGGGGCAAGTGGCATGGTTCCTGTACGGATACGAATCGCTCTGGATACCGGCGTCTCTGCTCGATTCGCAGGAACGGCTCGCGCAGGCGCTGTTTGCAGGTTCGCGGCACAAAGACATTGAGTTGCATTTCAACAAGGGACTAGCGGGAGCGCCGCAAGAGGCAGTCGAGGCGACACGCGATACGGCGACCAACCCCGCGGTACTGAATGCGTTTACGTTGGCCATCGTAGGCGAAGCAGGCGGCGGATATCCTGGTGTGCGCGGGCACCAACCCGATGTCGAGGCTGGACGAAAATCTCGCCAGGAGATCCGCAAGTGTGTAGATGAATTGCGCGCGATAGTGCCGAATGGCGGAGCGTACGTTTCGGAGAGCGATTTTTTTCAGGATAACTTCCAGCGAGCGTACTGGGGAGACAATTACGCACGGCTGGCCTCATTGAAAAAGAAATATGATCCAACCGGATTGTTTTTTGTGCATAACGGCGTGGGTTCTGAAGATTGGACCGACGACGGGTTCGCGAGGAAAGCTGGGAGCTAGTAGTCCGATAAGGTCAAGTGCTATCCAAAAAAGACCCTTGGCTGGCTCCCATATTTGACATTCGGGTTCCGCGGATCCAGCTAGGGCGATTCACAGCTTTCCGAAACAGAATTCATAACCAGTGTCAGTGCCCGATTGATTGCGGAAAAGAATTTATCAACCGTCGTTGGATCATCGGCGACATCCGCGTACCAATTGATGATGAACGAGAAAAAGATCCACTGCCCGGAAAAGAAAAGACCGCCGGCAATCGCTCGTGCATGAAAGCGTTTAGTGTCCGCGTTGCCGCTCTTGGCATAGACGCCGACACCGAGAGGCAATGGCACCAGGTAGATGAAATCGCACAGTGTGAGAATTCTTCGAAACTCGTTCAGAGTTTCAGGATGTTGGAAAAACTGTCCACGCAACGCACGCGAATAATATGAGACGAAGTCGTCGGCCGAGGATGCCAGGGACTGCACATCATTGAGAAATGGATGAACAAACTTTTTGGGATCGCCGTCCGGATCTGCGGGGATGAACTCCTTGAGTAATTCTTCCCATGAGATCGTTTTGTAGTTGTCCGCGCCGATCAAATAAGCGGCAAAGGCGCGCGTGCTGTCTGGAACCAGCGTGCGTGTCAGGCCGGCTTCGCTGATAAATTTACGCACGTTGTCGGCGCCAGCAAGTTTGAATATCATGTCGGTCGCGGTATTGTCACTGCTCGTGATCATTGCTTCCAGAGTTGCTCGCTCAAACACCGTTCCTTTTACATTGGGAGGGTTGAAGGTTGGGCTGCCAAACGACCAGACGCTCGAATCGAGTTCCAGCTCTTTCTTAGACAGTCTCTCGACGATGTCTGGAGAGTCGATCTGGCGCAGAGCTTCGCAAAGTACAAAGGTCTTGACGGTGCTCGCTACAAATAACATCTCATCAGAGTTCAGCTGGGCTTGAAACTTCGGATTGCCGTTCGCTGCCGGTGCCAGAATTTTGAATGCCTTGTCACCCGGCAAATGGTCGAAGAGAGCGACAATCTGTTCCGGCGTTATCGCCTGCCTTGGGGTTACGGCTAGCGCCTCCGCGACCGGCAAAGTGGTGAGAGTGGCTGTAGCGGCTGCCGTCTTTATGAATTCTCGTCTTGAATGAGTCATGTCGGCCTCGGGTAAACATTTCGTTCTTTTGATCGCAGGGACAGTTGGGACTCTGCGGCGAAGTTGCTGCTCGAGTCATTGTCAATGTCATTGTCAATCGGGTCGCACTCTATTGTTCGAGATTCAATGTGCGACATTCCAATGTGAGAAATTCTAAACCGGCATTTTGTGATGGACAAATCGCTCGGCGAAGCGCCCACAGCCAGTTTGACGTCCGTACCACAATACGCCTGTTCGAGCAGTTTTGGCCGTGTCTAGCGCCCGGGCAAGGAATGGATAGGCCGTACTTAGGGTCACTGGGGGCTGGCCCAGCGGGTGCGCTCTCAAGAAGGGTGAGGTGGCCGCTTTCGTGATGGGCAAAGGTGGGTAAGCCCACTAACTAAAAATTGTTGGCTAGTCTCGAAAGATGTTTTGTGGCAGCCGGACCTGTAAGCCGAATTTTGTCTGCCTTGCGGCAGGACGGTCATTCCTCTAGGCCGCACATTACTGTGCGGCTCAAGCGACCTACCCGGAGGTTGTGGCGCGCCGAGCCGGTGCGCTTTCGGCCGAAGCCGGAATCCCTCCCTATTTGGTCTTGCTCCGTGTGGGGTTTGCCCTGCCCGGCGCATTACTGCTCCGGCGGTGCGCTCTTACCGCACCTTTTCACCCTTACCTGAGCCTTGCGGCCCGGGCGGTATGTTTTCTGTGGCACTTTCCGTCGAATCAACCCACTCTTGCAAAGAACGCAAGAATGGGCCACCCTCCCGGACGTTATCCGGCACACTGCTCTGCGGAGTTCGGACTTTCCTCTGTCTTGCAACAGCGACCGTCCGGTCCGGCTGCCAACGGTTCATTATAGTGCAGGGCAATATAGTGCAGGGAAATAGTGGAGGGCATCGATGCTAGACGTTTTCTCGATCGCCGTCCTTGGGCGCCAGCAGAAATGCGTACGTCAAAAGCGCCAATCCGATCAGCAACGGGATCACTCCGGAAAGATAAACCGGTTCGTCGGTCACCAGGCCACGCAGCAGGATCATGACGCCGATGCCTACGACGGCGGTAATCAGGCCGCCTAACTTCATGCCTTCGATGCGGCGTTTTGCGGAGCTGACCTGCTGTTCACGCATGAGTTCGATCGCGCCCTGGGCCCCCTCTCCGGAATTCTCGGCTATCTTTTTCAGAGTTTCACTCTTGTAATACGCTTCGCGTTCTCTGCGGCGGGATTCTGTGAACGTCGCAACACTGAGGAACGTGAAGAGCGCGATGCTTCCGACCACCGGGATCAGTATGGCTGTGACCGCAACTAAGTTCTCACCTGCTTCGAGTGCCATGGGAATGCTCCTTGTTGGTTACGATGTTGGTTACGATTTCTTGCGACATTGGGTATGACCGCGGTTGCCCGGTTCCGGTTGCATTTTGTTCCGGCTTTTCTTTTCTTGAAATAATGCAACCGGAGGACGGATCGCGGTGTCCTACCTTTGAGGCAAAGTCCAGAGTGAGTGCCAGCGACGATCAAGCCGATGTCGAAAGAGTAGTGGCCGGTGATATTTCCGCTTTTGAAGGAATCGTCCGTCGCTGGCAAACTCCGCTGGTGAATCTGGCCTACCGGTTTTGCCACGATCGCGGCCGCTCCGAGGAAATGGCGCAGGAGGCTTTTCTGCGTGCTTACCGCGCGCTTGCCCAGTGGCGCAAGGATGCGGTCTTCTCCACCTGGCTCTTTGCCCTGGCGACGAATGTCTATCGCTCGGAGCTGCGCCGTATCCCGGCGCACACCGTGGCGCTCGACGAGGTGACCGAACCGGCGGATACCCGCGCTTCCGATGGCGGCCTCGAAGATCAGGATCGCGACCTGGCAATTCGCCGGGCCGTTTTTGCCTTGCCGCCAAAATACCGTGAGGCGGTGATCCTTTTCTACTTTCACGAAATGGATGTCACTTCGGCGGCCCAGAGCCTGAGCCTGCCCGAGGGGACGGTGAAGGCCAGATTATTTCGCGGGCGCGAAATTTTGCGCGGCAAGCTTCCCCAGTTGCTGGGTGTGCCGCGGCTGAAGGAAGCGCTCTGAAAGACGAAAGACGAAGGATGCTCTCTGGGGGTGCAAATATGGAGGGTGCAAATATGAACGATGACGAGGTCGATCGCATGCTTTCGCGCGATGATGAAATTCTTGCGTCGTCCGGCTTCGTAAGTCGCGTGATGGAGTCGGTTCGCCAGGAGGCGCTGGTTCCTCCGCCCATTCCGTTCCCGTGGAAGCGCGTTGTGCCAGGACTGGCGATTGCAGGCCTCGCACTGATGACGCTTCTGATTGCCCTGGCCGTTACCACGGTGCGATATGCTGGGGCCATGACGGCCCGCGTTTCCGGCCCGTTCTCGGGACCGTTCTCCATGCCCTCGAGTTTGTTTCATGGCGGCATTGAATCCGCAGTCACCTGGACGGCGCTTGCTTTGGCGGCCGCACTTTTATCGGTGAAACTTTCTATGGGCTTTGCCTCCAGCAGCGTCTGAGCAGGCCCTGAGCGCCTAAAATCTCGGCCCGCGCTCCACATAACGTCCTCGTGCTGTAGGCCTGCGGTTCCCTTTTAATGTTCGCTTTTAAGCGTCGGAATCCCCTCATTTGGCTGCTAAACTTGGGAGTGCGTGCCCGGCTTTTAATGCGTATAGCCTGAGGCCGGTTCTGGCCCATGAATATCTCCGAAGCGATCAAGATTGCTTTCCTGTCGTTGTGGGCGAACAAGCTCCGCTCCGTTCTTACCCTGCTTGGGGTGGTAATCGGAGTGGCCGCCGTGATCGCAGTCGTCACCTTCGTTAACGGCATCAACGGCTACGTGGCCACGAAGATTTTTAATCTTGGGGCCGACGTTTTTATCGTGTTCAAGGTCTCACCGGCCACCTCTAACATCGATAAATATCTTGAAGGTGAAAAGCGCAAAGATCTCACCATGGAGGACTATGAAGCTGTCCTCGAAGCTTGCAAGCATTGCGAGTGGGTGGGGGCAGCGCTGCGCAACGATGCCGGCAAAGTCAAATACGGGATGCAGTCGATCAGCGATACCACGGTCCGGGGCATGACGCCTTCGATGGTGCCGATTCTCGATATCGACCTGACGGCGGGCCGCATGATCAACGACATCGATGTGCGAAACAATTCGGCGGTGGTCGTCGTTGGACCGGACATCGTGGACAACCTTATGCCCGGTATGGACCCTATCAACAAGGAAATTCGGGTCGACGGCTGGGTCTACCGCGTGGTTGGTGTCGGCAAACGCAAAGGCAAGACGCTGGGCCAGAGTATGGACAACTATGCGCTCATGCCGATCACGGCGTTCCAGAAACAGAATGGGACGCACGAGAGTATTCGTATTTCCGGAAAAGCTTCCGCGAGCGGAGCCGGATTCGAACAGGCGATGGATGAAACGCGCGCAGTGTTGCGCGCTCGACGTCATGTCCACCCTGGCGACGAAGACAGTTTCGATATCGAGACTAACGACAGTCTGCTGAGTATCTGGTCGAACTTTAGTGGAACCTTCTTTTACGCCATGATCGGCATTGCGGCAATTTCGCTGGTAGTGGGCGGCATTGTGATCATGAACATCATGCTGGTTTCGGTGACGGAACGAACGCGGGAGATTGGGATCCGTAAGGCAATGGGCGCTCGCCGTGACGACATCCTGCTGCAGTTTTTGATCGAGTCGGTTACGGTTGCTCTGCTGGGGGGCGCGATCGGTGTGGTTTTCGGGATTACCTTCGCGAAAGTGGTCACGTTGGCGATTGGCATGCCGTCGGAGATAAAGCTCTGGGCAGTGGCGGCGGGAGTGCTGGTGGCGGCCAGTGTTGGGGTATTTTTTGGAGTGTATCCGGCGAAACGGGCGGCGGTGCTGGATCCGATCGCGGCCTTGCGGTTTGAGACTTAACGGTCTTGCTTTTGGGCGAATGGTGGTTTCAGGCGAATGCTGGTTAAGGGAGAACTCGGGGAAGGGCTGAATATGGCGGTGGACACGATCCGCAGCAACAAGCTGCGCTCGTCTCTCACCGTGCTAGGTATTGTGATTGGCGTGGCGGTCGTTATCGGGATTTCGTCGATCGTGCGCGGGTTGAACGACAACGTGAGCCAGGTCATCAGCAGTCTGGGTTCGAACATTATTTTCGCTTTCCACCTTGAGCCGTTTACTTTCGGACGTCCGACGGAAGAAATGCGCACCCGCAAAGAGCTGACTCTTGAGGACGCGATGGCGATGCAGGACCTGCCACACGTGAAAGCGGTGAGCGTTGGCGAACGATATTTCCGTCCGGAACTGGGGACGGGCACGTACTCGGTGAAGTACAAAGATCGCAAAGCTAAACAGACGATTCTGGAAGGCGACACGGCTTCGTATAAGGATGTGATCGATGTGGCGCTCGACTCGGGGCGCTGGTTCAGCGATATCGATGAAGAGCGCCGCGCTTCGGTCATCATCGTCGGGCACGACACGGCAGAAGAACTTTTCCCGAGCGAAGAGCCTTTGGGCAAGGAACTCGACATCGATGGTCAGCTATTTACGGTGATTGGCGTGGCGAAGGTGCGTAAGAGCGTATTTGGCGGCGGTAAAAATCCAGATGACAATATCGTGTTCTTTCCGCTGAGTACGTTTCGAAAATTGCACCCCGAGTTGAAGCAATACTGGATCAGCGTGAAGGCGACGTCGCATGCAGACATGCCGAAAGCGATGGACGAAATGCGCGAGTTGCTACGCCGGCGGCGCAAGGTTCCGACAGAGAAGCCGGACAACTTCGCAGTCTTCACGCAAGACTCCCTTTCTGACGTATGGAACCAGGTTACGGGGATGATTTTTGTCTTCATGTTCGCGGTGTCGAGCGTTGGGCTGATTGTAGGGGGCGTCGGCGTGATGAATATCATGCTGGTCTCCGTCACCGAGCGCACGCGCGAGATTGGCGTCCGGAAAGCGATGGGCGCGCGCAAGCGCGACATCCTGGTGCAGTTTACGCTTGAGGCGGTGATGCTTACGGCCGTGGGCGGAGTGATCGGCCTGGCGCTGGGAGCGCTGATCACAACAGTCGTCCCGCTCGCCTTCCCCTCCCTTCCTGCCACGATGTCAGTGTATTGGTCGGCGTTCGCCTTTGTGGCTTCGGCTGCGGTGGGATTAGTTTTTGGAATCTATCCCGCGTGGAAAGCGGCAAATCTCGATCCAATCGAGTCGCTGCGCTACGAGTAAGATGTCCTGGATGCCAACGCCGACCGCGCGATCTTTAGTTGAGATTTTGGCCGCGATCGGAACGCTTTGTAGTCTTTGTTTTTATTTTTTATCGGTTCTTGGCGCTGCCAGCTTTCTCGGCGATAGAAGCAGGAAAATTCAGCGGGCGGCTACGACGGGCGATCCACTTCCCCCAGTGTCCATTCTGAAGCCCTTGAAAGGCATTGATCCTCAGGCTTGGGAGAGCTTTTGCAGCCACTGCGAACAGGATTATCCAGAATATCAATTGATTTTTGGCGTGAGCGATCCGCGCGATCCCGCGGCAGACTTGGTGCGGCGGCTGCAGGTGAAGTACCCGAGGATTCCGATTGAGCTGATCGTGTGCGAGCGCGTTCTTGGGGCCAACATCAAAGTCAGCAACCTGGTGCAAATGTTGCCGGCGGCACGACACGAAATTCTGCTGGTAAATGATAGCGACATCCGCGTACCTTCCGATTATTTAAGAAATACGATCTCGCCGCTGGCAGATTCAGCGATCGGTCTTGTGACCTGCCTGTACCGGGGAGTTGCGAGTCCTACTCCGGGTCCAGCTCCGGATCCTACTCTGGGTTCGCGCCTGGAGGCATTGGGCATCAGCACGGACTTTATTCCTGGCGTTCTTAGCGCAAGATTTCTGGAGAGGGGATTGCACTTTGGACTGGGGTCGACGCTGGCTTTCCGCCGGCATGATCTGGAAGCGATAGGCAGTTTCGAGATAATCCTGGATTATCTGGCCGATGATTACGAACTTGGCCATCGCATCGCCGCCACGGGAAAGCGAGTCGAGCTCAGCCCGGTGACGGTAACCACGTTCTTGCCCGCTTACTCGCTTGGGCAATTTCTTCAACATCAATTGCGTTGGTGGCGAACCATTCGGGATGCCCGCCGCTGGGGATATGCGGGATTGATCTTTACTTTCGGCCTGCCGTGGGCAGTGATAACCCTATTTGCAGCGCGAGGCGCGGCCTGGGCCTGGCTACTGTTTATGTTGGTTTTATTCGCGAGGCTAGCGGTGGGGCTGTTGGTTTCGGTGATTGTGCTCAGCGATCGCCAGTTTTTCCGCGATGTTGTGTTGCTTCCGTTTCGGGATCTGATCGCGCCGATTATCTGGCTCGCGAGTTTTATGGGGAACCGCATTCACTGGCGAGACGAGGTCTTCGATCTGAAGCGCGGACGGCTGACCATGGTCCGGTCGCGCGACGCTTGACGCTTTGTTCGCGCGGCATTCTTTGAGGGTTGGGAGATTTTAGAGTCGCCGCACCGATTGTCCGGGAGGCAACTCCGCAAGAAGTT
>Ga0209006_10005131_pt1 | contig 11892 bp, 11 predicted proteins | sample JacPin_JW_Ref_O2_FD_188567 | JGI IMG/M metagenome (GOLD analysis project Ga0209006, IMG submission 188567) | Forest soil microbial communities from Algoma, Ontario, Canada - Jack Pine, Ontario site 1_JW_Ref_O2 (SPAdes) (version 2) | ecosystem: Environmental > Terrestrial > Soil > Boreal... | reverse complement strand
GATGGGGGCGAGTACGGATAGGAGCCGGAGCGATCCGGGCCCCAGCAATCCTGAACTCGATGGGCAGAATCCGGATTCAATCTGGCCGCCGGCGACGGATTCGAAGAGCCTGGTTCAAAACTTCAAATATCCATTTTCTTTCGCGAACAAGAGGACCTACGAAGGCGGTTGGTCACGTGAGGTAACCGTTCGCGAGCTCCCCGTTTCAAAAACCATCGCGGGTGTCAACATGAGGCTTACGGCCGGAGGCGTTCGGGAACTGCATTGGCACACGGCGGGCGAGTGGGCAATCATGCTTTACGGAAATGCGCGGATTGCGGCGGTGGATGTGTCCGGGAAGAGCTTTGTATCGGATGTTGGGGTTGGCGATCTCTGGCTATTTCCACCGGGCATACCGCACTCGATTCAGGGGCTGGGGCCGGACGGGTGCCAGTTTTTGTTGGTGTTTGATGATGGGAACTTCAATGAGTTCGAGACATTTTTGCTAACGGACTGGCTGGCGCATACGCCGAAGGAAGTGCTGGCGAAGAATTTTGGGGTGAGTGAGTCGACTTTTGACAAGGTACCGAAGAAAGAGCTGTTTATTTTTCAAACTGGGATGCCGGAAGAGTTGAAGAAGGAAGAGGCGTACGTGGCGGAAAGCACCGGGTCGGTTCCGATGCACATGGATTTTCGAACGAGCGAGATGAAGCCGACGAAGGTAACTCCCGGCGGCGAAGTGAAAATTATCGATTCGAAGAATTTTCCGATCACAACGATTTCTGCGGCAATTGTGAAGCTGAAGCCGGGCGGGCTGCGAGAGATGCATTGGCACCCGAATGCGGATGAATGGCAGTACTACATCAGCGGGAAGGGAAGGATGACTGTCTTCGCAGCGGGTGGTCGCGCGCGGACGATGGATGTGGAGGCTGGGGATGTGGGATATGTGCAGCAGTCGAATCCGCACTACGTCGAGAACACGGGGGATACGGAGCTGATGTTTTTGGAGATGTTTAAGACGCCGCACTATGCGGATATTTCGTTGGCGGAATGGTTGGCGCACACGCCGTCGTTGCTGGTGGATCAGCATCTTGGAGTGGGGCAAGAGATGTTGAAGAAGATTGCGAAGGAAGAAGTGGTGGTGAGGCCGTTGTAGAGAGCCGGCAGCGCAAAATTGGTGGAGGCGGATTATATTTTGCGGACATGGGGCACAGCATGCTGTGCCCCTACACATTTGTGCTTGAAGTGGGCGTCAGCGGTTGCCGGCGAACAGGTGGACGATTGAGACGATGATGATGGCGCCTACTGTTGCTGCGGCCAGGCTGACCAGGAAGCCGCCGCCGAGGATGCCGAGCTTCATGAAGAGCCAGCCGCCGAGGACGCTGCCGACGAGGCCGAGAATGATGTCGGTGATGCAGCCGTAGCCGGCGCCGCGCGCGATTTTCCCGGCGAGCCAACCTGCGATGAGGCCGATGACGATCCAGCCGATCAGGCCACGCTCATATTGCACGACGACGATGCGATCCTGAAAAAGGGTGAGAGCTAGCGCTGCGAGCATTCGGCCTCCTCGGGCGACGACGGTTGAAGATTTTTAGATGCCGCATTGTAGCGTTGAGAGAGCGGAATGCCAACTGCGAGACGGCTGCCGAACGAAACGACAGGGCTCTACGTGGCTGACGGCTGGGCAAGCTGGGGCGCAGCGGGCTGCGCCCCTACATAAGAGGAATCATGGCTGTTGTTGCGTCATGCAGTGGAGCGTGCCGAGGCCGAGGACCAAATCGCGGCAGGCGACGCCGACGATTTCGCGGCCGGGGAAGAGTTCGGCGAGTTTGTTGAGGGCGACGCGGTCGTTTGCGTCGTTGAAGGTCGGCACGATGACGAGATTGTTTGCGATGTAGAAATTGGCGTAGCTGGCGGGCAGGCGGAAGTCGTCGAACTCGATCGGCGCGGGCATCGGAAGCGTCTCGATGCGGAAGGGTCGACCGTCGGGATCTTTCATTGCGCGCAGCAGTTCGAGATTTTCCTGGAGCGCGGCGTAGTTCACGTCGGATTTGTTTTTCTCTTCGATCACGACGATGGTGTTGGGGTTCACGAAGCGCGCGAGGTCGTCGACGTGGCCGTGTGTGTCGTCACCGGCGATGCCGTTGCGGAGCCAAAGCACTTGCGTCGCGCCGAGATAGTTGCGGAAGACTTGGTGATAGTCCTCGCGTGTGAAGCCGGGGTTGCGCTCCTGCGTTTTGCTGAGTAAGCATTCCTCGGTCGTCAGCAGCGAACCGCGGCCGTTGACGTCGATGCTGCCGCCTTCGAGCACGACGCGGCTTCCTTTGTGCGTGGGCTCCCAAACGCGATGCTTCAACGACTTGTTGACGAGCGTCGCGGCGACGGCGTCGCGTTTGTGGTTGCTGTATTTCGCCCAGCCGTTGAATCGCCAGTGGGTATAGGCGAGGTCGCCGCTCGAGTTTTTTACCGAGATCGGGCCGGAGTCGCGCATCCAGCCGCGGTCGGTGGGGACGCGGAAGAAATCGACGTTGGAAAGATTTGCGCCCGACTTCGCGAGAATATCGCGAACTTTCTTTTCTTCGGTGGCGTTTTCGACGAGCAGATACACGCGTTCGACACGCGAGAGATTTCGAACGATTTCGGCGTAGGCCCAGGGAATCGCGGGGAATTTGCCCGGCCAATCGCTTACCTCGTGGGGCCAGCCGAGCCATGTCGCATGGTGACGCTCCCACTCGGCGGGCATCGAATAGCCCAACTCGAATGGTGTCTGTGATTCGACGCGGGCTTCTGCGTTCTTTCGGTTGCTGGCTTTGCGCGAAACGGGCGTTTTCTTCTTCATGCGGATTCGGTTTACTCCCCGAGCCAGCGATTGGTGATCGGGTGGTAAGCGTCGATACGACGATCGCGCAGGAACGGCCAGTTGCGGCGGGTGTCTTCGCTCTTTGCAGGGTCGCATTCGACGACGAGGATTTCTTCTTTGTCGTTCGAAGCTTCAGCAACCATCTGTCCGAATGGATCGGCGACAAATGAATTGCCCCAGAACTCGAGTCCGGGGTCTCCCGTCTCCGGCTTGCCTTCATAGCCGACGCGATTCACGACGGCAACGTAGATGCCGTTGGCGATCGCGTGGGCGCGCTGAATCGTGCGCCACGCGTCGAGCTGGGCGGCGCCGAACTCCGCTTTTTCGTGCGGATGCCACCCGATGCTCGTCGGATAGAAGATCACTTGCGCTCCGCTAAGAGCGGTGAGGCGCGAGCCTTCGGGATACCACTGGTCCCAGCAAATCTGCACGCCGATCCTTCCGTATTTCGTATCGAAATTCGGAAATCCGAGGTCGCCCGGCGTGAAATAAAACTTTTCGTAGTAGAGCGGGTCGTCGGGAATGTGCATCTTGCGGTATTTGCCGAGGAAGCTGCCGTCGGCATCTATGACCGCGCATGTGTTGTGATAGACGCCGGCGGCGCGGCGTTCGAAAAGGGAAGCGACAACGACGACTTTCTTTTCCTTCGCAACTTGACTGAAGGCTTCGGTTGCGGGGCCAGGAATCGGCTCTGCGAGATTGAAAAGCTCGGCGTCTTCCTTCCGGCAGAAGTATTCGCCACGAAAGAGTTCATCCATGCAGATGATCTGTGCTCCACGCGCCGCGGCTTCGCGAATCTTTTCAATCGCGCGCTGAAGATTTTCTTCCGCGTTCGTCGTCGAGCGCATCTGAATCAGGCCGACGGTAAATTTGTTCGCCATAGAAAATTAGTTTAGCATGACGCGCAACGCTGATTTGTGAAGCGAATCTGCTTTTCTTCCGCGCGCGTTTGTATTATCAATCTCGGTGAAAATTAAGCAGTGCGGATTTCAGTTTGTCACTGTTGTGTGAATGCGATGTGACACAGTGATGCGAACTTCAGGAGAGTAAATGGCAAAGCCAAAAAAGACGGTCACCGGACGCGTACTGCACGATCCGGTGAAAGACAAGCTCCGGCCGATTTATCCGCTCGATCTTTCGAAGATTCGCACGATCGATCAACTGGTGCGCGCGATGGCCGACACGGCTTATACCGCGCGGCAGATCGGTGACGCCGCGGACGTACTCGAAATCATGGCGCGCGACAAAGATTGTTTTGTGGTGATGACACTCGCGGGAGCGCTCACTGTCGGCAAGATGGGTTTGGTTTTTTGCGATCTGATCGAGAGCGGCATCGTCAAAGCGATCGTTTCGACCGGCGCTTTGATGGCGCACGGTCTCGTGGAAGCGACTGGCCTCTCTCATTTTCGTTATGACCCGTCGAAAATGAACGACGAGGAGCTTTTCAAGGCTGGATATAACCGCGTCTACGATTCGCTCGAGCCGGAGACGAATCTCGACCACGTGGAGCAGGTAGTCGATGGCATTCTCGACGAGTGGGAGCCGGACGATGTCGTCTGCAGTTGGAAGCTGCATCGCAAGATCGGCGAACTGCTACACAAGCAAGGTGGCGGGCGCGGAATTTTGAAATCGGCGTACGAGCACAACGTTCCGGTGTTTGTGCCAGCCTTCTCGGACTCAGAACTCGGAATCGATTTCGCGTTGAATAAAATGGCGCGCGTGAAGAGCAAGCGTCCTTTGCTGAGATTCGATCCGTTCGAAGACTTCGAGACGTTCGCCGACACGATGCTGGCGACGAAGCGCATGGGCATCTTCACGGTCGGCGGAGGCGTGCCGCGCAACTGGTCGCAGCAGTTTGGCGTGTACGCGGAATTGCTGGCTCGGCGCGGATACAAGAAGCTGCCGTTGAAGCGCTACAATTACGGCCTGCGCATCTGCCCGGAGCCAGTGCATTGGGGCGGACTGAGTGGCAGCACGTACACGGAAGCGGTTTCGTGGGGCAAGTTTGTGCCGCCGGACGAAGGCGGGAAGTTTGCCGAAGTTCTCGAAGACGCGACCGTGGCGTTGCCGCTGGTTGTCGGAGCAGTCTTGGAGCGAATCGGATATTTCAAACGATAGTGGCGGGGGTTACAGCGGACTCATGAATGCAAGTTGTGCTCACGGGAAATTTTGTGGGCACTTTTTTTTGAGGAGGTCGCATGGCAAAGGCAGCGGCAGCAAAAACGAAATCACCTGCTCGAAAGAGTGCAGGTTTGTACGATGTTCATCCCGGTGTCTCGATGGTCCAGAAGTGGGTCGGCGAGTTGAAAGAAAAGACGGGGCGAACGGCCGACGAGTGGATGGCGCTTGTGCAAAAGGAAGGACCCAAGAGCGGGCACAAGGCGCGCGTCGAGTGGCTCAAGACCAAACATAAGTTGGGCAACAACAGCGCCTGGTGGATTGCCGACCGCGCGGAGGGAAAAGGCGGGGAAGACGAGAGCCCGGAAGCATACCTCGAAGCTGCGATGAAATTTGTCGCGGAGATGTATTCCGGAAAGAAGGAAGCGCTGCGTCCGATGTATGACCAATTGCTTGAAATGGGGAAGTCGGTCGCCGACGACGTGAAGGCCTGCCCTTGTCAGACGATGGTGCCGTTGTATCGAAATCATGTTTTCGCACAGATCAAGCCGACGACAAATTCACGAATCGACATGGGCTTCGCGCTGGCGAAGCACAAAGGCAAGCTGCCAAAGCGATTGATCGATACGGGTGGCCTGGCAAAAAAGGATCGCATCACGCATCGCATCGAAATTACGGAGGCGAGTCAGATCGACGCCGATGTGCGGAAGTGGATCAAGACAGCCTACGAACTCGACGGGGAATAGTTCTCGATATTCGCGTCGAAAATAAATAAGGGGCGCAGAGTTTGTGCGCCCCTTTTATTCTTTCTCGCGCGATTTGTTTCGATCAGTCGTCTTCGCCGATGAGAATTGCGGCGCCGAGCACTGTTGTCCATAGTCCGCGCTTATCGCCGACAGCGGATTGCGTCACATTCATCGTGCGAACGATTTTATTCGAAATGCGGTAGACCTCTTTTTTCTCGTCCCACGAAAGATCCGGATCAAATTCCACGTTGAGAGTCGTCGCGAGCATTTCGGCGGCGAGCTCTTCCGCGTATTCGCCGGCAACTTCTTCAGTTTCGCCGAAAGAGTGATGCTCCGACAGGTATCCGTACATCGACTTATCGCTCGGGAGCGCGAGACCTATGCTTGCGGCTATCAGGCGATGTGCTTCTTTCGTCGAATTTTCGCTGATGACTGTAAACGCGACTTGTCCGGGCTTGATGTGCTTCAAACCTTCGCTGCGGGAAATCAATTTGCAGTTTGGAGGGAAGATCGAAGAAACGCGGACGATGTTGCACGCAGCGATGCCCGCATTTCGGAGAGCCAACTCAAAGCTCGAAAGCCTTTCCCGGTGTTTTCCGACGCCTTTGGTAAGAAAAATTTTCTTCGCGACGAACGCCATGGGTCGGTGTGGATGCCTCCGTAAGTTGGGCTGAGAAAAAAATCTGCTCCTGTGGAAAAGTAACAAGAAGGTTTTGCACTGTCAACGCATTTGAGGCCGAAGCGAGATTTCGGATGACGCAACAAGGAGGAAGAGCGCGGTCAATTATGAATGGAAGATGAACGAATCAGTCTTTTGCGACATGTTGCAGCAATTTTCCGAGCGGTTTGCAGAGAGCAAGAACTTTTCCGAGATCCGCAGCGCTGAAATCCGCGCCTGCGCTCCCAGCATTTGGTCCCTTGCGGCTGATTTGAATCACACCGATCACTTTTTCGCCCGAAAGAATCGGCGCGCTGATAATTTTTTGAATCGCTTCGCCTGCATCGACCCCACTCGTTTTCACACCTTCAAAAACCGTTGCGTGGCGGGACGTGGCGAAATTGTTGTTAATTTCGGGGCGGCTTTCTCGAACCGTTCGAGCCGCAAGCGCGGAATTGCTCGTCAACGGAATGAAGCCGACGTTTCGCAGCGCTTCGGGAAACAGAAAATAAAGATGACGCCACTTCTGGGAGAGGCCGAGGATGCCGACTTCTTCCGGCTTGACGTTGAGATTGCGAGCGATGCGTTCAGCGACGGAAGTCCACGCGATTGGTGGCGCTTCGGCGCTGGCGTTCGAGTCGCCAAGAGCGTCGGCGAGGCGTTCGAGTTCCGTTACAAGGCTCAAGCAATCGTCTCGCTGTCAGTTTGTGAGTCGTGACGGGACCATGGGGAAGGCGCCCGCTGACTGCTAATGAAGCGAGAATATCACGCGAGTTAAGGCTGCTTTGTAAAATCAAACGGATTTAGGAGTTACTGTTTGGACGCAAATTCGAATGGCTCATCGAAAAGGCCTTAAACGTCGTCAATTTGCGATTCTCTCCGCCAAGTTTTTCGCGTGCAAATTTTGCATCACTCGTTCCGCCTGCTATAATTGGGTCGCCGCGATTCTGAGCGCCGAGAAGGCAAGGACGCGGCGGAGAGGGCATGTCCGCTACGGCAACCCGGCCAGATCCAAGCTATTTCTTCCGAAAACTCCATTCGTTAACCGGCATTGTTCCTGTCGGTGCATTCCTTGCTGAACATTTTTGGTCGAACAGCGCCGCTCTGGTGAGCGCGCAGAAGTACGACGAGACGTCGCAAACTCTTCAAACGATTCCGTTCCGGCTGATTGTCGAGTGGGGCTTCATTTTTCTGCCGCTGCTGTATCACGCGGGGTATGGGATCTATATATGGTTGCAAGGGAGGTCGAACGTGTCGGCCTATCCCTGGGTGAAAAATTGGCTTTTTACTTTGCAGCGCTACACGGGGTTGATCGCCTTCGTTTATATCGCGTGGCATCTTTACACCGAGCGATGGCTGACACACGGAAGATCGACGTACGCGACGGTCGCGCACGACTTGGCGAATCCGTTTTATCTCACGTTTTTCCTGATCGGTGTTCTTGCGTCGTCGTTTCACCTCGGTGTCGGCATCTGGAATTTTCTCTGCAAATGGGGATTGGCGGCGACGGTGCGCGCACAGCGCGCAGCTGGGCAGCTAGGCTTGCTGGTCGGAGTTGTATTTAGCCTGGTCGGAGTTTTGATTATTTTGAGTTTTCGGTTTGATTGGCATCCGTTCGCGGGATACATCACTTCTAAATGAAACATCCGAAGATCATCGTAGTGGGCGGTGGGCTCGCCGGCTTGATGGCCACGATTCGCGTGGCGGAGTCGGGCGTGCCGGTGGAATTATTTTCGATCGTACCGGTGAAGCGTTCGCACTCGGTTTGCGCGCAAGGTGGAATCAACGCTGCGAAGAATCAAAAGGGTGAAGGCGACACGACACAGAAGCATTTCGACGACACGATTTACGGCGGCGACTTTTTGGCGAATCAGCCCCTCGTCAAGCGCATGTGCGAGGCGGCGCCGGGGATCATCGATTTGCTTGATCGCATGGGCGTCACTTTTAACCGCACACCCGAAGGGCTGCTCGACTATCGGCGTTTCGGCGGCACGCTCTATCACCGCACGGCATTCGCTGGCGCCACGACCGGGCAGCAGCTGTTGTATGCGCTCGATGAACAAGTTCGGCGCCACGAAGCAGAAGGCCGCGTTACGAAGCGTGAGGGCTGGACGTTTCTTTCCGCTGTGATCGATGAAACCGGCGTCGCGCGCGGGATCTGCGCGATGGATTTGCGCTCGATGGAAGTCAAAACGTTCCACGCGGACGCGGTCATTTTTTGCACAGGCGGCGTAGGGGCGATTTTCGGACGCTCGACGAATTCGGTTGTCTGCACGGGCTCCGCGCAGTCGGCGCTGTTTCAACAGGGCGTCGATTACGCGAACGGCGAGTTTATCCAGGTCCATCCGACGGCGATCCCCGGCGAAGACAAGCTCCGCTTAATGAGCGAATCGGCGCGTGGCGAAGGCGGCCGCGTCTGGGTGCCGCGGAATCCCCAAGAGAAGCGCGCGCCACGAAGCATCCCCGAAGCTGAACGCTTCTATTTCCTGGAAGAGTGGTATCCGAAGTACGGCAACCTCGTCCCGCGCGACATCGCAACGCGCGCGATTCATCGCATCGTCTATCAGGAAAAGCTCGGACTCAACGGCCAAGCCGCCGTTTACCTCGACGTCACGCACATTCCTCGCGAGACGCTCGACCGCAAGCTCGAGGGCATTCTCGAAATCTACGAAAAATTCCTCGGCGTCGATCCGCGCGACGAACCCATGAAAGTTTTTCCCGCCATGCACTACACGATGGGCGGCATGTGGGTTAACGCCGAAGATCAGGCGACGAGCATCCCCGGAATTTTCGCCGCAGGCGAATGCGAATACCAATATCACGGCGCTAATCGGCTCGGCGCCAACTCGCTTGTGAGCTGCATCTTCGGTGGCGGCATCGCCGGCCCCGCGGCGGTTAAATATGCGCGCGGGCTCGAAAAGGGAACTGAATCCGTTGCACACTCCGTCTTCGAACACGAACAAAGGCGCCAGGAAGCCAAGAACGCGGCGCTGATCGCCCAAGACGGCACCGAAAATCCCATCACGATCTGGAAGGAGCTCGGCGAGGTGATGACCGAGCACGTCACCGTCACGCGCATCAACAGAAATCTCGAAACCGCGTATGCCAAACTCGGCGAGCTCAGCGCACGCTACCGCAAAATCAATCTCAGCGATCGCACGCGCTGGTCGAATCAGACGCTCAACTTCGCCCGCGAGCTCGAAAACATGCTCATCCTCGCGCGCGTCATCACCATCGGCGCCTTTTACCGCAACGAATCGCGTGGCGCTCACTACAAACCCGATTTTCCGGATCGCGACGACGCCAACTGGCTGAAAACCACGCGCGCGAAGTGGGTCAACAACGACATCGAGCTCACATACGAGTCCGTCGACATCTCCCAGATTCCGCCGCGGCCCCGTCGTTACGATGCCGCGAAATAGCGCGAGAGATTGAGCTGACCATGGCCGAAAAACAAGTCATCCTCCGCATCAAGCGCCAGCAAAGCCCGAAAGAGGCTGCGCGTTGGGAAGAATTTGCGCTCCCGTGGCGCCCGTCGATGAACGTCATCATCTGCCTGCGTGACATCGCCGAAAATCCAGTTACGCGCGACGGCAAAAAGACGACGCCGATCTCGTACGATTCGAATTGCCTCGAAGAAATCTGCGGCTCCTGCGCGATGCTCATCAACGGGAAAGCACGCATGGCGTGTTCCGCGCTGGTCGATCAGCTCGAGCAGCCGATTCGCATTGAGCCGATGACAAAATTCCCGGTGGTGCGCGATCTTGCCGTCGATCGCCAGTTCATGTTCGAAAGTTTGAAGCGTGTGAAGGCCTGGATTCCTATCGACGGCACGTACGACCTCGGCGAAGGTCCGCGCCTCTCTGCCGAGCAGCAGGAAAAAGCGTATCCGCTTTCGAATTGCATCACGTGCGGAAGCTGCCTTGAGGTCTGCCCGCAGGTCAACGAGAACAGCAAATTCATGGGCGCCGCCATTTTTAGCCAGGTGCGCCTGTTCAACATGCATCCCACCGGAGCGATGCATGCCAAAGAACGCCTGCAAGCCTCTATGGGAAACGGCGGCATTGAAGACTGCGCCAATTCGCAAAACTGCGTCGTCGCCTGCCCGAAGGGAATCCCGCTCACCGAATCCCTCGCCGAAGTTCAGCGCGACGCGTGGAAACAAGCGCTCTTCGGCTGGCTGATAGGGTAAACTCTCACCACTTTTCGCTGTTGAGTTCACACGCTCCGGGAGGCTCAGATGCGCTCAGCCCGCGCCATCGCTACATTTGCATTCGCCGTAGTTTGTTTGTCGGCCACCAACGCGCTCCTTCGCAATCCCGGCACAACCGTAAACGCTGACGACATCGCCGCGCGCGCACATAAATTGCATTTTTCGACGTACGTGATCGACACGCACGACGATACGACGCAGCGCTTCCTCTCCAAATCCAGTTTCGATCTCAGCAAGCGCTACACCGACGGCTCGATCGACATTCCGCGCATGAAAGAAGGCGGAATGAACGGCATCTTCTTCTCCATCTGGATCGACGGCAAGACGATGGGGCCGGAAGCGATCCGCCAGGCGCTCGATCAGATCGATCTCGTCCGCACCAACGTTGCGAAGTATCCGAAAGACATCGTGCTTTGCCGCACTGCTGAAGAAGTCCGCCGGGCCCATGCGCAGAACAAAATTGCGGCGCTCATGGGAGTCGAAGGCGGCCACATGATCGGCAACGACATTCATATCGTGAACGTCTTCGCCGACCTAGGCGTGCGTTACATGACGCTTTCGCATTTCTACAACACCGAGTGGTCCGATTCTTCCACCGACAAGCCGGCGCACAATGGCCTCACCGATTTCGGCAAAGAAGTCGTCCGCGAAATGAATCGCGACGGGATCATGGTCGATATTTCGCACGTCTCCGACAAAACTTTTTACGACGCGCTTGAAATCAGCAAAGCGCCCCTCATTGCGTCGCACTCCTCGTGCCGAGCGATTTGCGACCACGTGCGCGACATGAGCGACGACATGATTAAAGCTCTCGCAGCAAAGGGCGGCGTCATCCAGATCAACTACGAAAAGAGCTTCATCGATCAAGCCTACAAAGACGCCTATGCCAAGGCCTCAGGCGGCGTCGTGCAGCATCTGGACGAGCTAAAGAAGAAGTGCGGCGATGACGGCGAGTGCTTCGAACGCGAAATGAAAAAGGATGAAGAGAAGCTCATCGCCGAAGGCAAACTCCCTCATGTCACATGGGAAAAAGTGATCGAGCACATCGATCACGCTGTAAAGCTCGTCGGCGCCGACCATGTCGGCCTCGGCTCCGATTTCGACGGCGCCAACATGCCCGAAGGCCTCGAGGACGCCAGCAAGCTCCCAATCATCACCGAAGCGCTGCTGCGCAAGGGCTATTCCGACTCCGACGTTCGCAAAATCCTCGGCGAAAACACCTTGCGCGTGATGGAAGCATCCGAAAAAGTAAGCGCCGAAATGAAAGCGCAGCAGCCGTAAACTAATATCTCTGGAGCTTGATCAAGAGCTTGACGGG
>Ga0209006_10005130_pt1 | contig 11892 bp, 19 predicted proteins | sample JacPin_JW_Ref_O2_FD_188567 | JGI IMG/M metagenome (GOLD analysis project Ga0209006, IMG submission 188567) | Forest soil microbial communities from Algoma, Ontario, Canada - Jack Pine, Ontario site 1_JW_Ref_O2 (SPAdes) (version 2) | ecosystem: Environmental > Terrestrial > Soil > Boreal... | reverse complement strand
CGTGTAACTGTCCGACAATGGTGTATAGCGTTTCCCGTCCCGTCCCGTCCCGACCCCTACCATATTGATTCGGGACGAACGATGGGGAGAACAAAGTTCTCTACCCATCGCTCAGTTTTCGCACCGTCCTTAAATCGTCCCGGACGATTACGGGACGGGACGATGAATCTTTCCTCAGGGTCGCAACTCTTTTCACGCCTCAACAAATGATTGGTGGTCATCGACCGCCAAAAATATTCACACCATTCGACTTGCGAACCCAATTCAATGCAATGACGTGTTCCGGCAAGGTTCTCCGATTGCACCATCAACTACATGCACCCATCACTTAAGAGATTCATCGAGAACGGTGAGCGTGAACTTGAAGGTTTGGAAGAACCTGAACGTTCTATAAAGGCCGCGAAGCTTCACAACGACCTACTGCGCAGATTCAAGCCTGAGATGTTTGAAGGTGACGAAGAATTTGACGGCAACCTGATTGAGGATGAACCGATAACAGCAAAGGATGTTGAAGAAAACATCATTCAGGGTCACTACGACAGCGAGGAGAATAAGAACGCTTCTGACTTCGCGGAAGAAGGTTGCTACAGCTATGACGACAGCGAACGTGAGCCGCGTTTGCCCAAGTTACAACATAACCCGCGCATTGAGCACGCCTCTGCATCACAACTCAAGACCTACAACAAGCAGTTGCCTGGTGAGCGAATGCGTTCAGTGGAATATGGTGCGGGTCTAGAGTTTGTAAACGACCCAACACCCATCACGCAACGTGACTGTGATGATGATGAGTCTAATTTTCTCGACGGTCTTCACGATGTCACTTCCTGTCAGAGGAAGCTTACCGCTTTCAGTGCTGCATCTGATGCTCCCGAAGGTGACAGCCGGGTCGATCACTACAATGACAAGCACGCGGAATACAAACCCACTCGTCCTTACCATGACCGCGTTGCCGGGGTGATGGGGCGTAATGCAGAGAATGCCCATACTCGAATGTTGAAGCGCACCATCGGATGGGGGAACAGTCTTCCCAACTGTGAACATTGCGGCGAGGGTTTTGATGGACGCAAGGGCCAGAAATATTGCTCGACCAACTGCCGCAAGCGTGCCCATGAATCAGCGAAAATCGTAAGTCGCTGAAAACATTGTCAGTTGCTTCGGACGCGGATTTACCCCCTATATATGAGAGGGTGCTGACGGCAATTCTCTTGTTCCATAGACCTCACCAAATGGTGAGGTTTTGCTTTTGAGCGAAAGACTGAGGTACGAAGCATGAAGACAATTCAAATATATCCGCAGGCAGGCTTCCCATGGTGCCAAGAGCAAAGCCTTGTCGGGTTCGATCTGACCGAGGATGCAGTTTTTGAAGAACTGCGTGATGCAACGTTGCGTGATGAGGGTGTGTTGATTCCTGAAACCCATCAGGATGCGTTTGAAGCGTTTCGTGAGGAACTTGAGAAGGGCCGGTTTGATCGTTCGTTGGTAAAGTTCCTGTCCCTTGACCCAAGCAAGAAAACAATCCACATCCCCGCAAGAGGTGCAATCGAGTCCAAGTTAGTGCGGGCCAGTGATGACAGGGTGGTCAGTGTGCATCAGGTGCCTGAGCAACCGGCAACCACCAAAGAGATTGTTGTTAACAGATATTTTGATTGCAGCAACACGAAGAACGCGAAACTGATCGCCGCGAAGATCACCGAAGACACCAAGTATGTGGTGTTTTGGGAACCTAATGTTGACGCGGGTGATCTGGATTGCCTGCCCGAGTTGCAGAAAGCCCGCCCACACCTAAGCGTTGTGATCGTTCACCAACTGTCTGTCAAGGTTGGGGTGGTCGTTGAATGCGACGATGACCCGGCCTCAACGTGGGATACGCAGTCAGAGGTTGAAAATGAACAGGATTTACCGCCCCTTGTGCAAGGCATCGCGCATGAGGGTGAATCAACTTGGGTGGGTGGATTACCGAAGGTTGGTAAGACGTGGGTGATGTTGTGCATTCTGCTTGCCCTGCTCACCGGCCTGCCCTTGTTTGGGGATGACCGGCTGACGGTGCCCCGCAAAGCGAAGCGTTGCATCTACCTTTGCCCCGAGGCGGGCCGTGGATCAATCAAAAAGCGGTTGAAGATGTTGGGATTGATTCGACATCTGTATGACCCCATCACCAATCCTGATGGTCGGTTGTACCTGCAAACGCTGTCCAAGGGTAAGAAGATCGCACTGACAGACCCGGCTCTGCTTGAGTTGGTAAAGGGTGCTGATGTCTTCATTGACACCGCTGTTCGTTACTTGGAAGGGGATGAGAACTCAGTCAAGGATGTGCGGGTGTTGACTGAAAACATCCTCAACCTGCTTGCGGTCGGTGCCCGGTCGGTGTGGGTTGCTCACCATGCACCCAAGGGATTCGAGAATGCGTCATCCATGAGCCTTCAAAATATGTTTCGAGGCTCGGGTGAGTTTGGTGCTGCTTTAACGAACGCCTATGGAGTGTGTACCGAAGAAGAAGCAACAACGAAAATCCGATTTCACCCCATCGTGGGCCGTGATCTTGATGAGTTGATACCGGACATGATTCTTCAGGGCAGGCCGTACCTGTTTGAAACAGGCAACTTCAAGGTTGTTGATGCGAATGCAGAAAAGTTTAAGGGCAAAACCGGTGCGCCCTGTGATCCTCTTAAGCAAGAAAAGATCGACTTCGCACGCACATTACAGGGTTCCCTTCAAGAAAAAACAGACGCAGTAAATGCAAACTTTGGCACTGAACACGGCAAGTCAACAATCCACGCGTGGTTGAAGCCCTTCGATGCCAACAAAGGAGCATCATAATGGACCCACTTTTCAGTGATGACGGTCTGATGCTGACGTTGAATGTCACTCATAAACTTCGCAAGGTTCTCCAACGCGAAGGACGGAACTATCAAAGTGAATTGCACCGCCGCGTTGGTGTTGGCCTGAGTGATGCTGACTTTGAGGTCTGCGTCAAGTTGTTGGTTGTGAGTGGGTGGTGCATCACTTCGACCGGTGAGAGAGGTGCGGTGATGGTCACTCTTAACGATGCCGTGGGACGCCAACAACAATGAGCGGCCCATCAAACTACGTGCGCCGAGCACGCGAGCAGGCCGCACAGCGACGGTTGGAGATTGCGAAGACGTTGCGGGATGACCCGGCAACAACCAACCTTACGTTTGCGAAGGCACTCAACGTCAGCAGACACACCATCAGGGAAGACAGGTTGAAAATCATGGAACAACTTAAGAATGAAACGAAATCCGAGACAGAGCAGTTGAGAGTTGAAATGGTTGCGCGTCTGGAAAGACTTGATGAGGAATTAGAGAAACATCGCAAAGGCGGTAAATTGCCCGTCAGCGTCATTCACGAATCGCACCTTCTACACCGCACCCTCATCGAGTTGCTTGGTGTGAGGAAGCCGGTGACCGAACGGTTGGAAGTGAAAAAGACCACCCTTCGCTTTGAAACCGAGGTTGTTTCAACGACACCCGGTAAGAGAATTCAACACGTGCAGACACCATCGGGTTGGGAACAGAAGGAAATAGATGACCCTGATTGGCAGACTCCCAAACTGATAACGACTGAGCACACTCACAACCAACTCGCTCTGAGGGATGGTGACGATGAAGCGTAAACCGGCAAAGAATAAACCCAAGATTGATGCTTGGACAGAGACGCAGATGTTGTTACTCATCTTGAATGAGTTGGAAAAGCATCCTGAGCCACAGTTCAAAAGCTATTTGGAAGATTCATTTCCACCGAATTGGTAAAGCGGCGACCAAAAACTTTAGCAACACAAAAGGAGAAACAAAATGAAAGACATCTACCAAATTTTCAACGAAAAGCTTGATGAACTTAGCAAGTTTCCTGAGAAGGAAAAGAAGTTTCGCGCTATCGTTCCACTCGGTGCGAATGTGCCGGTGGAGGTTCAAGTCAATTGTGCCGAAGCTGTTTTGAAAGGAAAGATTGAGGAAGCGCAACGCATCGTCATCACCAAACATAATGGCCGTGTCGAAAACTTTGATGAGTCGAACCCCATGCATCGTGCCGATGGTGCTCCAACTTCCACAACCAACAATGCAGGCACCGAGGCGCGTGCAAAAAGTGACGCGGCATTGTTCAAGACGATGACTGTTCCTGAAACCAACCGACCACTCAATGAGGCGCAACGCAGACAACTCACAGGTGAACAACCTGCCGAGTACGCGGCCTTGACCTCGCGGCAGAAAAGTGAATACAACTTCGCCCGCGCCATTGGTATCAGTGAAAGTGATTCGCTGAAGCTGGCACACCTCTGCTTAAAAGAGGTCAATAAGTTTCCCTGCGCTGGAAAATAAGAAAATCCACCGGCCCGAGGATGGTGATGGGGTTGGTTACCCATCACCTTTAGTTTTTGGAACCAACAACAAGGAGAAACACGATGTCAGAAAAAAATTACGCAGGTCTAGCTTTCAAAATAGCCCTCGAAAAACATCCCGAGACTTTCATTGTCACTGATGCTGATATTACAAGCATCGAACAAGGTCAGGCCGCTCGCCGCAAGGCAATGGATATTATCAACTCAAAGCCTGAACCTGCTCGCATCGAATACAACCGTCTACGTAAACAACTTTATGACTTGCAGCAAGAGGCGAAGAACACAGAAATCTATGCCAACACTGCGGCGGGTGCGGTGCGGCTGCTTGAGACGCGCATCAACGATCTGCTCAAACGCAAGAAGTCTGCCACTGAAGCAAACCTGCTTGGAGAGGAGCGCACCTGCGAACATCAGATTCAGCAACTTGAAACCGAGTTGCTTGATGTGAAAACCGAGTTCAACCGTGCGGTCTTACAGAGTGCTCGGGCAGGCCGAGCACTGAAAGCGTTTGACGGTCACCAACGCATCAGGGAACTGAAGAAAGAGTTGGGTGCCTAATCATGAAAGCCCCATTCGTAACACGTCGCAAGTATGACGTGCTTTGGCGGTTCGCAAAGACGTTGAGCGAACAGTTGATTCAACTCCAAATTGAAAAAGAAAACATCGTTAACAACGCAGTCACGCAACGACACAACTTTGAAGATTGGAAGGCTGTTGAGCGAAGCGGCTTTGAAACTATTTATAACAACTTGCGCTCGGAACTTGAGCGGTTGGAAAAATAACAAGTTTGCCGCTCTGATTGGGGTGTAATCACTCCTACACCTCATCAGGTACTTCAATGACGTTCCGGTCGCTCACTATGCGGCAATGGATTACCGGACAATGTTGGTTACTTACGTTGTCATACCGAAAACAGTGACGGTGGTCTTCAACGTACCCCTTGATTGAATCGTTGACCGAACTTGCACAGGCTTCAACACCTGTGTGCTGGCACCGGCAGTGCCAGCTTCTTACTTTTTGGAGGTTGATTATGGGTACGATGCAAACAGCTTTGACAGATGTTGGTTTTCGCCCGCGTCTGCGAACCCTGCGAAGGGCCGCAGAGCGTGAACGGCTCGCACTGGAAACGGTGGTTGATGGGGTGTTTGAACCTCTCATCAAAAACCGCAAGGTGGTGGTGCAGCGGGCCGGGGGTTATTACAAGGCACGATATGTGGGGCAGGCTGCTTGTTGCTTCGGAGAAACCCCCGAAGAAGCTTCCTGCAAGTTGAAATATTTACCACGCAGCGCGAGCAACAGAATGAAATTTGATGAGGTGAAGTTATGGCAATTGAGGTCGGCGACGCCGTGTATAGATTCCTCGGTGACACACAAAATATAGACCGAGCATTTCAACACATTGATGATGGGGTGAAGAGTCTTCCCCCTGTTCCTGATGAGGTGCCAGAGTCAATCAAGTTGACCGGTGAGCAACTGCGTGAGGCACGCGGTGAGGCTCGCCTATTGGGTGAAGAGTTTGGTATCCGCCTGCCTCGGCATGTAAGCAACTTTTTGGCAACACTGCCAGGTGTCGGGGAAGCAATGTCTGCCGCCTTTTCAGCAACGGCGATTCTGTTCGTTGCGCAAGCGTTGGTACAGGCTTCAGACAAACTCAGCAACTTCGTTGGTAACACGCTGATCTTCACCGATGCAATGCGTGACTCAAATACCGAGGTCGCGAACGAAAACAAAACGTTGCTCGCCCTCGCAGGCATCTACAACACCGCCAAAGAGAAGCTTGAAGAACTCAATGGGGTTACAAAGAGTTGGGAACAATCACAGCGTGACGCTGCACAGGCAACCATTGAAGCGGCGAAGGCTGAGTTGGCTCAGATGCAAGCAACCATTGCGAACAAAAGTGGTTGGGATAAAGCTAAAGACACCATGAAGGATGTTGCGGGCACGATCTTGGGTCAGGTCATCCCAAGTTATTTCCGTCTGAACTCTGCCGCTCAGGATCAGATTGCAATACAGGAAAAGCAGGCAGCGGTCACCACCATCACGGCACAAGCCCTGCGCGCAACCAACGAGGTGAACGCAGAGGAAGCGGCGAAGAATGCGAAGCTTGCCATTGACAACAGTCTGCGTGAACTTGAGAACCAAAAGAAAGTTGCGTTGGCGTACGCGCAAAACGATCAGGAGAGGTTTGAACTTGACCAAGCGTTTGAAGAAAAACGGTTGGCCCTGTTGAACTCCTACGCGGTCAAAGATGTTGCTTCCATCAAAGCCTTGATGACCACCATTGAGGTTGAGCAGGTGCAACACGCAGAAAAAGTCTCTGCGGCCTTCGTGAAGATGTTGCAGACGGTGCAAGACGCAAAAACACACGCACTCGATGCCTTGAAGGATTCCACGCTTGCCAACATCATCGAACTCACCCCATTAGAACAAGCGTTTGTGAAGGCCGAAGACGCGGCCCGCTCGATGGGGATTACCCTGCAAACCGATTTGGTTGAAGCACTCGACAAGGCAAAGACCGCAGAGGCAGCCTTTGCACAGAGCGGCATCGTTGATAAAACAGCCATGGAAGCCTTTCAGAAGGCTACTGCTGATGCTCAGAAAGCGTTAGACAACTACGGCAAGACTCAGGACACCTTCCTCTCAAAGAGCAGGGCATGGAAGGAGTTTCAGGAACAGATGGCAGGCGGTGCCCACGGCATTGACCAATTGAAGTTGTCCGGTGTTGCAGCATTCGATGACCTCAGCAAAAACATCGAAGGTGCGTTCTCAGCCATCGTGTTGGGGCAAGGGAACGTTGTTCAAGCGTTAGAGAAGGCTACTGCCGCATCGTTGGCTCAGATCGCAGCACAGGCAGCGGTCAAAGCGTTGTTCTACACCGGTGAAGGAATCGCTTCGTTGTTTACCGATCCACCGGCTGCGGCAGGTTTTTTCGAGGCTGCGGGATTGATGGCAGCGGTTGCCGGGGTTGCAGGGGTTGCCGGTCACGAATTGGCCGGTGCTGCGGGTGGTGGTTCAAGCAACACCGAGCAGGGCCACACCTCGCAGAGCAACACAGGTTCCTCGGGTGGTGGAAGTAACAACACGGTTGGTGTTCAGCACTTCGCACTTGGCGGCCTCATCACAGCACCAACGCTGGCAATGATTGGTGAGCAGAACCGCAAGGAAGCTGTGTTGCCGCTCGAAGACCCAAGAGCAATGAAAACCATCGGTGAGGCTCTTGGCGGTGGTGGTGGAAACATTCACGTGCATGTTGCCGGTCTGATTTCACCCGACAACCTCACCAAGGTTGTGGAAAAAATCAACAAACGGGTCAACCGAGGTCAATTGCACCTCAACTCAAGCAGCACACTGAGAGTCACGAAAAGGAGTGCATAAACATGATAACCATTGACGAAGCGCGGTACAAAGAACTTGAGGATAGCGTTCTCAAATATGCGGAAATGGTTGAGCATCTCTCCGATACTGTCAATAAACTTCAGACCGCTAACGCAACCATCAACTTGCTCTTGCAGTTCATCAAGAACAAGGGTCTTCAACCGCCGCAGATTTATTCAGCCTGAGTGTGCGGAGTGAATTCGATGGGGATTCTTGCCATGGCGACCACGTGGGGCACCTCATCACTCTGCTGATCGTGGGAAAGCCGGGGCTGAGGTGTTAACCAAGGCCCCGGTGCCCGGTCCTTAATCAACTAAAGAGGCCCTTCGATTTCTTTTTACGCAGATGGGCTTTACTTCTTGTGCCGTCCTTCTTCTTCCTACCACTAACAGCAATTTTGTCAGGTTTAGATTTACGACCAAGAGCAGCACCCGCGAGAGCGGCGAGCAACGGTAGTGGCATAGCTTCACCTCAGCGAGAAATAATACACCCCATCACTTCTTTGCAACAGTTACAGAACCAACCCCAAACGTACCTGCCTTGGGATACTTCTTTCCTTCAGGAACGTGTGGAAGTGGTAAGGACGCTCCAACCACGTCAGCCAGACGCTTTCTAACATCAGGTTGATTCAGGCCAGCCTGCAATTGTTGTGGATCAACCTCAGAGGGGGTAGTGATATTGAGTTGAATCACATACTCTGCCATTGATAGTTCACCTCTGAGGTTGATCGTAATGAAAAACTTAGAGAAACAACACACTGCCATGCGTGAGTGAGAAACTTCGGTCACGATCCATCTTGCGGTTGCGTCCCTGACTCCGAATAGTTGGAAAGCACCTCTGATCTGTACTTCACAACATAACCAGGTTGCTTAACGAGTTCATCTTGAAGAATCTCATCGAGGCTCGCAATGGAACCACCGATGGTTCTTGACGAAACGACTCTCGGTGAACCGAAATCCACCACCACATCACACGGAGACGGACTGCCGATGTTCCGGCTAGAAACCAATACGTCGATGTCCGGTGCTCCTGCTCTAACCAACTTCACATGGATTGCAACGAGGACCATTGGCATAAACAACCTCCATGATTTTCCAGTCCGTTAACGAGTCCGTTAAGCGCCGACCATTACACAAAGTCCACTAAATCCCGCCAAATCCACACAAGGTCTTTTTCTCCAACCCATTGAATTCCTTGGCTATGGGCCAATTAGAAATCCGATGCTCTATCCGTTTGAGCTACGCGCCCCTGGCGAAACTTCCAGCTTCATTCTGATTTCATTCTAACCGTAGCGGGGACGCAGCAGAAAACTCTAGCAGAGCCATAGGTCACGCCCTTCGACCGCCAAGGACTCCTCGGCAGCCCGATTTCATGAGGATAAAATGGCGCAGCCTATGGCCCTGACCTCTGGCACGAAGCTCGGCCAATACGAAATTATTTCGCTCCTTGGCGGTGGCTGAACTGGTCGCACGACGGCCAGTACGTATACGTTTTGGATTTCAAAGGAAAAAATGCCGTGGTCCGCATTCGGATCAGCGATCACAAGGCAGAACAGGTTGCCGATCTGGAAACCGTCGTGACCGTCGGCCGCTACGGCTGCTGACTCACCCTTGCACCCGACGATTCCCCGCTCCTGCTCCGCGACACCGGCAGCCAGGACCTTTACTCGGTGGACTGGCAAGCGCCGTAAGCTACCGTAGAGCGATCGGACGATAGACAACATATCTGCTCGCATAGGAGCGGACGCCCTTGTCCCCGGGTCAGCGCCTCGTCGTGGCGGCGCGAGGACTGCAGCCACACCGCGCCCGAAACCGTTGACGGTTTCGGCGGCATCTGTTTGAATCGTAGCGTTGGGCGCTTAACTCAGCGGTAGAGTGCCATCCTCACACGAAGTTGATCTAGAGGCACTTTCTAGTGTTTTCAGGCACTTATCGCACCCCCGAGATGCACAAAACCCCATTCTAGAAGGGTAAAAGCTGGGAAAAAAGCTGGGAAGAATCTTCGTCTGTCCTTCGCTTGATATAACGGCTGAGGTTTACATGCAGACTGTCCCAGAGGCGGATCGTCCCTTGGAGTTGATACGCTTGGGGCGGCCTCGCTTACTCACCTTGCAGCGTCTTCGGCAAGGCTCAAAGCGGTCCCTAACAATCTTGCTGGACGTGGTAATATCTCCCCTAAACTTTGGCTTGAGGAACAGGAGGCGGCAAGGCTCACAAAAGCAGGGAGGTTCGGCCTACTAGTAAACGCAGATGTTTCGATGGCACAGGCCTTGGATGGCGAACTCAGATCAGCCGTTGCTGGTGAGTGCAAGTGAATCATCGGATGACCAAGAAATATATTTCATCTTCTGGGAGGGCGTGGAAACGTCTACGAGACTTATTGTTTGAGGTGGCTATGGCAGCTGTCTTAGTGGGTGGTGAGATCATTTATGTGCTAAGCCATCCTAATGATCCCATCAACTGGGGTTATGTAGCGCTCGTATTCAATACAGCCATCGTTTTCGGCTGCCTGATTGTATGGTTTCGAGAGGGTTGGAAAGCTTTAGAGTTCTGGGCAACCCTAGTGGTGATGCTGTTAGCCCACACAGCAGCTTACGTCTTTATTTTAAATCGCATTCACTTCCCGTTAATGTATTACATCCTCTTGAACTCAATGGAGTTAGTTGTTTTCTCAAGCATCCTCAGAAGGGTCGCTGGAAGCTGGGAAAAAGCTGGGAGCACGAAAGTGTCATACCGCAAGTAATTGATTTTTAAGGCCTGGGCGCTTAACTCAGCGGTAGAGTGCCATCCTCACACGGTGGAAGTCATAGGTTCGAATCCTATAGCGCCCACCATTCTCCAGTTGACAGTGCGGGCATTACCGCGGCTTCATTGCCCAAAATGTCGGACTGGCACTTCCCTCTCTAGGAAACCCCAATTTCAATCGCTCGTGCTTGCCCAGGCGGGTGCGATGCCACTAGGAACTGTCCCGAAAGGCCCCCCAGTTTCGCTGAGGCGGGCCCTCGTGGTAGCCTATTGCGCGGCAGGGGCAGGCGGGCTCGGGAGCCGGTACCGCCCTGGCTGGTCATTCCTTACATGGCGCTCGATCCTAAACCAGCGCGGGCACCGCTATCTCCTTTATCTACAGAGGCTTCCACGGGCTCTTCGGATTTGGGAAAGAAGCAACTTTCGCCCCGCCCCGGGGTTGAAACAGAAGTGAGCACAGCTGCACTGGATCGAGGCATGCTGATGGCTGCGACGACGTCGCAGACCGGGCGTGCTTTCACACCGGCGGCGACCGGCGCGGAGTTGTCTGACGCTGACGTGATGTTGCGGGTTAAGACCGGCGACCGGGGCGCGTTTGACTACCTCGTGCAGAAATATCGCCGTCCGATGGTGAGCTTTATGTATCGCATGGCGCGCAACACCGGTGCCGCAGAAGATCTCGCGCAAGAAGTTTTTCTGCGCGTCTACCGCTCGCGAGAAAGCTACGAAGCGAGCGCGAAGTTCACGACCTGGCTCTATCGCATCGCGACCAATCTCGCGGTGAATCACGCACGCGACACGCGGCATGAACGTCCGGAAGTAACTGTCAGCCTGGATGAGCCTGACGAGGACACCGGCACGACGCTGGAACTGCCCGATGGATCTCTGAATGCCGAGCAGATCATGATGCGGCGGGAGCGAATGCTGGCGATCCGGCACAGAGTGGAAGCGCTGCCCGAACAGCAAAAACTGGCGGTGATCATGCACAAGTACCAACAGATGGATTACAAACAGATTGCGGAAGTACTGAAGAAGAGCGAGTCGGCGACCAAGTCGCTGCTCTTTCGCGCGTATGAGAGTTTGCGGGAACAGTTAAAAGAATATTTGTAGCAAGCAGTCTTGTGGTTCTGTGAAGGACTCTGGCGAACTTGACGTAAGGGGAAGCGGTTATGAACTGCGAAGAAATTCGAGAACGGATGCCCGACGTGGCGGCTGGATTCAGCGAGCTGACGGCGGACGAAGGCAAGCATCTGGCAAGTTGTGAGGCTTGTGCGGAACAAATGAAGGCGATTCGCTCCACCATGGCACTGCTCGACGAGTGGCAGGCTCCGGAGGCTTCGCCCTATTTTGACGTGCGCATGCAGGCCCGGCTACGCGAGGAAATGGCCAAAGCTCCAGCGGGGGGGTTTTATTGGC
>Ga0209006_10005129_pt1 | contig 11893 bp, 8 predicted proteins | sample JacPin_JW_Ref_O2_FD_188567 | JGI IMG/M metagenome (GOLD analysis project Ga0209006, IMG submission 188567) | Forest soil microbial communities from Algoma, Ontario, Canada - Jack Pine, Ontario site 1_JW_Ref_O2 (SPAdes) (version 2) | ecosystem: Environmental > Terrestrial > Soil > Boreal... | reverse complement strand
CGGCGCGGTCGGTGTCATGCTGCTCGAGTGCCACCCCGAGGCATGGCACCTGAAGCTGCTCGCGACCTCATGCCGGGTGGTGTCCTTCGGCGCCGGCGCGGTGATCCTCAACTGGCTGATCGATCAGGCCCACCGGGCCGGCGCCCACCTGGCCGCCGACTTCCGCCCCACCGACCGCAACCGCATGATGGACATCGCCTACCGGTTCGCCGGCTTCACCGGCGACCCCTGCGCGTGCCTGGCCCGCCTCGGGCCGGCGGCCGACGGCGAGGGCATCCAGTGCCTGCACCTGATCCCGGGGCCGCGCCGCGCGCCCACGACCATGCGGCTGGCAACGCCCGAGCTGTCCGCCGGCCGCGTCCTGGCCACTCAGTTACAAGCGGCCCAACGAGGCACAGGGAACGGACTATGGACCAAACCCAAGCACGCGGATGGCCGGTGCTGATCCGGCTGTTGCGCAGGTTCCTGCGGCCCTACGCCGGGAAGGCCAGCATCGTCCTGGTCTTGCTGACGGTCCTGGCCGTCGGGAGCCTGTACCTGCCGAACCTCAACGCCGAGTTGATCAACAACGGCGTGGTCAAGGGCGACCTCGGCTACATCTGGAAGACCGGCGCCATCATGCTCGGCGTCGTCCTGGTGCTCGCCGTCGTCTCGATCGTGGCCGTGTACCACGCGTCACGGGTGTCGACCGCGGTCGCTGCCGACCTGCGGGCCGCGATCTACCAGCGGGTGCAGGCCTTCTCCGGCCGGGAGATGAGCCGGTTCGGCATCGCGTCCCTGATCACTCGCAACATCAACGACACCGACCAGATCGAGATGTTCCTGGAGAACGCGTTCGCTCAGCTGGTCGTGGCCGTCATCGTGAGCGTGGGCGGGATGGTCCTGGCCGTCAGGGAAGGTCCCGCCCTGTCCCTGCTGCTCCTGGTGGCCATCCCGGTCATGGCCCTCATCATCGGGGTCACGCTGGTCATGGCGGTCCCGCTGTTCCGTTCCTTCCAGGGGAAGCTCGACCGGATGAATCAGGTGATGAGGGAGCAGATCACCGGTGCGCGGGTGATACGCGCGTTCCAGCGCACGGGTTTCGAGCAGGGCCGGTTCCGTGAGGTCAACGAGGACCTCACCGGAACCGGCCTGCGCATCGGCCAGATCATCGCGGTGGGCCTGCCCCTCCTGGTGCTCGTGTTCAACCTGTCCGGGGTGGGCATCGTCTGGTTCGGCGGCCGCCTGGTCAGCGAGGGCTCGATGCCGATCGGCAACATGACCGCGTTCCTCATCTACATCCTGCAGATCTTGATGTACGTCCTGGTCGCGGTGACCGTGCTGCTGCAGGTGCCCCGCGCGGTGGCCTGCGCGGAACGGATCACCCAGGTGCTTGAGACCGTCCCGGCCGTCACCGACGCGGCCTGCCCGGTCAGCCCCGCTCGCATCACGGGCACGGTCGAGTTCCGCCACCTCACCTTCGGGTACCCGGGCAGTGAACGTCCGGTGCTCAACGATCTGACCTTCGCCCTGCAGCCCGGCCGGACCCACGCGATCATCGGCGGCACCGGCAGCGGCAAGTCCACCCTGATCCACCTCATCCTGCGGTTCTTCGACGCGACCGGCGGGGCGGTCCTGGTTGACGGGGCCGACGTGCGCGAGCAGTCGGGCGGCCGGCTGCGGGCCACGATCGGGCTGGTCCCGCAGGCGGCCTTCCTCTTCGCCGGCACCGTCGCCAGCAACCTGCGGTTCGGCCTGCCGGGCGCCACCGATGAGCAGTTGTGGCACGCGCTCGACGTCGCCCAGGCCCTCGACTTCGTGGCCAGCATGCCCGGGCAGCTCGAGGCCCGCATCGAACAAGGCGGCAGCAACGTCTCCGGCGGCCAGCGTCAGCGGCTGTCCATCGCCCGCGCCCTGGTCAGACGGCCCAGCCTGTACCTGTTCGACGACTGCTTTTCGGCCCTGGACGCCGCCACCGACGCCCGCCTCAGGTTCGCGCTGCGCGCCGAGACCGGGCAGGCCACCGTGGTCATCGCCACCCAGCGGGCCAGCACGATCATGCACGCGGATCAGATCATCGTCCTTGACGCCGGGAAGGTCGTCGGCATGGGAACCCACGAGCAATTGCTCACCGGCCGCGGCCCCTACCGCGAGATCGTCGCGTCCCAGCTCGGCGAAGGAGCAGCCGCATGAAGCGGGGACGGCGTGAGCAGAGCCCGGGAACGCTGTCGCGGCTGGCGGCCCACCTCAGGCCCGAACGACTCCGGCTGGCCATCGTGGTCCTGTTCAGCCTGGTCTCGGTCGGCCTGCTGGTGGCCGGTCCCGAGCTCCTCGGGAACGCCACCAACATCTTGTTCGACGGCCTCGTCGGCCAGCGCCTGCCCGCGGGCCAGACCAAGGCACAGGTCATCGCCGCGCTGCGCGCCCACGGTCACGGCCAGGTGGCCGACCTGTTCTCCGCCGTGGGTTTCACCCCGGGCGTCGGCGTCGACTTCACCCGCCTCGGCCAGGTGCTCGGGCTGGCCGCCCTGACCTTCGCGCTGAGCAGCGTGTTCGCCTGGGCTCAGGGGTACCTCATGGCACGCATCATCCAGCGCACCGTGTTCCGGCTGCGCCAGGCGGTGGCGGAGAAACTGGCCCGCCTGCCGCTGAGCTACTACGACAGCCACGCGCACGGCGACATCCTCAGCCGGGTCACCAACGACCTCGACAACGTGTCTACGACCCTGCAGGACGGTCCCAGCCAGCTGCTCATCTCGGTGCTCACGGTGTTCGGGATCCTGGCCCTGATGTTCTGGATCTCCCCGCTGCTGTGCGCGGTCGCGCTGGGTACCATCCCGCTAGCGGTGCTGGTGGCCGCCGTCATCGCGCGCCGGTCCAAGCCCAGGTTCACCGGCCTGTGGCAGCAGACCGGCGAGCTGAACGGGCTGGTCGAGGAGACCCACACCGGCCACGCCGTAGTGCTCGCGTTCGGCCAGCAGGAGGCGGTGACCACCGAGTTCGGCCGTCAGAACGAGCAGCTGCGCGAGACGAGCTTCCGCGCCTGGTTCCTGCCCGACGTGATCGCGCCGGCCGTCCAGTTCCTCGGCAACCTGAACTTCGTGGCCATCGCGGCGCTCGGCGCGTTCCAGGTGGCCACCGGGGCCATCTCGTTCGGCGCCGCGCAGGCGTTCATCCAGTACTCACGGCGGTTCGCCGTACCGATCAGCCAGATCGCCGGCCAGGTGAGCCTGGTCCAGTCCGGGCTGGCCTCGGCGGAGCGGGTGTTCGACTTCCTCGACGAGCCCGAGGAGGCGGCGCTCCCGGACATCGCGGTTCCCTTCCGTGCCGCGCAGGCGCCCGCCGCCGGGCGGGTGGAGCTACGGAACGTGTCCTTCCGCTACGACCCGGATCGGCCGCTGATCGAGGACTTCACGCTGGACGCGGCGCCCGGCCAGACGGTCGCGATCGTCGGGCCCACCGGGGCGGGCAAGACTACCCTGGTCAACCTGCTCATGCGCTTTTACGAGATCGACGGCGGGCACATCCTGCTGGACGGCGTGGACTACCGGGACCTCGGTCGCGACCAGGTGCGCCGCTCCTTCGGCATGGTGCTGCAAGACACGTGGCTGTTCGGCGGGACGGTCAGGGACAACATCGCGTACGGCAGGGAAGGCGCCACCGACGCCGAGATCGTCGCCGCCGCCCAGGCCGCCCACGTGGACGGCTTCATCCGGACCATGCCCGAGGGCTACGCCACCGTCCTCGACGGGGAGGCGTCCGGCATCTCCTCGGGCCAGAAGCAGCTGCTGACCATCGCCAGGGCCTTCCTGGCCAACCCGGGCATCTTGATCCTCGACGAGGCCACCAGCAACGTCGACACCCGGACCGAGGTGATGATCCAGGACGCCATGACCCGGCTCCGGTCCTGCCGGACCAGCTTCGTGATCGCTCACCGGCTGTCGACGATACGCGATGCCGACACGATCGTGGTCATGGACGCCGGCCGGGTCGTCGAGCAGGGCAGCCATGAAGAGCTGCTGTGCCGCCGCGGCTTCTACCACGAGCTGTACAACAGCCAGTTCGCCGAGGCCCTCGCGATGTGAGCTACGCCGCCGCCAGCGTCGTAGCCGGCGAAATCCATATTCCCGAACTAGCAATGGCGCCCGCGCCCTTTCCTTTCCCATATTGCCGGGGAATCGCGCGTATCCGCCGCTCCTAAATGAACCCCGAAAGCCCCATTTCAAGGCGCAAAAAAAGACCCCAAGGCGCAAAAAAGACCCCTACATTCTTCCGTCAATAAGAATAGGGGTTCCGCCGGGAACGCGGAAGTTATTTCATGGTAATGGGGAGTAGCAGACAAAAGGCAAGAGTCTCAAAATGGAGGAACTCTCGATGGCGACAATGATGACGGACCTAGCCCAATTTTACGCCCAAATTTACTCCGTAGACGCCGTTCTAGAGGGGGGGCCGGAAACTATTCCGGCAGCTTCGCGCATACGGGAGGTCAGCCCGCTCGACGAGAAGGTGAAGCTCCCTCATTACGGCGGATATGAGCACTTCGAGCGGGTCGGCAGCCTCGTTGAGGACACATCGTGCCGGCAGGTCATCTTCCGCTGGACCACGCGAACCGAAATGGCCGAGTAAATGCTGGACTCTAGCTCATGGGATGTCGTCTCCGGCGCCGAGGCCGGCCAGGTTGTCCTCGGCGTCGACTTCCCGGCCAGGCGGCCCGTCCGGGCCGGGTTCCTGGACCTTGCCGCCAGGATCGGACCAGGCTACAGGTTCCTGCAGACCAAGCCGCCGATGGTCCGATCGTGCCAGCGACTGCGCGGCGATGCGTATGTCGGCCCCTGGATCTCCGGTATTCGGCAGGACCGGCATCAGGTGCTCGCAGTGTGCGGCTATCGCATCGGCAGTGTCTATGCGGCGGCTATAGCCGAAGGCATTGCCCAGTGGCAGGCCATGCCGAAAATTATCTTGTTCGACCCGCAGGTCGCCAGTATCGATCTCCTAAGCCTCGAGTTCTGCAGCGAGATCGGTTCCATTACCTCGCTCCTCGGCGACGATGAGATCGAACGCGCCGGGAAGGTTGCCGCTGAATTTTCCAACGCCGCGCCTTCAGATGTCGCCGATGTCGCCGCTGAAATGGTTGAAAGCTACCTGGAGATAATCACCGCCCCATTCGAGCGCGTCGGTCTTGGCGATGCTCGGAGTAATAAATTCACCGCAGCCTTCGAGGCGTATATGGCGTGGCTGTCCACGTCGAGTCAAATTGATCCGAGCCTCGCCTGGAAAAGCTCAACTGGTATCGCGTCGTCCGCTTATGCCGGGCTCCCGGCCAGCGACGGCCGGCCGCTGGTCGGCCAGATGATTCCTTTCGAAGTGAGCCACGCCGATCTACTGCGATCGGATTGTGTCGCCCAGGCCGTCCGCGGCCTGCTGGAGTCCAGTAGGGAGAACTGATGTCAGTACTGACGGCAAATTTCCTGGCGCCCAGCCTGGCGCCCAGCCTGGCGCCCAGCCTGGCACCCAGCCTGACGCCCAGCCTGGAGCGTGACGTGCGTGATCCGTCGCTGCGGCTGGCGCAGCTGTTCGACGAGAACGACTGCGACCCGCTGCACCCGGTCGACGATAACGAGGTGCGGACGGCGACCGGGCGAGTCAACGGCGCCCGGGTGATCGCCTACTGTACCGACGCCACCAAGATGGGTGGCGCGCTCGGCATGGCCGGCACGCGGCGCATCATCGAGGCGACCGAGCTCGCGGTGCGTGACCGCTGTCCGGTGATCGGCGTGTGGCACTCCGGCGGCGCGAAACTCGCCGACGGCGTCGAGTCCATGGACGCGGTCGGCCGGATGTTCACGGCCATGACCCGTGCGTCCGGACGCGTCCCGCAGATCTCGGTGGTGGTCGGTCCGGCCGCCGGCGCGGCCGCGTACGGCCCGGCGCTCACCGATGTGATCATCATGGCTCCGGGCGGTCGCGTCTTCATCACCGGCCCCGACGTGGTGCGGAGCGTTACCGGCGAACAGATAGACATGGAGGGGCTGGGCGGCCCCGAGACGCACTCCCGCCGTTCGGGCGTGGCCCACATCATCGCCGATTCGGAAGCCGATGCCTACCTGCGCGCACGCCGCCTGGTCACGTACTTCGCCCGCCCTGGGCGCCCCGAACTGGACCGGCTCCCTGACGGACTGGACCTGCGGGCTCTCCTGCCCCCATCGCGGCGGCGTGCCTACGACGTCCGCCCCCTCGTGCGGGCCATCCTGGATCCCGGCGGTGACGGCGGCGGATTCGACGAGCTGCAGCAAAAGTGGGCGCCGAACATCGTCATCGGCCTGGGCCGGCTGGCCGGCCGCACGATCGGCGTGGTCGCGAACAATCCCATCCGCAAGGGTGGCTGCCTCGACTCACTGAGCGCGGAGAAGGCCTCCCGGTTCGTCCGGATGTGTGATTCGCTCGGTGTTCCCCTGCTGGTGATAGTCGATGTTCCCGGGTATCTCCCCGGTGTCGGCCAGGAGTGGAACGGCGTCGTCCGCCGGGGGGCGAAGCTGCTCCACGCCTTCGCTGACGCCATGGTCCCGCGGGTGACCCTGGTCACCCGCAAGTCCTACGGCGGCGCTTACATCGCCATGAACTCCCGCGCGCTCGGCGCCACGGCGGTCTTCGCCTGGCCGGACGCCGAGATCGCGGTCATGGGAGCCGAAGCGGCGGTCGGGATCCTGCACAAGAGAAGGCTCGCCGCGGCCGCCGACCACGAACGCGACGCGCTGAAGAGCCGCCTGATCGCCGAGCACGTGATCACCGCGGGCGGCGTTGACCGCGCCATGCAGATCGGCGTGCTCGACGAGGTGATTTCACCGCGGTGGACGCGGCGCCGGCTCGCCGAGGCGTTCGCCGCCGCCCCGGCCGGCCGAGGTCAGCACAGCAACATCCCGCTGTGACCGGCGCGCCAACCGCAGCTGCCGCCTTCAGGAGCGGGACACGGCGTCCTGAGGCTCAGGTTCGGACGTTTCGTTCCGGCCCTCCTGTAGTTCAGGCTCGGCGAGTAGTTCAGGCCCGGCGAGTGGTTCAGGCCCGGCGAGCTCGCCCGGCTCGTCTTGTGATTGAACTCCGTCGGTCTGATCCGTCAGGCTAACCAGCAGGTCGTTCAGCCGGGCGACAAAGGCGGCAGGCTCCTCGATGCGCGCCCCGAGGGTGAGCACGGCCTGGCTGTACAGGATGTGCGCCCATTCGGCCAGCCTCGGATCGGCCGGCTCACGGTTGAGCCGTTGCACCAGCGGATGCTGCGGGTTGATCTCCAGCACGGGCTGGATGGGGAGCCCCGAGCCCCTCAGCCGGTGCGCCAGGCTGTTCTCGGTCTCCGGCTCGTTGGCCACGATGCAGGCCGGTGAGGTCGTCAGGCGACTGGTCACCCGTACGTCCCAGGCTCGGCCGGCCAGGACCGCCTTAAGCTGGCTGACCAGGCCCGACAGCACCGCGCTGGCCTGCTCCTTCGCCTGCGCCTCGGCCTGGTCCTCCAGCGGCCCCAGGTCCGCGGCGCCCTGGGCGACCGACTGCAGCCGCTTGCCGTCGAACTCACGCAGATTGCTGATCATCCAGTTGTCCACGTCGTCGCCCAGGAGCAGGACCTCGACGCCTTTCTCCCTGAACGCCTCCAGGTGAGGGCTGGCGGCCGCGGCGGCCAGGCTCGGCGCCAGCAGGTAGTAGATGTCCTTCTGGCCCTCCTTCATCCGGCCGGCGTAGTCGCTGAACGAAACATCCGCCTCGTCGTCCGTGCCGGACTTCGTCGAGGTGAAGCGGAGCAGCTTGGCGATCTCGTCCCGGTTGACGAAGTCGTCGGTGATGCCTTCCTTGAAGACGGTGCCGAACTCCCTCCAGAAGGTGGCGTACTTCTCCGGCTCGTTCTCGGCCAGCTCGGCCAGGAGCTTCAGCACCTTCTTCACCGCGCTGGTGTGAATGTGGTCCACCACGCGGCTGCCCTGCAGCAGTTCCCTTGAGATATTCAGCGGCAGGTCGCTCGAGTCGATCACACCGCGGACGAACCGCAGGTACTGCGGCATGAGCTGACCGTTGTCCTCCAGCACGAAGACCCGCCGGATGTGCAGCTTGACGCCCCGGCCCGGCTGCGGGATCCACATGTCATACGGAGCACGGGACGGGACGAACAGCAGCAGCGTGTACTCGTACCTGCCCTCGATCTTGCTGTGCACCCAAGCCAGCGGATCGGCGTAATCGCCGGCGACGTGCTTGTAGAAGCCGTGGTAGTCCATCTCGCTGAGCTCGCTCTTGGGCCGGACCCACAGCGCGGAGGCCTGGTTCACGGCCGATTCGGCCGGAGCCGGCCCCTCCTGTGCCGACTCGTCGCCGGTCTTGTCTTCCGGCATCACGATCGGCAGGCTGATGTGGTCGGAGTACTTCTGGATGATCGACCGCAGCCGGTAGCTATTCAGCAGGTCGTCTTCGCCCGGGCGGAGCTTGAGCACGATCGTCGTGCCACGGGACGGGCACTCGGCCGGCTCGATCGTGTACTCACCCCGGCCGTCGGACTCCCACCGGACGCCCTGGTCAGCGGCCAGCCCGGCCCTGCGGGTGGTCAGGATGACGCGCTCCGCGACGATGAACGAGGAGTAGAAGCCCACGCCGAACTGGCCGATGAGGGTCGCGTCCTTGCGTTGGTCGCCGGTCAGCGCGTACAGGAACTCGCGAGTGCCCGACTTGGCGATGATCCCGATATTCTCGATGACCTCTGGCCGGCTCATGCCGATCCCGTTGTCGGCGATGGTGATCGTGCCGGCGCCGGCGTCGAAACTGACCCGGATCTGCAGCGGGCCCTCATCGGAAGGCAGCTCGGCACGCGAAAGCAATTCTAGCCGCAGCCTATCGATAGCATCAGATGCATTCGAGATAAGCTCACGCAGGAAAATCTCTTTGTTGCTGTACAGCGAGCGAACCATCAGGTCCAGCAGCTGGACCACCTCGGCCTCGAACTTGAGGGTCTCCTGCTCGGTTTGTACGATTTCGGTTTGTTCGGTCTGCACGCTCATCGACTGCTCCAGCCTAAAATCGATTGCCCCACCTAATCGGCGGCCCCGCCGCCCGCCCCGCACGCCTTTTCAGTGCTCGTCAGCCGTCGACCCACCCGTGCTTCTTGGCGAACGCGAGCATTTCCATGCGCACCTCCAGGATTTGCGCGCCGGTCAGTGTCGGTATCGTCTTCAGCAGGACCTCGGTGAGCTCCGTGCCGAATTCGGCCTGCGACAGCACGTCGCACATTGGCTCCTCGTCCGTCGCCGTGGGCTTCGGTGACGGACGGGCGGATTGGTCTTGCGGCAGCGAGATCGGCTCCGCCGCGAAGCGCGCAGCGAACGCCTTCCGCCCCCGGTCACCCGCCATCACCTGGAATTCCAGCGGAACTCCAGGGATTAGCTCGCTCGGATCCCCGTCGAATACCGATGCGTGCAAGAAGATATCCTCGCCGCCGTCGTCCGCAGCAACAAAACCGTAACCGCGACCACTGTCGAACTGCAGTACCTTGCCTGTAGACACTTGTTCCCTACCTCCGACATGTTCTTTGCCCGGCCGCGCGACAACGCCATGCCAGCCGTCCGATGACTGCCATGCGAAATCTATCCGCCAGGCCCGCTAAAGCTTGACTAGCGTAGACCGTAACGCAGTCATCTGACGTAGGTAACTGAACACGCGCCCACTCGGTGCAGCTCGGCATATCGGTATATCCTGACCGTGTTCAACTGATCCGGTGCCTCACTTGAACACCGGCTGGCGCCACCGAGGCGTATTGACCCGTTAGCCTGATATGAGATAGACGGGAACTCTGATTGGCGCGGGAACAGTAGCTGCGTCGCTGTTTAATCAGGAGAATCTGTGGCCGTAGAGTCGGCACTAAGTGCGGTAACCGCTCCCCGGTTTCCCATGCCTCCGGCCGATGGCGAGATCACCGCCCGCTCCAATAGGCCAGAAGATCAGCGCCAGGAAGGCCATCCGGCGGGCGGGGACTCTGCCTCTCCCGCGCGCGGCAGGACCGTGCCGCTGGTCGGCCGGGACAAGGAGATCGAGGCCCTGGATGCCTTGTTCCGTGACTCCGCGGCGGGCCGGGGGCTGGTGGCGGTCATCCGCGGTCCGGCCGGCAGCGGGAAGACCACCTTGCTGCGGACCTTTGCCGAGCGGGCCACGGCGGCCGACCCGATCTTCCTTGATGCGGTCGCCTCCCGGACCGAGCGCGGCCTTCTGTCCCGTCCGGGCATTGACGAGATCGCGCACTATCGCCAATTCGTCGACGAGGCAATGGACGCCCTCGTCCGCGATCCCGATCAGCTGGGCCTCGCCGACCTGATCACCTTGGGGCTGCACCATGAGCAACAACACCAAGAACTGCTCCTGATGGACATTAAGCACGTGCTCTCGCGGAACCCACTGCAGCCTGCCTATCTGTCCGGAACACCGGAGAACCCAGGCGTCGCGCCCCCTAAGGCCGGGTGGCTCGAGCACGATGGCGGTTCCGTCGAGATCGGGCATCGTGGCGGCGCGTTCGGCTTCGACAACGAATATCCCGTGCACACGGTGTTCCTGACGCCCTACGGGCTCGCCGACCGGCCGGTGACCTGCGGCGAGTGGCTCTCGTTCATTGAAGACGACGGGTACAGCCGGCCTGAGTTCTGGCTGTCTGACGGCTGGGCCGTCGTGAACGCGCAGAAGTGGGATTCGCCGTTGTACTGGTCACGCGACCCACATGACCCCGAGCAATGGATCCAGTTCACGCTGTCGGGCTCCCGACCCGTCGACCCGAATGAACCCGTCTCCCACATCAGCTACTACGAAGCCGATGCATTCGCCCACTGGACTGGCATGCGATTGCCGACCGAGTCGGAGTGGGAGACCATCGCACTCACCCACGGTGAAGGCGACAACTTTCTTCGCGAAGACGTCCTGTCGACCGGTGCGCCCCATCCACGCCCGGCCATCTCGTCCAACGGCCTCTTCGGTGACACCTGGGAGTGGACCGCGAGCGCCTATTCGCCCTACCCCGGCTTCCGCGCCGCTCCGGGCGCCGTCGGTGAGTACAACGGAAAGTTCATGGTGAGCCAGTACGTGTTGCGCGGCGGGTGCTGCGCGACTCCGGCCGGGCACGCCCGTCCGACGTACCGAAACTTCTTCCCGCCGGGTGCGCGCTGGGCCTTCAGCGGACTGCGGTTGGCCCGGGACCCCTGACGCATGGCGTACACGATCGATGTGCATCTCTCAGCCGAGGACGCGCGCAGTCAAATGTTGGCCGACGCGCTGAAAGGGCTACAGGGCGCGGAGAAGTCCATTCCCCCGGTGTGGTTCTACGACGAGCGGGGAAGCCGCTTGTTCGAGGAGATCACCCAGCTCCCTGAGTACTACCCGACCCGGGCCGAACGCGCGCTCCTGGAGAGGTACGCCCCTGAGATCGCCGAGCTGTCGAAGGCGGACACGCTCGTCGAGCTCGGCGCCGGGGCTTGCGAGAAGACCCGGGTGCTGCTCACGGCTCTCCAAGAAACCGGCTTACTGTCGAGGTATGTCCCCTTCGACGTGAGCGACGAGTTCCTGCGGGGCGCGGCTGCCATGCTCGCCGAGGAGTTCGATTCGCTGGACATCCACGTGGTCATCGGCGACTTTCATCACCACTTGGCCGAGATCCCCTCCGAGGGGCGCCGCCTGATTGCGTTCTTGGGTGGGACGATCGGCAACCTGAACCCCTCACAGCGGGCCCGTTTCCTCTTCGACTTGAACTGCACTATGTCGAGCGACGACTCGGTGCTCATCGGGACGGATCTCGTCAAGGACAAGGACCGGCTCGTTGCGGCATACGACGACGAGGCCGGCGTCACGGCGGACTTCAACCGCAACGTCCTCCACGTGCTCAATGAACAGCTTGGCGGTGACTTCGATC
>Ga0209006_10005128_pt1 | contig 11894 bp, 5 predicted proteins | sample JacPin_JW_Ref_O2_FD_188567 | JGI IMG/M metagenome (GOLD analysis project Ga0209006, IMG submission 188567) | Forest soil microbial communities from Algoma, Ontario, Canada - Jack Pine, Ontario site 1_JW_Ref_O2 (SPAdes) (version 2) | ecosystem: Environmental > Terrestrial > Soil > Boreal... | reverse complement strand
GCCGGAACATAGTTCACCGCCGCCGTGCGCTCCAGTTTATCCCAGGCGAATTTGCGGCCTTCCAGCGCGCGCTTCAAGGTCTTGAACAGCACAATCGAAAATAGCTGGCGGTAAGCGAAGCGCTGCAGCCAGACCTGGCTGAGCAGCCACACATCTTCTTTTTCGTCGGGACGCCGCCGCTCCAGCGCGAACGCGATCGCCGAGGCGATGAAGTCGATCACCAGGAAGGCAAAGAAGAACAGCACCAGCTTGTGAAAACTCTCGGGGTCGGTGGAGTCCGGGTGAAAGTGTTTCTGAATGTAGTACCACAAGGTGCCCACCACGAACATGATGTCGATAAAGGGCGACACCAGCGGCAGCAAAATCTGAAAGATAACGATATTGGGCAACGCCACCCAGCCCAGCGCTCCCTTGCGGGCGAAGACCCCGCGATGTTTGTACACCGCCTGCAGGATTCCGAAGGACCAGCGGAAACGTTGGCGCATCAAGCCATTCGCATTGGTCGGAGCCTCGGTGTAAGCCAGCGCCATGTCTTCGTACTCCACGCGGTAACCGCGGCGCAGCAAAGCCATGGTCAGGTCGGCGTCCTCGGCGACCGTGTCAATGTGGTAGCCGCCGGCTTCGCGCACCGCGGAGACGCGCCACGCCCCGATCGCGCCTGGCACCACACTGACGGCGCCCAGAACATCGAGAGCACGGCGCTCAAAGTTCTGACTGGTGATGTACTCCAGCGCCTGCCAGCGCGTCCACAGGTTCACCCGGTTGCCGACTTTGGCATTGCCTGCCATGGCGCCGAGTCTGGGATTAATGAAATGCGGCACCAGTCGCGATATGGCGTCGGGCGCGATGATGGTGTCGGCGTCGATGCCGACAAAGATTTCCGCATCGCCGATGTGCTCGATGCCGAAGTTGAGCGCCTCCGCTTTACCAGAATTCGGCTTACCCAGGATTAGAACTCGCCCCGCAGCTTCTTCGGCCGCGAAGGCACTCCGTGCAACCTCAAGCGTGCGGTCTTTCGAGCCATCGTCGATCACAATGACGTGGATGTTTCGATAGTTCGAATTGAGCGCGGCGCGGACCGTCCGCTCGATCACTTTCTCTTCGTTGTAGGCTGGAATCAGAACCGCAACCTTGGGCCTGTAGGAATTAACTTCCGCGGGCTTGCCAAGAATTTTCTCGCGCACACGGTCGTAGATGGCAGCCGCTCCGATGAAGAGGAGGCGGCCGGTCATGAGCAGATCGCCCACCAGAAAAATCCAGGTGATGATGACGATGCCAGCGTCGAACATCCAGAAGCCCGCCCGGTCAAGGCGCGCCGTCCACAGTTCCTCTCGGGGCAACGGCGCCATCACGTCGGCTCGAGTCTTGCCCAGCAGTTCGTAGACCGGGGCGACCTCAAGTCCGCGCGCGCGGATTCCGTCAATGATCATGGGCAGTGCCCGCACCGTTTCGGAGCGGTTGCCGCCGCCATCGTGCAGCAATACGATATTGCCGCAACGCAAGTCATCCGGACGGCACGGCGGCAAATGAGCGAGCACGTAACTGGTGATCTCTTCCGCGGTGTGGCGCCGCGGAACATCGCTCCAGTCGTTGGGATCAATGCGATTGCCGACAGTGATGTAACCCATTTCCTGCGGAATTTCCAGTGGACGTACCTGGTCTGACGTGTCAGGTTCCTCATCGATCGCATAAGGCGGACGCATCAAAACTGCGTGCACTCCGACCAGGCTGGCGAACAGCCGCTCCGTCAGATTCAGTTCCAGCTTCATGTACGCGGCGGAAATGTTGCTGACATCAGGATGCGTGAAGGTGTGGTTCCCGATAGTGTTGCCTTCGAGATAAATCCGCTTCGCCAGACCGGAGTATTTGTCGGTCTGAATTCCAATCAGAAAGAAAGTCGCAGTCGCTTGTTTTCCTTTCAGCACATCCAGAATCTTTGGAGTCCAGTCCGGATCAGGACCGTCGTCAAACGTCAGTGCAACTTTGTTCGTACTATAGCCGTAGCGGCCCACGCGGTATGGTTCGGGCAGGTTTTGAAAGACTTCGTCGGTAATGAGTCCGCTGCCGGAGTCGATGGTCAGATCGCGGGTGCCGTGCGCCGGCTTGTCCTCGATGCGAAGAATCTCTCCCTGGCCTTCCATATCGACATCGGCGCCGGGGGGAACGTCCTTCAACTTGTCGGTGGCGCCAGCGTCCCCGGGCACGTCCCATATGCGCCACAGGGTGCGGTCTTCGCCGCCCAGGCGCCACAGCGCGAACGTCTGAATGCCCAGGGTTTGCGCGGTGCGCATGTGATTCAACGCCGTCACCGCGTCCAGAAACCAAATGTCGTGACGGACGCCGCGTTCATCAAGGTAAGTAAAGTGAGGATTAAGGGCGTCATCGTCAAAGTTGACGTCTTCGTCGGAATCGCGCGCGGCCAGCCATGCCTCCTGCACGCTGACCGAGCTGTCTTTTTCACCCGGCGGCAGCGTGCCTTTTTTCGGTTTCAGCACCCAGTCGTAGCCGTAGTTCGCGATGGCACAAATAATCTTGTCCTGGGGGATCACACTCTTCGCGAAGTTTAAGTTCTGCAGAAACCAATCCTGCGAAGCCACAGGGCCAGACACCCCGCCCGGATAATGCTCGTCGTAATTCATTAGCACCACGCCGTCCGCCGCGGCCGCGATTGCCGGATAGTTGTACTCGTTGCTGTGCGCGGGCACAGCCACGTAAAGCTTCAACCCGCGAGCATGCAGATCGCCGGATATTTCATTCAGAAAGGCCAAATAGCCGGGCTGCCCCGCCGGAGCGAAGGCCTCAAAGTCGATCATGAGCCCGCGGTAACGTCCCGAGGAAAGGAATTGCCCGGCCTGCCGCCGGAAGAGTGCCCGCGAATCTGGATTGTTCAGGAAATCCACGATACCGCCCCACCAGTTCGCCCCGTCCGAGTTGCTCACCATGGGGAAGACTTCCATGCTGGGGTCGTCCGTCTTGAGAAACGGCATCACCTTGTCATCGACTTGGCGAACGGTGTTGTCCTGCACCACGTCGAAGAATTTATTAGTCTGATCGTCGATGGCTTGCAGTCGTCCCTCGGCAGAAACCACGTGCAGCCAGTCGGGATAAAGAATGTCGATCTGCCGGGCATAGGTTCGCAGCGACGAGAAACTGGCGGCGTCCCAGGGCACGTAAAATGCCGCGCGAATGCCTTCTTCCTGATTCAGTTTGACCTGCGACGCCGCCAACTTCGACTTGCGGTGGGAACGTGCCGCCAGCTTCTTCTGGCGGTCGCGGGCTTTTTCTTTCTCGCTCTCTTTGAAGGCCTTGAAGGCGCGCTTCTGTGGCGAAAACAGCAGCTCAGGCAGCGGTTCATCCCGCAGGGCAGTAAAAACGAAAAAAATGATCAGAGCGGAGACGGCCACCGCCACCACGTCGAACATGCGGCGCAGATTCTTCCAGCGCGCGCGGTGGGGATCATAGAAGACTGGCTCTGCCATGGGGGGTGAAGGTTCATCGTATGCCGCGGGCGGCACACGGTCAAATCTCGGATGGTCCGGGCGAGTTACCCGCTCTGGACCGTTAGATGCACTTTCTGGCCCCTGAGAGCTTCGCAAAAGCGCTATAGTCGCTGCGTGCTCGACTTGCTGCGGAATAGGTCAAAATTCTTTCTAGGGGGCGGTCTGGCGGCCCTCGCTCTGCGCCTGCTATTTGTCTTCCGTTTTCCCGGAGTCGTCGACGACTCCAGGCTTTACGCCAACATCGCTCAAAACTGGCTGCAGCGCGGCATCTACGGCGTCACCAATTCCGGCGTGATCATGCCCACGCTCTCGCGCCTGCCCGGCTATCCGGCGTTTCTGGCCGCGACTTTCTCGCTCTTCGGCATGATGAATTTTCGCGCTGTCCTGCTGGTTCAGGCAGGGTTTGACCTGATCACTTGCTTCCTCATCGCTGACCTGGCGCGACGATTATTCTCCGATCGCGTGTTCTCCGATCGCTCGTTCTCCGAGGGTCCGGCGCAGGCCGCATTCCTTCTCTCCGCGCTCTGTCCGTTCCTGGCCAATTACGCGGCCACGGCGCTTACCGAGACGCTGGAGATTTTCTTCACCACGCTGGCGCTGGATCTGGCGCTTTGCGGCCTGGGAGTCGGCGACCCCGAACGGCAGCAGCGCGGCCTGATGTGGCTCTGGTGCGGCCTTTCGATCGGCGGCGCCATTCTGCTGCGGCCCGATGGCGGAATTCTGCTCGCAGCCATTGGTGGATACATTCTCTGGCTCTTCTTTCGGAGCCTGCGGTCGGGGCAGACTCAGGCGCATCTCTCGCCCCATTCGATCTTACTGGCGGGCGTGCTGCTCGCAGTCGGCGCGACGGTGCCTCTGGTCCCCTGGACGCTGCGCAACCTGCACACACTGCACCGTTTCGAGCCTCTGGCCCCGCGTTATGCCAACGACGCCGACGAACCCGCCGCGTCCGGCTTCAATCGCTGGGTGAAAACCTGGATGGCCGAGTACGTTTCGGTGGAGGAAATTTACTGGAACATGCCCGGCGAGGAAATTGACGTCACTCGCCTGCCCGGCCGCGCTTTCGACTCGACGCCGCAACGCGACCAGACTGCCGCGATATTCGCCGACTACAACCGCAACCACGACTTGAGCCCGGAATTGGACGCGCGTTTCGCAACCTTGGCAGCGGAACGTATCCACGACGCGCCCCTGCGCTACTACTTGTGGCTTCCGGCCGTTCGCATCGCCGACATGTGGCTTCGTCCACGCACCGAACTTTTCCCCTCGGACCCGCGCTGGTGGGAGTTCAATGACGATCGCCGCTGGCTGGCGGCCAGCCTCATATTTGGTGTGATCAATCTGCTCTACCTGGCCATGGCGGCTGGTGGCCTGGCGCTCTCCCGCGAAAAATTTGGCATCGGACTATTTGTTTTATTTCTTACCCTGCGCTCCTTTTTTCTCGGAGCTCTGGAGAATCCCGAACCGCGGTACACGCTGGAATGCTATCCCGCAGTCATTATTTTCGCGTCCGTTCTCGCTTCGAGACTCTTCCACCGCCGTGCATAAACATCCAGAGTCTGGGAGAGCCATATTCCGCACGCAATATTTAATCGTTTCATAACAGCATTTCCTGACAAGTTTAAAAACAAATTCAGCTTGAATGTTGTGGCCGTGTAGTTGCACAATAGCGCCCCATCAGGTCCCAGGGGTCTCATTTCATCTTCAATCTCTGGGAAAAAACGCAGGCAGAATTTAAGACGCCCTCTCGGGTGAAGGGAGCTTTCTATGCGTTCTGGCTTACGGTTCGTAGCAGCACGGCCGGGTGCAGCGTGGCTCGTCGCGCCAGTGCTCATCTCTTTCCTGGCGCTTAGCGCGCTGTCTGGCGCGCAGTCCGCAACCAGCTCCTTGCGCGGTTCCATTACCGATGCCAAAGGACTAGTTGTATCCGGCGCAACCGTCACCCTCAGCAGCTCCGCGACCGGCTTTTCCAGAAGCGCCAAAACAGATGACCAAGGGACATATCAGTTCCTCGAAGTCCCCCCCGCCGCCTATGTCATGACCGTGACCGCAGCCGGCTTCGCCACCACCAAACGGGAAAATGTTGTCCTCCAGGTAAGTAGTCCCGCGACCGTGAACTTAGCCCTCCAAGTCCAAGGAGGCTCCGTGATCATCGACGTAACCGGCGAAGCCCCCCAGGTCAACACCCAGGATGCAACCCTGGGCAACAACTTCAGCGCCCGCCAACTCACCGACCTGCCCTCAGAAGGCCGAGACCCGGTCGCCATTCTCAGCCTGCAGCCCGGCGTCACCTATATCGGAAGCACCAATAACGATCAGCAGATGTCGGACAGCCGCGGCGGCGCGGTCAACGGAGCGCGCAGCGATCAAAGCAATATCACCCTGGATGGCCTGGATGACAACGATCAACTCGAGGGCTTCGCCTTCGAAGGCGCCATGCGCACCACTCTCGATTCCTTGCAGGAGTTCAAGGTCACCACCGGCAACTACGACGCCGAATCAGGCCGCTCTTCCGGCGCGCAAGTGAATCTGGTCACCAAGAGTGGGACCAACGGCTTCCACGGCTCGGCCTACGAATACTACCGGCCCAACTTCACCGTCGCCAATGACTGGTTCAACAAACAGTCGGAATTATCGAATAACGAGCCCAACGTGCCCGGCTTCATCCTGCGCAATACCTTCGGCGCCACCTTCGGCGGCCCCGTAAAGAAAGACCGGTTGTTCTTTTTCTTGGCTTATGAGGGTCAGCGCACCTCGGACGAAACCCAGCAGACGCGCGAGGTTCCAACCCAGAGCCTGACCGAAGGCTTCCTGCGGTATTTGTGCGATCCAGGCAGCGATCCGAATTGCGATCCGAGCAACTCGACGATTAACGTCGTCAGCGGGGGCGGGGGATTTGATATTGCGACGCTTAATCCCGCTCAAGTGAGTGCGCTGGATACGAACTGCGAGTCGTCCACCCCACCCACCTGTCCTGCAACGCCCGGAAACCCGGGAGGCGGCGGACCCAACGGATTGATCGCAAATATCAACGGCACCGGCAATCCCAACGCGCTGTTCACAAAATATCCCCTCCCTAACTCCACCAGCGAAGGCGACCTGCTCAACACCGCGGCCTACACATTCCCGGCTCCGGACCCCATCAAGCACGATACCTATATCGTTAAACTGGACTATAAGATCAATGCCAGCGGAACCCACTCTCTGTTTGTACGCGGCAACCTGCAGAACGATCACGAGAAGCAGCCGCCGCAGTTTCCCGGCCAGCCTCCCTTTGACTTCCTTACCAACAACAGCAAGGGAATCGCTGCTGGGTATACGGCTTTGATCAGCAATAACGTGATCAACAACTTCCGTTATGCGTTCATCCGCCAGGGGGTCGGAACCACGGGTCTTAACAGTCAGGACTTCGTTATTTTCCGCGGCCTCGATGATACCCAGGGTCTCGCCAGTCAGACCATTCTCACCAACGTTCCAGTGCACAATTTCGTTGACGACGTATCCTGGACCAAGGGAACGCACACCATACAATTCGGCACCAACTGGCGGATCATCCACAACAACCGCCTATCGAACGCCGACAACATTTCCAACGCCGAGACCAACCTGTACTGGATGAACCCATCATTTATCGCCAATGAAGGTGTTAGCCTCGATCCTTCCCTCATGGATGCCAACGCAGGCGGCCCCTATCCTGACGTTGACAGCGGCTTCGGTACTTCCTATAGCTTTGCCGCAATGGACGTCGCTGGAATCCTGAGCGAGACCTTCACCAAGGCCAACCAGGACAAGAATGGAAACCAGATACCCAATGGCCAGTTGGTTCCGCGTCACTTCCAGAACTTCGAGGGTGAGTTGTATCTTCAGGACAAATGGAGCATCACGCCCAACCTGGTCGTGACCTACGGAGCGCGCTATTCGCTGCTCCAGCCTCCATTCGAGAACCGGGGCAATCAGGTGGCTCCCACCGTCGATATGGACAAGTGGTTTAAGACTCGTGGGCAACAAGCGGCTCTGGGCAACGCCGTCCAGCCGGACCTGACCTTTGACCTTTCCGGGAAGGCCAATGGTGCGAAGCCTTACTGGGCCTGGGACTATCGGAACCTGGCACCCCGGTTTGCCGTCGCCTATTCTCCCCACGCCGCCAGCGGTTTTTTTCATACCTTGTTCGGCGATGCGGGTAAAAGCTCCATCCGTGCTGGTTACGGTATTTACTTCGATCACTTTGGCGAGGGCGTAGTCAACACCTTCGACCGCAACGGATCCTGGGGACTGACTTCCGCCTTCAGCAATCCTGCGGGCGTGTCCACGGTTGACAGCTCACCGCGTTACACGGGGCTGCTGGGGCTGGCGAATCTGCCCGCTGGCGAAATTTCTCCGTCTCCGATGGGCTTTCCCTACACTCCTCCGAACAACCCCAACACGTACGGTCTGGCGATCGCTTGGGGCATCGACGATCACCTCAAGACGCCTTACTCTGAGGTGGTCGATCTGTCCCTCACTCGTGAACTTGCGCATAACTTTGTTTTGTCCACTACTTACACCGGGCGGTTTGCCCATCACCTTTTGCAAGAAGTCGATCTGGCTCAACCGCTCAACTTGGTCGATCCCAAGAGCGGCATGGACTATTTCCACGCCGCCCAGCTTTTCTCCAAAGCTGCCGGCAACGGCATACCCGAGAATGATCCAAGCGTGACCAGTATTCCTTACTGGGAGGACCTGTTCCCGCAAGCTGCCGGACCGCAAGGCGTTTATGGCTGTACAGCGGGCGCTCCCGCCTCACCGACCGCGACTCAGAATATGTACGACCTCTATCAGTGTTTCGCCGGAAATGAAACGACCGCGGAGGAAATCGCGGACGCGTTCTGCTTCCCGGCATGCGTTGGCGAAGGATCTAATTCGATTGGCGGTGGCGTAGGGCCTGTCGGCACGCCGTTCCAGTACTATCAGGACCAGTTCTCTTCGCTCTACTCGTGGCAGACTCGCAGCAACAGCAACTACAACGCGCTGCAGGTCACGCTGCGTAAAGCCATGAGCGCGGGTCTGCAGTTCGATTTCAACTACGTGTATTCCAAATCGATCGACGCCAGTTCGAATGCGGAACGTGTCAACGGGTTCGAAGCTGCAGGCGGTGTTGCCTTTAATAACCAGGCCATTAACGCCTGGTCTCCGGATCTGTGGCGCGCGCCTTCGGATTTCGACACCACTCATCAGATCAACTTCAACGCCATCCTGGATCTGCCCTATGGCAAAGGCCGCCATTGGAACGCTTCGAACGGTTTGCTGAATGCAGTATTCGGAGGATGGGGCCTGAGCGGCCTGGGCCGCTGGACCAGCGGTTTCCCGTTCAGCGTGGCCGCCGGCGATGGCTGGGCCACCAATTTCGAACTGGAAGGTACATCAGTTCTCATTGGGCCTAAACCGAAGACCGGCGTCTATATCAACTCCAGCGGAATTCCCCAGGTTTTCAAAAACGCGGAGAATATCCAGTGCTACTGTCCCTATGCTCCCGATCCTGCCAATGGACCAGTTCTGTTCCGTAACCCTTATCCTGGCGAGGCCGGACAGCGCAACATCTTCCGTGGTCCGGGCTTTTTTGACATCGATACTGGTCTGAGCAAAACCTGGAACTTCACTGAGGATCGCCTGGTCAGATTCTCGTGGGAAGTTTTCAACGTCACTAACTCAGTACGATTTGACGCCGCCAACGCTGTCGACAACGAAGATCTCGTGGATAACACCGGATTCGGCAATTTTCAGCGCACTCTGACCACGCCAAGAGTGATGCAGTTCTCAATAAGATTCGCGTTTTGACGGAGGGGCAGGGGCTTGAGAGCTCCGAAAAGCTCAAAGTTGGGCCATGTCTTGAAAGGGTGCGGCTTCCAGCCACACCGCAAGTCGCTTGAAAGGGATAGCGGCTTTAGCAGCTAAGGGAAATTCTCGGCGCGCCCCGATACTCTACCCTAGCGGCGAGTCGCTCATGCGGAACCGCGTCCGCACGTGCTCGGAAATCAGTTCAATGGCAGGACGGTTCTTCACCGGATCGGCCTGGGCCAGGTACTTCATGGCTTCGACCAGCAGACGTTGTCCATCCACATAGCGAGGATCTGAGGTTCGCTCCCGGCGCTTATTGCCCAGCTTAGGCGGGACTGTAATCGTAAAAACCTTGGCCATGAATGAACCTAGTTTTATGAACCTAACTGAAGGTGAGGCCAGTATAGCGCCCGGGATGCAATTCTTAGCATACCTTCTTGCCCTTTATATTCAATAACTTAACCGCGCGGCGAGACGGTCGTCGTCTTATGCGTGGTCTTCAGCTTGAAAACCTCGTCCCCGATCTTATCTTTCGGGCGAATATTTGAGTACTTGGCCAGGCGGTAATCGCCCTGCGGTTCAAAGAGTTGCTGCTGCACCGATATCCCCCGGTCAAGATCGATCCACAGCAGAATCTGCGAGAACGTGCCCCGAACCTTCTCCGACTTGGGCACCAGTCTCAGTTCGGCGGTAGCCACGCCCTGAACGGTTTGCGGGCCGACGTAGGTCACATCGAAGGATTTCTCCAGATCCTGCCCGCTGCCGCCGAATCCCAGTACCAGATAATTCTCCACCTCGGCGCGATTCTTGCCCGCATCGTAAACCGTAACCTGGTCGGGCTTGGGCTGGTAAACGCTGACTTTGCCATCGCGAAACAGGACATACTTGGCGTCGGGCTTGCTGATGTCGGCCATCATCTGAATGTCACCGCCGGCGCGCCGGTAATAAATCGTCCCCGACTGAATGTCGTCGACCTCATTGATGACCTTTTCGTAGCGATCCCATTCGAAATCGGCCTGCACCGCGCGAAAGCTGGCCGCGGTTGCATCCATCTTCTTCAGAACCGCGTCCAGCGGCTTGGATTCGGCGGGGACTTGGGCAGGTCGCGGCGGATTAGCGGGGCACAATAGCGCCCAGAACAGAGGCACGATCAGTAGGAAGCTTCTCATTCGGATCTCATCGGCTTCATCTCGGTACTTCGTCCCGAAACATCATCTCGTACTTAATCTCGGCTTTACCCGCGCTCTCGATTTGCGCCATCGCCCCGGCCGTGTTCCATTCCTCTCGGATTAATCCCTTTTCGCCAGCACTTTGTAGCTTTGCACCTTCCCTTGGCGATCGGCAACGGTCTCATAACTAACGATGGACACTGCTCCCGAAATTGGCTCAATGATGCGCAACAGCTGCTCGCGCACCGCCTGATCGTCGCTCCCAGAAACCGCACTGGCCGCGACCTGGTACACCAGATTGCCGACGGCGTCAGTGGTTACCACGACTTCAGTCGGATGCGGTTTGCGAGCAATGGGTTTATCGTTGAAGTTGATGACCCGGGGCGAGAACAGCACAAAAAGGATGATGAGCGTGACCATGATGTCGTAGTGAAGAGTGCCACGCTCGTACTGCCACAGAATGTATCCGCGAATTGTTCGCCAGACGGCGTTCATCGGAAGGGGCGCGCCAGGCGCTGTAGTCGTGAGTTCAATTCTATGCAAGTCTACTAGCTCCTGCTTACTGGCACCTAAGATTTGTCATTCCGAACCAGGCTGAAAGCCCGGTGAGGGACCTGCGGTTCGCCTGCAGCGGGCAGAACCGTCCGCAGCTCAAAACTTCTTCGGCGTAATCCGCTCCGCGCCAATATACGGTCGCAGCGCCTCCGGGATAATAACGCTGCCGTCCGCTTGCTGATAGTTTTCCACGATCGCGACCCAGGTGCGGCCCACGGCCAGCCCGCTGCCGTTCAAGGTGTGCACAAACTCCGTCTTGTTCTTGCCCTCGGGGCGATAGCGAATGTTGGCCCGCCGCGCCTGGTACGCCTCGAAATTCGAGCAGGAGGAGATCTCGCGATACAGCTGCTGCCCCGGCAGCCAGACCTCAATATCGTAAGTTTTCGCCGAGGACGGGCCCATATCCCCCGTGCACAGCGCTACCGTGCGGTAATGCAGGCCGAGTTTCTCCAGAACCTTCTCGGCATTGCGGGTGAGCTTCTCGTGTTCTTCGTAGGAATTTTCCGGCCGCGTGAACTTTACCAACTCAACTTTCTGAAACTGATGCTGCCGGATAATCCCGCGCACGTCTTTCCCGTACGATCCCGCCTCGCTGCGAAAGCAGGGCGTATAAGCGGTAAGAGAAATCGGCAGCCGTGCCGCGTCCAACACTTCGTCGCGATAAAGATTCGTAACCGGCACTTCCGCCGTCGGAATCAGCCACAGGTCTTTCTCGCCGTGCGGCACCCGGAAAAGATCGGCGGCAAATTTCGGCAATTGCCCGGTGCCATACATGGACTCGGAATTCACCAGGTAGGGCGGTAGAACTTCGGTGTATCCATGCTCGCGCGTATGCAGGTCGAGCATGAAGTTCATG
>Ga0209006_10005127_pt1 | contig 11894 bp, 11 predicted proteins | sample JacPin_JW_Ref_O2_FD_188567 | JGI IMG/M metagenome (GOLD analysis project Ga0209006, IMG submission 188567) | Forest soil microbial communities from Algoma, Ontario, Canada - Jack Pine, Ontario site 1_JW_Ref_O2 (SPAdes) (version 2) | ecosystem: Environmental > Terrestrial > Soil > Boreal... | reverse complement strand
CACGGCATCCATCGTGTTCGGCTTGGCAATGCGGCGAATATACGTCAGCACAAAATACCCGTAAGTCCCCAGGCTCTTGAGAACAATTGCGATCGATGACATCAGCCACAGATCGCAGACCATGCCAACCTGATCCCAGGCGAGAAACACATTCACAATGGCGAATAGCGCAGATGCGGGCTGGTCATTTGCTGAAGGATTGGACAGGTATAACTGGCGGCGACATCATTGCCGGGCGCAAGCAACATAGATATCCGGAGAGGTCACATGAAGGACGATAAGAGCACCTTAACCCGCCGCGAGCTGCTGGGAGCCTCGGCACTGCTGGGGCTCGGCGGACCGCTGCATCGCTTCGCGCAGGCGAGTCCCGCGGACTCTGCGAGTGTCAGACCTCGAGAGCCACCAAACATCATCATCTTCATGCCCGATGAGCTCCGCGCTGACGCTTTGGGATGCTACGGCAACCCGGTGGCGAAAACTCCCAACATCGACCACCTCGCGAGCGTTGGGACCCGTTTCGAGAACTGCCACGTGCAATTTCCAGTCTGCGGAGCTTCTCGATGCAGCATGGTAACCGGGTGGCCCACCAGCGTGCGCGGGCACCGGAGTCTGTACGATTTCCTCAAGCCGTATGAGCCCAATTTGTTTCGTTATCTGCTGCACGCCGGCTACGACGTCTTTATGTTTGGAAAAAACGATGTACTGGCGCCGGAAACCTACGCCGGAAGTCTGACTGCCTGGGGCGCCTCGGGAACTGCCGGTCTGCAATCGCCCGTCAGCACGCCGGCGCAGAATCCGACGACGATGCTCCTGCCCGCGAGCGGGGATCGGCGCAGCCTCAACGATTATGCCGTGATCCAAGCTGCCGTGAAGATTCTTGAACGGCGCGAGACTGAGCGGCCGTTCTGTATTCTGCTGGCTCTGTTCGAACCCCATCCGCCCTACACGATTCCCGCGGATTTCTACGACCTCTACCGTCCGGCCGACATCGCGCCGCTCGCACCACCGGGGCTGCCGCACCGGCCCGCGTTCCATGCCGCCCTGCGTCAAGCGAGCGGATTGGATCGCGTGACCGACGCCGAATTTCGCAAGCTGCGAGCCGTCTACTACGGACAGGTTACCTATGCCGACTGGCTGCTCGGAGAATTGATCGAAGCCATGCAGAGGACCGGACGTGAGCAGGACACCGCCCTGTTCCTCTGCTCGGATCACGGCGATTACAGCGGTGATTACGGTCTGGTCGAGAAGTGGCCGAGCGGACTGGAGGACTGCCTCACGCACGTGCCGCTGATCGGGCGCATCCCCGGCGGGGTGTCGGGGACCGTGTCACACGAGCTCGTCGAGCTCTTCGATATTATGCCGTCTTGCCTGGAGCTTGCCGGCACGAAGGCCGACCACACACACTTTGCGCGCAGCCTTCTGCCGCAACTGCTTGGCTCATCTGGAGATCCCGATCGCGCCGCCTTTACGGAGGGGGGCTATAACATCTATGAGCCCCAGGCCTTCGAGGAAATCATCGAAGGCTTGTATGGGCCCAAGACACGCCTGCAAAACGAGCGCCCGGAGACGATCTCGCGTTGTGCGGCCATTCGTACGCAGCGCCACAAGTACATTGCCCGGCCCAATGGCCAAAGTGAGCTCTACGATTGCGTGAAAGACCGGCTGCAAACGAATAATCTGATCGCGGACGGCTCGATGCATGCCGTGCTACGGCAACTCCAGGTCCGTCTGATGAATTGGTATATCAACACCTCAGGCGTCCCGGTAACGGACCGGGATCCGCGCGGCTCACCAACCTACGTTCCACCAGCCCATTTCGAACACGCCGCGGAAATGCGCCAGATTCTCGACCACTAGTAGCACAGCAGTTGCGGCGGAGTAGAGTCTCGTCACCGCTCGTTGCCACGCGGTGCGGGGAAGAAGCCGGCCATTCAAAGGCCGTCCGCGACCCGGCGTAACTTCAACTGGCCTCCGAGATCTCGGCTTACGTGATTTGAGGACACTCTGGTTCCTTCAACCACTCCGCCCTGGAGACCAGGCCTGTCAATGACAGGCCGACTCTTGGCGCGGCAGCGCCGAGAATTCTTCGTAGGCCATGCAGTTCGGGCTCCTGCCCTCGCATGGCACGGCAAGTTAGAGGCGTGACTCTAACTCGTCTTACGGACTTCTTCAGTTGCCACATCCTGTGGCAAATGCGCTCCACTGCCCATTATTTCGCGAAATCCTCCGGCCCAAAGACCTGCCGGATCTCAATGGTGTCACCTTCCTCCGCCGGGCAGCGCTGCGCCCACTTCACCACTTCTTCCTTGGACGGCGCTTCCACCAGCCAATAACCACCCAGCACTTCCTTCGTTTCGATGAACGGCCCGTCGGTCACGTGCGGCTTGCCTTTCTCGAACGACACGCGAGCACCCATCGCCAGCGGATGCAGGCCGTTGAGCGATTCAATTTTGAACGCTTTGCCCAATTCCTCGTTGAACCGACCCATCGCTTCCATCGCCTTCGGATCCGGCGTAAATCCTGGCGCCGGTTTGCCACCTTGGTAAACCGCGGGAATCATCAGCATCATGAATTTCATGGAATCGCCTCTTGGTTTGTCTGTATCTATAGTCAACGACGTTCGAGACCGGCTCAAATCGACAACAGGCAAACTTTATATCGTCAATTCCGGAATGCGCCGTTTTGCGGTCCTTAATGACTCATTTCCACTCTGGCGTGGCAATCCACGACGCAATGCCGAGAATCAAGCATCGTGGCGCGCGCCAAAAGCGGAGCAATGTTTGTTTTCCGGAGCGCACAAAACAGGAAGAAGTTTGTTATCCACAAAGACGCTGTTGCCGTAGTCCCGTGCACGCCGCTGAAGCGGCAATGCAATCAAATTGCCAAATCCACCCTTAGGCATGGTGTCCTGGCTAGGGAACATCCGGTCGTAAGAAGCGAATCCCAATTCGGGTCGGCGCTCCAGCGTTTCGGTTATCAAAGCGGAGCCCAACTGTCGCGCCTCTCTGGCGGATATTGGTTGCGAAAGAAGATCCAGATATGACCACCTTCGCCGGATCGGGATCTCTCAAGCGCAGCGGGCACGGCCCTTAAACGACACGTCTGCAAATAGGCTAGTGCATCGGTTGACCAGTCATCTCCGTCGAAATCCGCAGCCAGAAACCAGCACGTTTCATCGACTAAAATTGGATACACGCCAGCCACGAATTCCATGCCGCGGGGTCGGCCTGAATCGGTTCCGCGCAAATGGTTGGCAATTACGCTATCGGATAGAGCGTTGAATGCTTGATTTGGACACTCGCCGCACTTCACCTGTGGTTTGCCGCAGACGCCTCGCACCCATTCATTCGCGCACGCGGGTGCATAGCCTGATTTACCCGTATTGTGATTTTCCCATCGCAAAGGATAGACGTCCGAGCGACCGGCAAACAGTCGACGAAACAGGGTGATCTTCTCCGCAGCGCTCGAATCGGCTGTTATTGACGAACTGCCGCGGCCGAGAACCCTTTCCTGTGCCTGTTGCGACCGCAGGCGTTCCAATTGTTGGTTCAGCTCGCCGCGTTCTGCCTCAAGTTGCGCAAGGCGAGCGCAAATCGATGCAACTTCATCCTCCTTGCTCATCCAGAGCTACCAGGACTAGCCCGTCGCCTCAATTTGATAAGTTCGATCTCGGTCACCTCGCACCTACAATAGATTGATCTGCCGGCGGTGCCATCCTGACGAATTGCATCTGGCAGTAGTTAGGCATACCCATAGACTTTACTACTATACGCAATCTGCGTATAGTAGCGATATGCGTGCGTTGTTCATTGAGCTACCGGCCTTCGAGCGACTGCGAAATGAGTACCTAGACGATGAGAGTTTCCGGGCGATGCAGAACGCCTTAATGGATGATCCGTCTGCCGGCGATGTCATTCAAGGGACAGGTGGTCTCCGAAAGCGTCGTTGGGCGGACAAGCGGCGCGGCAGGGGCAAGCGCGGCGGCCTGCGAGTTATCTATTTCTACTGGGTTCGTGGATTGGAGTTCTGGCTCTTTACGCTGTACGACAAGAATGAGATGAGCGATTTATCGAAAAAGGATCGCGAAACGCTTGAGGGTCTTCTGAAGATCGAATTAAAGATAAGGAAGAAAGTATGAAGAAAAAGCGCAATTTGATGGCCGAGTTGACAGAGGGTTTTGTTGCGCTGGCCGATCAGCGAACCGGTAAGCGCACTCTGCGTACGCATGTCGTTCAAACTAAGGCCACTCCAAAAATGTCCGCAAAGGAGCTTTCGGCGCTGCGTGAACGTATGAACCTATCTCGAGCCTTGTTTGCAAAATATTTACGGACCAACGTTCGTACTCTCGAAAACTGGGAGCAGGGGCGCGCGCGCCCCAACGCGCAAGCGGCATTGTTGATTCGCATGGTCGAAAGATATCCAGACACAGTTGAGCGATTGGCAAAGATCTAAGAGTCTACTCATCCGCAATTCATCTACGTCCTACAATATTTAATATAATCAGTCGCTTAGGCTGGCCAGGGAGGGAATTTAACGAAACGCGGGAAGCCTAATAATTAGGGCGTTTTCGAAGGACCCTAAAAAGTTACCCTACGTATTACCCCCAGCCGATTTTGGGCAATTCGGCTACTGAACCCCGGACACTCGCGAATTCCCAGCTGGTTTTTAGTGGCCTATTTCCCATAGTCGTTCGGGCCTCGCAACTACCTCGCCATACCAAACGTAGATCAGCGTGCCGTATCTCGCCGAATCATCTGCCAATGACCCCATACACCTTAAGGCAACCGATTCAGCCTCCCTGTATACTCAGCACGTGAGCACCAAACTCTCTGTAGCCAACCGCTATCTGCGCAATCCCGAGGTGCGGGAAAAGACCGTGCTCAGGTCGGTCGCGACCTCGTCCGCAATCGAGGGAATTCGAGCGCCGTTCGGACGCGGTGCGCAAACCGGAGCAAGCAGCAGGGTCCGTCTCAAACGGAAAAAGTCTTAGCAACAGACTTCAGCGTGCGCGCAATGACTTCGCGAAATATCTTGGTCATCGGATCATAGTCGCGACTCAGCGCCGCATGAACTGCGGCAATGTATTCTCGTTTCTTGGTTCCTCGGATCCCCCCGAAGTCCAGCGCCGGCAACCCGGCTTGCAGCCCCATCAACATTGCGAGCAGTCGAGCGCAGCGACCATTGCCGTCGCGAAAGGGGTGAATCAAGATAAGCTCAGCATGTACGATCGCTAAAGCGGTCGCCTGTTTTGCGGTTGTGTCGAAACTGCATGGCGTGTATTCCCGGAGCGGTCCGCGCTCAAAGTCCTGCATCAATTTCGGTACTTGGTTGGCGGCCGCGAACATGAAGGCGCCCTTGGCGATGTTTACTCCTCGGTATTCGCCCGCCCATTCATAGATCTCGCCGAGCCAACGCTTGTGCATCCGCCGGATTTCGTCGGCCGTGAAGCGCTGATCGACCCGGGTTTCGTCGATGGCATGCTGGGTCGCAATTAGCAGTGCTGCGGATTCTTTGCGCTCAAGCTCTCTTACCGAGGTAATCTCGAGTCGATTGCGGAGTACACGGCCGCGTGAGCCGGGTTGAAATTCGGCCTCCGGGCCAACGGCATCATAGCGTCCAGCCACAGCAAACCTTTCGATTGGTCGCGACCCGGCTACTATTTTTCGCTTTCTTGGTGAACATCACGTCCGAACGTCCGGTGCCCTCATTTACCAACCAAGTGAAGAAGCTTCCTTCCCTGCATCCGCTCGAGCCAGCGTAGCACCGCCTTGCCGCGCCCGGTTGTCTCCAGCCTTACGGTGCCGTCCGCGCGGACGGCGATGCGAGTCTTAAGCCGACGACCGCGGATGTAGTCAGCTTCAAAGTACAATTCGCCGCGCATGAATCGCAATCCTTGGATGAAGTCCGCAACCGTGAATTCGTCTTTCTCATGGTAATCGATAGATGACTGATTCCGGGGTTTCGCCTCTTCGAAGGACAACACGCCGAGGGTAAATATAAATCCGAACGCACCCCACTCGACGGTATCCTCCGCCACGTCGTCCTCATCCTGGTCGTCCTCGCAATCCAGCGCGACAAACTTGAGCAGCAGCCGCATGCTGAATTCCGCTTCGTCAAGCGCCGCCAAGACCTCCTCCTCAACGACACGAAACGACACCTGCAAGCCAGTCTTGAGCAACTCGTGACCGATCATTTCCACAGCGCATCCGAGGGTTCCGCGAACCTATAACAATAGCACGAGCGTACTCAATGCCATCAAGCTGGCTCCGGTCGACCCTGTCACTCGCGGCCTAATCCGATATTCATCGCCACGACGGATACAAAAGAGTTCGATTTCGAAATCGGGTATCGAATCCATAACAAGGTCATCTATTTTTTTGCTCTTCAGCGCCACTTTCTTTCAAGGTTACCCCGCCCGTTACCCCGCGATTTTATCGACGAACGCAGTGCGTTTTCTTTGATTTCTTGGAAAAGAGCTAGACATGGCATATATCCCGGTCACGGGCAGAACGACGGCGAGAACGATCACGGTGCTTATGCGGAGTCCGTGCTGCCGAAATACCAGCTAAACGGAAGAGTCCACGCAACCACACGATGTTGGGTGCCTCGACCTGGGCATTGCCTATGCCACGGTTGGCGTGTCCATGCGCCACAACTACTGCGCGGAATGTAAGGGTATTTCCGAAGTTCGCGCGCAACGACTGATAAGCGAAGCCTTATCGCGAGTAATAGCGGCGGCTTCAACACTATGTTTCGCGGGCGCAATCCGGCTGTCCGCCAATTATCGCGAGGGAACATCAATGCAAAGTTGCCAGTGCTACTCGAAGATAACCTTGGTTTACATTGCATTCGGCCGTACCGCCCGCGGTGAACGCGATGAGATGCCCTGCCGGCTCAGTGGAACGCGGGATTAGCGCGTCCTGTTTCCGCGTATTTCTTCAGGTGTCCCATCTTTAGGACATAAATTAGTGATATCTGGTAACCCTATAGCGAGCTATCAGAGATGATCCTGGGCAGCAATAGCGCCTTGGTATGAGTGCGGCATCTTGCGCAGCATGATAAACACCCAGCCGGGGTATTACCAAAGCCGTAGGACAACATATTAACTTGAAAGCGCATTTTTTGGCCCGCGTCATTAGTTGGACCATGCTGGTTTGGCCATTGCTATCGCCAGCCGACGACAGACATATCGGTGTCAGCTGTCCGTGTTGCCTCACGTAATTTTGTTACCGGTTGCCTCATCAACGATGTTACCGGGAGGTCTTTGGCCGTCTCCTTCCGATCTGATGGTATTCCGTAATGCAGAAGGTCACTCTGACACCGGAGGCGGCGAAGATCCAAGTGGCTTGAGGCTAGAGCGGTAATGGTATGTGATCGCGGCGCAGTCTTGTGTCTGGTTTTTCATCTCGCACATTAATCGCTGTACGGCCTCGCGACGCCAGGCCCGCACACGTCGCTCCAGCGTGCACAGTTGGCGTAGGCTGTAGTGTTCTGGATAGCGCGCGCGGAACTCGGTGAGTAATTCCATCGCCGTCTGATCCGGCTGCGCTTCCAGAGATTGGAGCATCTCCACCCAGTGCGCCCTGAAGGGATCGGGGCGAACGCCGCGAGATTTGTTGTTGAGGTTGCGGTATTTTAGGTGGTTGATTATTACGCCGCGGGCGCGGGCATCCTGGCGCCAGATCTTCACGCGTTTGCTCAGCGTTTTCCGTTGGAAGGGATTGAAGCGACCAGGGAACTGCGCGCAGAGCTCCTCAAAAAGCTGTGTGGAGTTGATGTCCGGGCACCCTTCGAGGCGGCGACATACCAGCGGCCAGACCATCGTGAGCGCATGGAAGCTGCCATTGCCGCTCCCGGCATAGACCAGTTGAGGGCGTTCTGGCGGCGGCTTCGCCACCGGTACCGGGATCCGAGCCGGCGGATCGATAGGCATCGCGGAGACATCCTTTCGAGCCACTCTTTGCAGACCGCGCAAGTAACGAGGCTTGGCTGCTACGCTGAAGGTCGGTCGCACTTCTCCATCTCGCCAGGCGCTCGAAAGGCCTGCCACGAACGCGGCGAGGTCCGGCGGGTCGGCTGTAGTGCTGGGAAGTACCTCGCCATCGGCCAGCACCGTCAGATGTGCCTGCATGGCTCGCATCTCTTCCAGAAGCTTCAACGGATCGAGCGCGCCCACTATTTCGCGCAGCTTTATTTTTGCGGTCTCCGGCGTACTTTCGGCCTGCAGAAGCCGATCACAGGGCGTTTGCGGCGGATGGTAGCGTTTGGAGACCTTGGCACCCTCGCGATGCTTTGCAGCCAGCTTGAATGAGGGTTGGAAGAAGTTCACGAACAGTCGCGAAGCCCCGTACAGGCGCGTGATCGTTTTGGCGGCCGCGATGCCTTCGAAGCGCTGGTAACCCAGAAGCTTGCGCACGACGGCGCCGTTTTTCTGCTCGATCCAAGCTTGGTCATTCTTGCGATACGGGCGCGAACGAGTAAGTTCGATTCCATGGCTCAGACAGTATTGGATCAATCTTTCGTTTACAAATTCGGTCCCATTGTCGACATCCAACGCGCGAAGGGCAAAGGGTAACCCGACACGGATCCGCTCGAGCGTTTCAACAACAAGGCTACTTTCACGCACGACCAGCGGCGCGGCCTCCGTCCAACCACTAGCAATGTCCGTCAAAACCAGACTGTGGATGTAGCTGCCGCGGCTCACCGCCCCGCAATGGGCAACCAAATCCATCTCCATGCTGCCAGGGATCGGCTCATTCCAATCCGCAAAAGTGCGCAGCGGTATGCGCCGGCGCGGTTCCGGTTCGCTCCGGCGACGCTTCTTTGAGCGAGTCACCGAGCGCGGCGAGCGCAGCAATCGGTCGATTGTCGCTGCACTCATCGCAAGAATCTTCGCGCGGATCGCTTCATCGAGCTTTAAATGTCCGTTGCGTTCCAAAGCTGGCAACAAGATCGGCAACAAGGCCTTCAGGCGCTTGCCGCAGACTCGATCGGAGGCCTCCCACATTACGATCAGGGCGCCGCGGGCTGCCTCGTCATAAAGAGATGGACGGTTGCGTGTCTGGTGGCGATTTGTGCCCGGTTGACCGTTCAGTACACGGATCGCCGACTTCTCGTGATAGCCGGTGCTGGCAACAAACTCATCCAGGATTTTACGCTTTTGCTTCCCTGTAGCCGACCGATAACGAAGACGGACAGCATCGGCGAGTTCAGCCCGCACAGTATGAGTCATCTTCCTGTCCATAGTGCCTCCCGGGTTGGAAGGCGACATGGTCGCAGATTCTCATCGGTAACATTTTAGGTGAGGCAACCACCCAATCCAGTAACATTCTTATTGAGGCAATGCGCACATGCCACCCGAGATTTGGAAAGTGCGCCGTAGCGGGTACCAACTTGAAAAGGACCTCCCCAATGCGGAGCATCTATACACAGACAGAGCAGAGGCGGCACTGCGCGCGTCGCTATCGGGCCTTCAGGACGCGGTCACCGCCGGCGAAGTCTGGGTCGGTCGAAAGGACCTGTATTTTCGACGAGATGAAGCGGAGGTACAACCCGAGGGTGTGGATCAAGCCCAAAGCGAGCTTTATCGCAAGGTCGGGCGGATACAGCTGCCCACGCTGTTACTCGAGTTGGACTCGCAGGTGCATTTCAGCTGGAAGCTGTTGAGTCGCGAGCCGAAAAGCGCCGAGGAACTTCTCGGCGTCTATGGTGCGCTGCTAGCCGCTGGCACCGACCTTCAGTCACGCGGTGTCGCGACGATGATCCGCGGTGTCCACGAAAGTACGATTCGGCGTTACATGCGCCTATTTGAAGCCGAACCGGCATTGCGTGAGGCCAATGATGCGCTCATGCACTTCGCTCACAGTCACAGTATCGTCAAGAATTGGGGCAGCGGTTTCGAGGCCTCATCCGATTTGATGAGCCTGGATGCCAGTAAGCATCTCTACGATGCTCGCGTCGATCCAAAACGCCGTGTTCACGGCGTCGGAGTATACCAAACCGTACTCGATCAATGGGGGATCCCTTACGATCAACCCCTACCGCTGCTGCGCCGCCAAGTCGGCGCCGCGCTTGAAGGCGTCGTGCGTCAGCGTGTTACGCCAATCCGCTCGCTTGCGGTTGACACTCACGGCCACACCCATTTCGGATCCGGGCTAGCCAAGCTTCTCGGCTTTGATCTGTACACTCGCTGGCACGATATGCGCGGTCAATGGCTGCATGTGCCTCGCGATTGGCCGCCGGTGCCCGGCTTGGAGCCGGTCTTAATGAGAGATCTCGATCCCGAGTTCATTCAAAGTGAACTCGGCGAACTCTTGCGTATGGCCGCCTCGATCAATGACGGCTACGGTTCGGCGACATTCCTCCTCGAACGTTTCGGTTCAGCCGCGCGCAACTCACGGCTCCATCGTGCGGGTACGCAGTGGGGGCAATGGTGGGATTCGGTCTACTTGTGTGACTATGCGGCGCAGCCGCCGTTTCGCCGCAGCGTCAACCGAATATTGGTCCGCGGGGAATCCGTCCACCAACTCGAGCGGGTCATTCACTCGGGTCCTATTCGCGTCGATCGCGGGCGTCGACGGGATGAGAAAGTCATGATCAGCGGTGCGCTGACCCTGCTCACCAATGCCGTCATTGCCTACAACACCTGGAAATTGCACCAGGAACACCTGGAAATTGCACCAGGTGCTGGAACGTAGCCGAGAAGCCGGCCAGCCTGTTCCGAGCGACGCGATTCTGGCGCACATCGCCCCAATTGCCTTCCGACACATCAACTTTCAGGGCATTTATCGCTTTCCGCTGGAGCGCTATCCTGATCGGCTGCTACCGTCATTGGTTCCCGGTCAAAAAATCGCCGCCGGCACGAAATGAGTTATCCACAGGAAACCGCTACTTTTGGCACGTTTCGGTAAACACCCCCTATATACAAATGGGCGCTCGGATCCTTGACCGGATCCATGGCCAGTGTTTCGGCTTGAGAGGTGACGAGTTGCATCGCTTGGGGGATGGGCATGGGTTGCCCGCCGCTACCCTTTTTCATGCGTTCGGCCACGCCGGCGAAGGTGCCTGCGTAGATATTCGAGAGCATCGCGACGTTGCTAGGGTCTTGATACGGCGGCTGGGTCTGTAGAGTTTTGACTACGGCACTCGGATCCTGGCCGCTGCGCTCGGCCGCGCACAATATCGCGCCGATGGCTTTCAGGGCGCGGACACGCGTGGTGCGTCGGGCCATGAGCTCTGCGAGAGTCTTGGGTTCGCCGAATGCGGCGCCGTCGGCGAAGACACCGGCGGTCACTGCACCGGAGGCTACCGGCATCCCTTCGGGGAAATATTGTGCCGCGCCACCGTGGGGTTTCATCGGCTGCCCGCCCTCGATCCGTGTATCGACAAAGCGGGTGCCCCCCCCTCCTCCCAGCGCGCCCATTTGAAAGGCGTAGGCAGTCACGGGTTTGTCTGTCTGATTCTGGATGTGAATCTCGTAGCGATTGCCGATACGCGTAGTCGAGACCGAAATGGGTACGGCCTGTCCAGGCGGTAACGGTGCAGGTCCGCAGGTGTCGCTAATGAAATGGGCCGTGAAGGTGACGGTAGCATCATCTTTAAGGAAGGGGCGGACTGGTTGGCGGTGATCGTGCCCTTAAAATTCTCTGCGTCGATCCGCTCGAAGTGGCTGTCTTGCACCACGGTGGCGGTCGCCGCGGCGTTGGCCGCCAATGCGTTGGCCGGAGCTTTGGCGGGACAGATAATGTGTGTCTGCGAACCGTTACCTGAGGAGGTAACGGTTTTCGCGCAGTCGCTTGCGGGGACCACCATGAGCCCCGTGAGCGCCTGTTCCTGTTTGGGCATGCAGAGGTTGCCCTTTTGGGTGTTGGGATGGGCCGCATTCTCTTTGGCGC
>Ga0209006_10005126_pt1 | contig 11895 bp, 11 predicted proteins | sample JacPin_JW_Ref_O2_FD_188567 | JGI IMG/M metagenome (GOLD analysis project Ga0209006, IMG submission 188567) | Forest soil microbial communities from Algoma, Ontario, Canada - Jack Pine, Ontario site 1_JW_Ref_O2 (SPAdes) (version 2) | ecosystem: Environmental > Terrestrial > Soil > Boreal... | reverse complement strand
GCCGCCTCGGGCTTTTTCTCTTCGATCATCCGCGAGCCGCTCAACGGCGACGAGGCTGTGCTGCCGGTGGCCGATAGCGTACGTAACTGGCATGCGAGCCCGCGCGCAGCCGTGGGCTTTTTGATCCATGCGGCCGCACTCAAAGGCGAAGATGTCGGGCCGCGGATCAATCTGACCATGCCGGGGGTTTGTTGCACCGTTGCCGAGCAGATCGCGGCGTTGCGGCGGATCGCCGGCGACAAGGTGGCGGCGCGCATCCGCAACGCGCCGGACCCGTTGGTGCAGCGGATCGTCGGCGGCTGGCCGAGCCGGTTCGATGCGGCGCGGGCGCGGGCGCTGGGCTTTACGGTCGAAACATCCTTTGATGAGATTGTGCGCGCGCATATCGACGACGAGCTCGGTGGCCGCATCGCGTCCTAGATCGCGATTGCTTTAGGTTGGATCGACATCGCGCTCTAGATCTTTTGTGGAGCATGATCTTTTCGGAAAACCGGCATCCACCCATCGGGTCAAGCCCGAGGGCATGCTTTTCCGGATCATGCTCTAAAAATCGAGCGAAGCTCTTCCGGCTGCGGGCACCGCGGTTTAACTGAGCGCATGGTGTTCGATTCGGCTCTCATCCCGGCGACGCTCACGCGCCGCTACAAGCGCTTCCTGGCCGACGTGGTGCTGGAAAACGGCACGGCTACCACGGTCCATGTCGCCAACCCAGGCGCCATGACGGGTCTCGACCGCGCGCTCTCCCGCGTCTGGCTCTCCGATTCAAACAATCCATTGCGCAAATATCGCTGTACGTGGGAATTGGTCGAAGCCGATCTCGGCAGCGGTCTCGAACTCGTCGGCGTCAATACCGGACAGCCGCACCAGCTCACCGCCGAGGCGATCGCTGCCGGGCTTATTCCGGACCTGCGCGATTACGCCTCGGTGCGCCGGGAAGTGAAATACGGGCAGAAATCGCGGATCGATTTTCTGCTTCAAGATCCGGCGCGACCGGCCTGCTATCTCGAAGTCAAAAATGTCCATCTCATGCGCGAGCCGCGGCTTGCCGAATTTCCCGACTGCGTGACCGAGCGCGGCGCCAAGCACCTGCGCGAGCTGGCGCAGATGCGCGCCGCCGGCGCGCGCGCCGTCATGCTTTACGTCATCCAAATTCCGTCGGCCGACCGCTTCGCCATCGCCCGCGATATTGACCCCGCTTACGGCGCAGCCTTCGATCTGGCGCGCAAAGCCGGAGTCGAGATGCTGGCTTGGCGCTGCAACGTCGACCTCGCCGGCATTCGGATCGCGACGCCAGTTCCTATCGTCGAACCGCAGGCCTAAGGCATGCCAAAATACGTCGGACCCGGGACCTGACGGGTTCCTTTGATCCGCGGCAATGCCCTGCCCGTGAAGTTAATGTCGAGGCAGGCCACGGCGCTTCCCATAGGGTTATTGCAGGGTATCGGAAACGCGCGGGACGGCCTGTTCCCCCGCGGTTGCGGAAGACCAGGACCGGCCCAGGATTGCTTGCGTTACGCACGCATATGCTTACATTCTGTGCTGACTTGCGGCCCTGGCCGCGCTCACTGCGGCCAAAACAGTACCCATATGACTTACGTCGATGCGGCGGTTACACCGCTGCGAAAAACCGGACAGATCAAGATTTATGGCCCCGCGGCCTTTGCGGGAATGCGCAAGGCTGGACAACTGGCCGCGGCCTGCCTCGACATGCTCGCCGCCCACGTTGCACCGGGAGTAACCACGGACCATATCGACCGGCTGGTCTACGCATTCGGCATGGATCATGGCGCCATTCCGGCGACATTGATGTACCGCGGCTATCGCAAGTCGACGTGCACATCAGTCAACCACGTCGTCTGCCACGGCATCCCGAGCGACAAGCCGCTGCGCGAAGGCGACATCGTCAACGTCGACGTGACATTGATCCTGGAAGGCTGGCACGGCGATTCGAGCCGCATGTACGCCGTCGGTGAAATCCCCCGCCGCGCCGAGCGGCTGATCGACGTCACCTATGAGGCGATGATGCGTGGCATCGCCGTCGTCAAGCCGGGCGCGACCAGCGGCGACATCGGCCATGCCATACAGACGTTCGTCGAGGCGCAGCACATGAGCGTGGTGCGGGATTTTTGCGGGCACGGCCTCGGGCGGCTGTTTCACGACGAGCCGAACATCGTCCATGTCGGCCGGCCCGGCGAGGGCATCCTGCTCAAACCCGGCATGTTTTTCACGGTGGAGCCGATGATCAATCTCGGCCGGCCGCACGTGAAGGTGCTTTCGGATGGCTGGACGGCGGTGACACGGGACCGCTCGCTCTCGGCACAATTCGAGCATTCGGTCGGGGTGACCGAGACCGGCGTCGAGATCTTCACCCAGTCGCCGAAGGGCTTCACCAAGCCCCCCTACCCGGTCTGATCGGCTCCGACGGGCGCCGCGAGCTGCGCGCGCAGCTTTTGGTTTTCCGCTTCCAGCTCGGCGATGCGGCCGGTGAGTGAGCGGACGGCGACCGCGATATCGCACTCGGTGTAACGCGGCGTGATGTGCTGCGGACAGTTCCAGTCGAAGGTCTCCAGGTGCAGCACAAATGCGCGCTCCACCTTCGCCTTGTAGCCGGGCAGCGCTAGCCGCGCCGCGAGCTCCGGATCACCAGCAAGATCGCGCGCTTCCATGTGCGCCAGAATCTTCAGCCGCGCCTGGTTCGGATAATCCACCATGATCAAGGCGACGCGGTCATCGGCAGCGATATTGCCGAGGCTGATGTATTGCAGGTTGCCGCGAAAATCCGGGAAAGCCAGCGTCTTGTCGTCCAGAAGCTTGACGAAGCCAGGCGGCCCGCCGCGGTGCTGCACGTAGGGCCAGCCGCTCTCGGAAACCGAGGCCAAATAGAAGCTGTCGCGCTCGGCGATGAACGCCGCCTCGTCGCCAGTGAAGCGGTCGAACTGCCGATGGCCTTTGAAATGCTCCCAAACGTGGCGGGTGCCGTTGGCCACTTGGGCGGCCTGGACGCTCGGGGTCGCGACAATGTCGAGGAATTTATAGGCCATGATCAGCCCCTCCATTCCTTCTTGCTCGAAAGCAGCTCTAATTTAGGCTCACCGGGCGCGCGGCATAATACTGCCGATTGACAAGTCATTATTGCTTATTCAGCAATAATCCCATGGATCGTCTCGGCGCCATGCGGGTCTTCGTCACTGTCGCCACCTTGCGGAGCTTTTCCGAGGCGGCACGGCGTCTGCAGCTTTCACCCTCGGTGGTCACCCGATCCGTCGCCCAGCTCGAGGACGAGCTCGGCCTCACTCTCCTCCTGCGCACCACGCGTTCGCTGCGCCTCACCGAGCGCGGCGAGCTTTATCTCGAAAGCTGCCAGCAGATCTTGCAGGATATCGACAGCGCCGAACGGCGGGTGCGCGGGGAGGACGCCGCGCCGCGCGGCATGCTGAAAATCGCCGCCCCCACGATGTTCGGCCGGCTTCACGTCCTGCCGATCGTCAATCGTCTGCTGCGCGATCATGGAGACGTGACCGTAGAGCTGGCGTTGTCGGACCGCAACGTCCATCTCGTCGAGGAAGGCATCGACGTCGCGGTGCGCATCGGCGAACTGGCCGACAGCAGTCTGATCGCCGTCAAGCTCGGCGTGGTGAGCTGGGTCGTTGTCGCCAGCCCGGCTTATCTGAAAAAGCGCGGCGTTCCGAAATCGCCGGCGGAGTTGACTGCGCACGACATCGTCGCCTTCGAAGGGTTGGGCGCCACCAACGAGTGGCGCTTCCGCGGCGGCGGGAAACCGGTTCGCCTAGCGCCGCGCCTGATCGTCAACAGCATCGACGCAGCAATCGCCGCGGCGGAAGCCGGCATCGGCATGACCCGCTCGCTGTCCTATCAGGTCGAACGCTCGGTCACTGCCGGGCGTCTGACGCCTGTCCTGCAACAATTCGCGCCGGCGCCATCGCCGCTGCATGCGATCTATTCGCCGCGGCGCATCGCCTCCGCCAATGTCGCGGTTTTTATCAGAGCCGCACGCGACTATTTCAAGGAGCATCCGCTCGTTCCGGTCGAGGAATGGCGGCGGACAAAGAGCTGACGCGCCCAGCGCATGGGATGTCAATTTGGCGCCGCTGCGCGCGGCGATTGCAAAATAGCGAAATTCAGTCATCCTGCGGCGACCTGTGGCGGTCGCAAGCAACGCGCGGCTGCGTCCGAATTGTCGGCGATTTTCCATGCTCGAAAAGAAGCGCGAAAATCCAAGCGGCCTTGCCGAGGCGCCGCCGCACTATCATGGGCATCGCGAGCGGCTGCGCGAACGATTTCGCGAGGCCGGCGCCGACGCACTATCGGACTACGAATTGCTCGAAGCGGTGCTGTTTCGTGCCATGCCGCGGCGCGACGTCAAGCCGCTGGCCAAGCTGCTGATCGCAACCTTCGGCTCGTTCGCCGAGGTGATCTCGGCGCCGGCAACTCGGCTCGCGGAAGTCAAAGGACTGGGTCCGGCCGGCATCACCGAAATCAAGATCGTGGAAGCGGCGGCGAGCCGGCTGTTGCGCGGCGAGGTGAAAAAACGGCCGGCATTGTCGTCCTGGTCGGCGGTGCTCGACTATTGCCGCAGCGCCCAGGCCTTCGCCGAGAAGGAGCAATTCCGCATCCTCTTTCTCGACAAGCGCAACCGCCTGATCGCCGACGAGGTGCAGCAGAGCGGCACCGTCGATCACACCCCGGTCTATCCGCGCGAGGTGGTCAAACGCGCGCTCGAGCTTTCGGCCACCGCGGTGATTCTCGTGCACAATCATCCGTCCGGCGACCCCACCCCCTCGCAAGCCGATATCGAGATGACACGACAGATCATCGCCGTGGCGGGATCGCTTGGTATCACCGTGCACGACCACATCATCGTCGGCAAAGACGGCCACGCGAGCCTGAAGGGGCTCAAGCTGATGTAAGAAGGCTCGCTCCGCGACAGCGCTGCTATTTGCTACCGGCCTTCTTAGCGGTCTTTTTAGCGGTCTTCAGAAGCGCTCTGGCCGCAGCCTTGCCGCGGTCCTGCGCAGCGTCCTTATGATAGAGCCGCCGGATTTCATCGATATCAACCGTCGGCTTCGGCAACTTCAGCTTCATGTCATCCATGGCGTCGGCGATGATCTGCGACACCGCGAGGTTGCGAAACCATTTGTGATTGGCCGGGATGACGAACCACGGCGCGTATTTGGTCGAGCATCGTGACAGCGCGGCTTCGAAGGCGCGGATATATTCATCCCATTGGTCGCGATCGGCATAGTCGCTGTTGCTGATCTTCCACCATCGTTCCGGATCGTCGAGGCGCTGCCTGAAGCGCGCCAATTGTTCATCCTTGGAGATGTAGAGGAAGAATTTCAGGATGGTCGTGTTGTTCTCGACCGCGAGCAGCTTCTCCCATTCGTTGATGAAATCGTAGCGCGCCTTCCAAATGTCTTTCGCCACCAGCTTATGGACGCGCGCCACCAGCACATCTTCATAATGCGAGCGGTTGAATACCGCGATGCGCCCGCGTGCCGGCGCGTGCGGGTGTACCCGCCACAGAAAGTCGTGGCCGCGCTCTTCGGTCGTCGGCTGTTTGAAGCCCTGGACGTGGACTCCTTGCGGGTCCATGGCGCTGATCACGTGCCAGCAGGTGCCGTCCTTGCCGGCGCCGTCGATGCCTTGCAGCACGATCAGAAGGCTGTGGTGGCTATCGGCGTAGAGCTTGCGCTGCAAGGCGGTGATGCGGGAGAGGTTGCGATCAAGCTCCGGCTTGGCATCCTCGACGGATGTCCACTTGCCGCAAAACGCCGGATCAATGGCGTCGAGTTCGACGTCCGCACCGGGCTTGATAACAAACCGCTTGGTCAAATTCATCGACAGATCTCAGCGAATTTTGTGTTCGGCCCGACCCCGGCTTGCGACAGATCGCCGAACAAATCCTGAAAATGGACCATTGGGCTGAACGCGAAAACAATCTATGCGCCTGTGGTTCTTAGACTATTTTTGTTGACGGCAGATTTAAAGACTCACGTGAATATGTACTTTCCAACATTCTAAAACGCGCGTGCCGGGGACGGAGTTCCGGGCCGCCCTGATCGCGCCATCCGGCGCCGTCGGTTTCGCGCGTGGAACCTCGCCCGCGGCTTAACTGTTGGGAGGTTGCCGCATTGGGAACCTTTAGATGTCCGATCAAAGCACTTTGCCTGCGGGCCTGACGCATGGCGCCACGCGCCTGCCCTCGGTGACCGTCGAAAGCTACAATGTCGAGGTGAAAGACGATGAGGGCTTTGTCGGCGACCGCGCCAACAAAGGCGCCTTCCGCGACCTCTTGGCAAAGTGGCGCGACGTGATGAGCAAAGGCGGCGCCGACCCCTTTGGCGATCAGGAAACCGACGAGATCGCCAAGAAGCATCTTGAGGAATTGCTGGTCGAGGGCGACCCCGAGGCGGCGGGCGTGGTGCAAAGCGCCATCGAGGATTTCGCGCAGGAGCTTAACGCCGTGATCCGGCGCTTCCTCAAGCTGAAGGCCTGGCGCGACACCGAACGCCTGGTGATCGGCGGCGGCTTTCGCGGCGGGCGTGTCGGCGAACTGGCGGTCGGCCGCGCCGCCGTGCTGTTGAAAGCCGACCACCCCGATCTCGACCTGACGCTGATCCGCAACGATCCTGATCACGCGGGCCTGATCGGCGCAGTTCATTTGGCGCCATCATGGATCTTCAAGGGCCACGACGCGATTTTGGCCGCCGACATCGGCGGTACCAACATTCGTGCCGGCGTGGTGGAATTCGACGTGAAAAAAGACCCCACGCTCACCAAAGCCTCGGTCTGGAAGCGCGAGCATTGGCGTCATGCCGACGAGAAAAATTTGAGTCGCAACGAAGCCGTGAAGAATCTCGTAAACATGCTGACCGACTTGATCGAGCGGGCGCACAAACAGAAACTTCACCTTGCGCCTTTCATCGGTATCGGCTGTCCGGGCGTCATCGATGCGGATGGCAGCATCGATCGCGGCGCGGACAACCTGCCGGGAAAATGGGAAGGCAAGAAATTCAACCTTCCGCTGGCCCTGTTCGAGGCAATTCCGCAGATACTCGATCACGACACCGTCATCGTCATGCACAACGACGCCGTGGTGCAAGGATTGAGCGAACGGCCCTTCATGGACGATGTCGAACATTGGGGCGTGCTGACCATCGGCACCGGGCTCGGCAATGCGCAGTTCCGCAACCGTGGCAGCAGCGAAGACTGATTTGATCAGCGATCCGGGCGCTGCATCGATGGGCTTCTTTGGCGGGCGCTCATTTCGGTGACGCGTCGATCATCGTGTCTTGCTTCACCAAAGCTGCCGCAGCCTGCCCGGCGATCCGGCCAAGCACGGTCGCCGTGAGCAAGCCGTTTCCTGACAAATAACCGTCAGCGCGTGGGCCGGAAACGCCTACCGCCGCGCCGCCGGCGGCAAAGAGGTTTGGCAACTGCTCGCCGTTGATATCGAGAACGTGCGCCTCGCGATCGACCTTCAACCCGCCTTGGGTGTGAAACAGCGCTCCGGTCACTTTGACGGCCTTGAACGGCGGCGATAACGATGTGGCCGATGTAAATCGGCGGCCGAAGCGGTCTGGCATGCCGCTGCGCCTTGCTTCTTCAATCTCAGCGAAGCTCTGCGCCAGCTTCGGAAGCGGTACATTCAGCCGCGCAGCGAGCCGTTCGAGCGTAGGCGCCTCGATCACCGCGCCCGACGCCTCCGCCTGACGGAAATCGGCAAATTGCCGGGCGATGGTCGCGATGCGCTCGTCGAAAATGTCAAACGCGATGCCCTCGGGCTGTGCCAAAACCGTGGCCGCCTGCTCGGAGTAACCGAGGCTCTCATCGGAAAAGCGCGCGCCTGCAGTGTTGACCTGAAAGCCGCCCTCCATGATCACCGCCCAACTGATCAGAATTCCGTGCGGATGCGCTACCGATCCGTGGCCCTGATACCCCGACATGTGCTCGAGCTTCGCGCCCAGTTCTTCGCCCCACAACACCGCGTCGCCGCGATTGTCCGGATGTCCGAAGTATGCGGTGTCGCGCATCTCCGGGATGTAGCGGGTAACGAGATCGGCAGCGCCGCCATAGCCGTTGCAGGCCAGGATCAAGGCGTCGCAGCCAAGGGCGTCGTGCGTTCCGTCCGGCCGCACGATCTCGACGCCGCGGACCGCGCGATTGGCATCCGCGTAAAGCGCGCTTGCAGTCGCATTGACGATCAGGGGGATCCCGCACGCATCGACCGCCTGGCGCAGTCGGTCGATCAATTCGACACCTGAGCGGCTGGGAAGTCCGTGCATCCGGCGAGCCGCATGGCCCGGATAATCGAAATCGTGAACGACCGAAAAAGGAAAAGCGAAGCGATCGGCGAGCCATTCGACCGTTGGGCCTGCTTGCTGCGCAACGAGCTCGACGAGCGCCGGATCTGCTTGGTCGCGCGCCTTATGCTTGAGGTCGGCCATAAACGATGCCGGGCTGTCGCCGATCCCTACGGCGGCTTGAAAACGCGTACCGGCCGCCGGAATGAGACCGGCCGATAGTGCGGTCGATCCGCGCGGCACGGAATCGCGCTCCAGCACGGCGACCTCGACGCCAAGCTCGTACGCAGCCAAGGCTGCGCAGATACCCGCGGCGCCCGCACCGATCACGACGACCGGAACGTTTGCTTCAAATCCGTCCTTTGGCGGGGTCTTGATGCGCACCGATGTTCAACGCCACGATCATTGCTGCCGCTGCATAATGATCGGATCCGCGGTCTCGGGTACGCGCGTCCAGGTATTCGCATCGTCTTCTTCAAAGCGCCATAACTGACCGCGCGCCGACACCAGCACCAATTCGCCGCGATCGACCCGCCAGGAGGTAGGACCAAAGCGGGCGACGAACGGATCGCAGCCGGGCTTCACTTTGAGGACCAAGTTGTCGGCGCTGACCGGCGTGGCCGCAAGGGTCAGCAAGCAGATCGGCTTGCCGGTGCCGCGGGCAATTCCCCAGTCACCGACTAGGTCCTCGGCCGTGCGCGGCGGAGTTGCCGCTGCGCTTTGCAGCACGTAGCGCCCTTCGCTGGGCTGAAAGCCATCGAAGATGCCGTTCTCGGCTTCGCTGAGCTCGATCAAAGCGTTTCCAGACTTGTCGAGCAAACGGAGCGTCCCAAAGGTGTCGAGCGTCCAGGCGACGACGTCCTTGGTCGACGGAAAGAGCGTCGCGCAATTTTTATCGATGTCGACTTTGTTTCCGCCGGACCCCGCATCCGAGCGGAATGCGAAACGGCAAACCCTGTCCCGGTCGGCGTTGGAAAACTCCCAGTTCCCGATCATGGCATTGATGGCATCCGGCGACGCTGGCGACTCCTGGGCGGCAGCGCCGAGGGTGCACAAAGGAAGGGCAATTGCGGCCACAATAGCGCCGCGTGTCAAAGCGAAGTTACCGATCATAACCGCTCGAGGCTAGCACGGGGATGATCCGCCGTCATGAACGTACCGCGGCGACCTACCAATCGGCACATTGGCATCGACCCGGCCCATTGCCGGGCTGCTGTTTTCTTTCCGACATACGGAACCTCGGTGTGGCGGGCTCGTTCAGCTTCGGTGGTTGTCGTGACGGCGGGGCCGCGCAGGGCGGTGAAGCGAACGCGTGAGTGAGCAGGATCATGAGTTCAGCGTCTCAAGCATCCACGATCAATGACCGCTATTGTCTCGCTCTCGGCGTGGCGGCACTCGACCTCTGGAGCAACCTTCCGCCCGCACTGCAGGAAACGCTATTTGAGCGTGCGGTCAGCCTCGGACGTCGAAGCGAACGCGACGAGAGTCTGCGGGAACAATTGGCGAGATTCCTGCACGATCACCACCCGCGAACGCAGCGCGGGGCGGGGCAGCGACAAGGCGCCGCTTGGTGATGGCGTTCACAGCCATTAAATAGCTCACGTTTTGCTCTAGCCAAATCCCGGTGAAGACGGTTTGCCATGGCACACTATTCTGATCGGCCGGAACGTCCTCGACTGGAACCGGAAATTATTCCTCCCGCCCGCGGCCGGCGCGAACCCGGCTGGCAATATGACGTTTGGGAGCCCCACGCCCCGAGGGCAGGCACAAGCCACCGGCTCTATATGGCCAAGTTCGGGCCGTTTGGCCTCGCCATGATCATGTTGGCGATCGGTTTTGTGGCCGGCGTGATTCTTCTGGCCGTGGTGGGCGCGCTTCTGGTCTGGATTCCGATTCTGGCGCTGCTGGTGGGCGCAGGCGTCGTTTACCGCTTGTTGCGCCGTTAGAGCATGTCCCGGAAAGCCTGCCCGCGAGCTTGGACTCGCTGGGTGGGAACTGATCGCTGCCGGGGTCTCTTGATGGGCGGCCTAGACGCCGAGCCGCCCCTTGGAGCCTTCCGCTAAGCCGCAAGCACCGCGCCGGCGAGCTTTGACCGGCTTCGCTTGAGCGCTTCGAGCCCTTCCTGCAGCTCGTCGCGCCGTGTTTGCCCGCTCTCCACCACCATGATGACGTTGTCCAAAAAGCGCGGCGACGCAAGCAGCACAGATTCGGTGGAAGACAACCCGTCGTCGATTACAATCAGATCGAACGCGTCGGCCGCTTCTCTAATCACGTCGTGCAGACGGTCGGTCGACCACCGGTCATAGCCTGCCGAAGACGGCAGGCGCAGCAATGCAACGCCGCGCCACGGCGTGTGGACCACGCGATCGGCGAAATTTATCCGGCCGCGGCGCTCGAGCGCCGAGCCCCCGGTCGACGGCTTTGTTTCATATCGCTGCGGATCGCTGATCACCAAAAGCACGCGCGCCCCGGCGGCGCCGGCGCAGACCGCAAGATTAAGCGCAATGATCGAGCGTGCGTCGGGGCTGCCGGACGGCGAGGTAATGAGAGTGACGTCGGCGCCCTCGGCACCGCTTCGCGATCGCAGAACGCCGACCAGATGATGCATCGCCGCCGCCTGCGGCGAATCCGGCGCGAACACCGGCGACGGCGCGTCCACCTGGCCCGGCACTTCCGCCAGGACTCGCACCCCGAATTCGGCCGCGAGTTGCCGCGCCGAAACAACGGTCGGATTGAACTGGTCGCGCAGCAGCCCGATCATGCTGCCGCCGATCAGCCCGAATACCAGAGAGCCGGCGATGATAAGGAGCCGCGGCTACTGGTTCGCGCTGTTTTGCGTGCTCGTCTTGTTGCGCTTCCTTCTCAATGCCAACCTTCTCGACAAGATCGTCAATTACTCCGCCGATGGCGGCAGCATCGTCACCAAGATTCACTCGAGCACTTACGGCATCTTCGCCGTTCTGATCGCCACGCTGCTGTCGGCCCGCATCGAGCTTGGCGAATGGGAGCTCCGGGCGATCCGCAGCCTGATGACGTTCGTCGCCGTGATGGCGGCGATCGTCATGTTTGCCGTGTTGCTCGGGCACAGCGGATCGATCGGTTATCTCGTTGACGCTTATCTGGCCGCCTGCGCCAGCGCGGCGCTCATGTTGTTCTTCCCGCCGGCGTGGCGTGAGCGGTTGGGCTCGATGCTGCTGGTGTTCATTACCGTAAGTGCCGCGCTGGGCATCGTCGAGTTCGTACTGCGAAGGCGTTTGCTGCCCTATCCGTACGAGGAGCTGTCGTTTCGTCCCACCGGGTTGACCGAGCATCCCCTGGTTCTCGGTCTGTTTAACGCCGTCGGCATCAGTTTCGTCGCTGCCTCGCGATGGCGGGGAAGCGCGAAAACGGCGGCCATCGCGATCATGCTGCTCGGCACCTTCGCGGCGGGTGCGCGGCTCGCTTCAATCGTTGCCGCGGTGAGCGCGGTTGCCGCCATCGTGCTGCACGAATGGCCGTCGAGCTCGGCGCAAACGCGGTTTCGCATCAAGGCGTTTATGCTGTGCACCGTTGCGCTGGCGGTTCCGGCGGC
>Ga0209006_10005125_pt1 | contig 11896 bp, 15 predicted proteins | sample JacPin_JW_Ref_O2_FD_188567 | JGI IMG/M metagenome (GOLD analysis project Ga0209006, IMG submission 188567) | Forest soil microbial communities from Algoma, Ontario, Canada - Jack Pine, Ontario site 1_JW_Ref_O2 (SPAdes) (version 2) | ecosystem: Environmental > Terrestrial > Soil > Boreal... | reverse complement strand
TAGCCAAGCGTCGGATTTTCGCGAGATCCAGTCGCCGATCTCGGCTTCCGACTGGAAGCCATCGATCTGCTCGCTGCGCCCATCAGGCCATGTGAGCTGAATGTACCACGCGCTGCCATCTTTCAGCGCGTGCGGCACCATCGCCGGCCTGGATGCTTTGATCATGGGCCACTATGCGCCGATCGCGGCGCAACGCAAGGCCGACCGCGCCGGACCCGCTTGGGTGCGATAGCAGGGTGCAGCTTGCCGAGACAGGCCGCGCGAATACCTGTACAAGGACCGGGCGCGTGCGTCGCATGTGTCGGCGGGTCGACGATTTGCCCCCGTCCATGTTCTCGACCGCGCCCCAGAGGCTATCGCGAATTCGGGACAACCGCCGGGCGGCTTGGTGCCGACCGGGGCAGACAGGAGATTCATGGCCCGCGAGACCGCAACTTCGCCGCAAGACCATGACGACCATCATGGCGACAACCATGGTGACAATCATCGTGACTTGGCCGGATCCGCGGCCGACGACAGCGGCGCGCGCGAGCGCCCGTTGCTCGACATGTCCGATGACGCCGTCCAGGCCATGATCAGGCGCGGGCAGCAGCGCGGCTTCGTCACGCATGGCGAGATCAACGCGGCGCTACCCTCCCACGAGGTCGCCTCCGAGCGGATCGAGGACATCCTCGCGATGCTCCACGAGATGGGCATCAATACGGTCGAGCAGGACGAGAGCGAATCCGAAGAGCCGGAGCGCGACGACGGCGAGCGCGAGGGCGAGCTCGTCGAGGTCGTCCGCCAGGTGCCGGCCGCGGTAAGGAAGGCGGAACCCGGCGGGCGCAGCGATGACCCGGTGCGCCTGTATTTGCGTGACATGAGCTCGGCGCATCTTCTCACGCGCGAGGCCGAGGTCGCGGTCGCCAAGCGCATCGAGGCCGGCCGCGAGGCGATGATCGACGGCCTGTGCGAGAGCCCGCTGAGCTTTCAGGCCATCATCCTCTGGCGCGACGAGCTCAACGCGGGAAAGATCAGCCTGCGCGACATCATCGATCTGGAAGCCACCTATGCGGGTCCGGGCGCGGAGCCGATTCCGTCCACGGTGCCCGTCGTGCCGACGGTGCCGGCAGCCGGACCGGTCCGGCTGCGCGATGCGCCTGCCACCGCGCCGGCCATGCCGCCCGAGCCGACCGACGAGGACGAAGACGACATGGAGGGCGGGCCGTCGCTCGCCGCGATCAAGGCCGAGCTCACGCCGAAGGTGCTCAAGACGTTCGACACCATTGCCGAAGTCTATGCGCGGCTGCGCCGGCTGCAGGACCAGGACGGAGCATTCAAGTTCCACGACGGCACGCGCTCGCCCGTGCAGGAGCGAAAGCGCGCGAAGCTGAAAAAAGAAATCGTCGCCGAGGTGAAGTCGCTGCGTCTCAACCAGGCGCGCATCGACTCGCTCGTCGCGCAGCTCTACGAGGTAAACGCCCGACTCGTCGGCCATGAGGGCCGCCTGATGCGGCTCGCCGCGGCGCACGGGGTCACGCGCGAGGACTTTCTCGCGAGCTATCGCGGCTTCGAGCTCGACCCGCGCTGGCTCGAGCGTGCGGCGAACCTGCCCGACAAGGGCTGGAAGCGCCTCCTCGCCAAGGACGGCGGCAGGTTCAACGCGCATCGCGCCGAGATCGACGCGCTCGCAGTCGAGGCCGGCCTTGCGATCCCGGAATTCCGCCGCATCGTACGCACCGTGCAGCAGGGTGAGCGCGAGGCGCGCCTCGCCAAGCGCGAGATGGTCGAGGCGAACCTGCGCCTGGTGATCGCGATCGCGAAGAAGTACCGCAATCGCGGAATGCAATTCCTCGACCTGATTCAGGAAGGCAACATCGGCCTGATGAAGGCCGTCGACAAGTTCGACTACCGGCGCGGCTACAAGTTCTCGACCTACGCGACCTGGTGGATCCGGCAGGCGATGAGCCGCTCGACCGCCGAGCAGGTTCGCACCGTCCACGTTCCGCTTCACATGATCGACGCAATCGGCAAGATCATGCGCATGTCGCACCGGATGCTGCGCGACATCGGCCGCGAGCCCACCCCGGAGGAACTCGCCGCAAAGCTCCACATGCCGGTCGAGCGGATCCGGCGGGCGCAAAGGGTCGCCAAGGAACCGCTGTCATTCGAGACGCCGATCGGCGACGACGAGGGTTCGCAACTCGGCGATTTCATCGAGGACGAGAACGCCATCCTGCCGATTGATGCCGCGATCGCGTCGAACCTGCGCGACGCGACGACGCGGGTGCTCGCCTCGCTCAGCGCGCGCGAGGAGCGCGTGCTGCGCATGCGGTTCGGCATCGGCGTCACCTCGGATCATACGCTCGAGGAGGTCGGCAACCAGTTCGCGGTGTCGCGCGAGCGTATCCGCCAGATCGAGGCGAAGGCCTTGCGCAAGCTCAAGCACCCGTCGCGATCGATGCTGCTGCGCGGCTTCCTCGATCACTGACGGGCTAACGCATGTTCCGGCAAAAGCCTGCCCCGGCCTTGATCCGGGGTGGACGCCGGTTCGCCGACAAGAACATCCGCCAAATAAAGAAGTCTCGAGCCTATTCCGATTCCGCAGGAACGGAATACGCTCTGCGTGCGAGCGCGCCGGTCTTCACATCGGGAGCGGGGCGAGATCCCTGCTCAGCACGAGGACGAGATTGTTGGGCTGGTGGCCTTGCGCATATTTTTCGCCGGCGATCGTCTCGATGCGCTCGCGGTGGCGCAAGAAGGTATCGGACAGGCTCGCGCCTGCGCCGTCGCGCGCGCTGCGATCGCGCAGGGCCTCGTGGCTGACCTTGCAGAGGACGTGGGCGCCGGCGTCGGCCATCGAGAAGTAGACGCCATCGAGCTGCTCGAACCGGAAGCGCTCATCATGTCGCACGAGATGTTTTACGAGGGACATGGCGGCTCTTTCTTGTGTTGCGGGTCGACGTCCCCGCCTTGTGCGGCCGCGAGGTCGAGCGGATCGATCGCCACCATCTCGATCATGGACGCGGACTGTCCCGGCACGAAGATCACCGTCGACACGCGGCGATAGACCGGAAAGGACAGTCCCTCGATCAGCTCTTCTTCGGTGACGATGTCGTAGCTCCCGGCCGGCAGCACGCGATCTACGCCGCGCAGCCGGAAAGGCCGCGCGAAAGCGGACGTCGTGCGGTGCGTGCGGGTCATGACGGCGCGGCCGGACGGTCGAGCGGATAGTCCGTGCTCTCGTACAGGCGGCGGATGCCCTGGCTGTCGAATCTTTCCTCGTCGACTTGCAGACAGGCGCTCTGCAGGAGCTGCGGCGCCATCTCCTCGATGGCGAAACGAATAGCGTCGGCGGCGCGAGCGAACCGACGGTAGCCGAGGGGCTGGCGCCTGAATTTGCGGCCCTTGTTGGAGAACAATTCCGCCGTGCTGCCGTAGTCGAAAAGTTCTGCGTCGGCGGCGTAGTCGAACGTGATGGTCATCGGTTGTCCAGTTTTCCGCAATGTTCATGACGGCGCGATCGATTGCGACACATCTGAATGCTTGTCATTCAAATGAATGGCACAGATGGATATCAAACGGTTATGCGCGACGCGAACTTCCCATACATATGCCTGAAAGGTGGCGAAAGCGAGCCTGCCCGGCCGAATAATATGGCCAAATAAACGTCGAGGCCGCCAGCGTGGGCGGCCTCGGCGCATCGATTGCGATCCGGTGCGGGACCGGATCTGCAAAACTACGGATCGCCGCTTACTTCTGCTGCGGCTGGCTGGCGGGCTTGTCGGTGCTCGGCTTCGGCGCGCCCTGGTTCTGCTGCGGCGACGGGGTGCCCTGATTCTGTTGCGGCGTCGAAGCCGGATTGGTAGCTGGCGTGGTCGGCTTCTGTTGCTCGTTGGTCATGATGAAAACCTCGCAAAAATAATGCCTAAAAGGGATTTCTTAGGTGCCCCTCAATATGGGAGGCGCCGCCGCTGATACAAGAGCGCCGCGGGCTATCTTTCCACCGGGTGCGTGCGGGTCATATCATTCCGGGCGAGTTCATGTTGTAGAGGCCAAGCTTCTTCTGGGCGTCATCCGGCATGTCGGGCACGTTGATGGCGCGGCCCATGAAGGTCGTCCACGGCTTTTCGGCGATCGGCTGCAGCGCCGCAAAATTCCAGAATTGCCGCTCCTTCATGTCGATTTGGGTCACCTTATGGTCGAGCACCCAGCTGCGCAGCATGGTGAGCCGGCTGCTTTCCGGATCGGCGAACATGGGATCGGGCAGTGCTTTCCTCATGGAACAGTGTCCTCGAAGTCGATACGGCGCGAGCGCCACGCGACGCTCGCCGTCGCGCGAAACGGCCGGTGGTCGGAAGCGTCGATGTTGGAACGCCAACAAGGCATCGGCGGCTTGGCCCGCGGCCGTCGGATCATCGCGGGAGCGCCGAGGCGAGGTGCCGATATGCTCGCCGTCATCTTCCAGCGGGCGGAAGCAGCCTATCAGGCAAGAGGTAAACGATTTGCCCTCATGAAGGGTCGTTTTTCATGCCGGCGGACGCGGCGCATCCACTTGGGTTCCGGCGCGGCACGCCTCAATCCGGGCTACGCCTGCTGCCATCTGGCGCCCAATCTGGGTTACGATGCTGTTGCGGTCACCGGCATGCCGCGGTGGCGCGATGCTGGTGGTGATGGAGGAAAAGTCATGGGTGGAAAAACGAGACTCTCGTGCGTCGTGACCGTGCTGCTCGCGTTCGCCGCAACGACGGGGGCTTCCGCACAGGGTCCGGACGCCCGCGCCGCGCTCGAGGCGAAGGCTGCGGCCGCGTATGGCGCCAAAAGCTGGGCGAACGCCGAGAGCGCGTTCAAGCAACTCGTCGCGATGGATCCCTCGCGTCTGGATTACCGGCAGTCTCTCGCCAATGCCCAGCTCAATCTCGGCCACTATCCGGACGCGCTCGCGTCCGCCGATGCGGCGATCGCGATCGCAGAGAAGAGCGCGCAAGGACCGGAGGCCGCCAAGGCGAAAGCCGCGCTCGGCCCCATCCTGGTGACCAAAGGCAACATCCTCCTCAAACAGCATAGGGTGCCCGACGCGATCGCGGCGTACGAAAAAGCGGCACCGCTCGCCGCCAATCCGGCCACCGCCTATTTCAACCTGTGCGCGACGCTTTACAACACCGGGAGCACGCAAGGCGCGCTTGCAGCGTGCGATAAGGCAATCGCCGCCGATCCGAAGAAGGCCGATGCTTATTTCATCAAGGGATCGGTGCTCTACGCCGACGCCACGATGCAAAACGGCAAGATCGTGCCGAGCAAGGCTGCGCTGGCGGCGCTGCGGCAATATCTCTTGCTTGCGCCCAACGGAGCGCATGTCGCCGACGTCAAGCAAATGCTCGACGCGGCGAAATGAGTGTGGTGGCTGGCCTTGCTTTCTCCGTCGTGTTGCCCTCAAGATTTCCATGCGCTGCGGATGATGTGGTGCAGTCCCACCGTATCCTGTCATCGCGCAGACGCTGCCAGCGGCCTGGGCCCGAATCGGCGCAATACCACCAACATGTCGCAACGATGGAGATACGTCATGTCGCTTCGGTTCTTGCCCTTTCTGGTCTGCGCGGCGGTCGCAGGTTCTCTGGCGGGAGGCGCGGCGTCATCGGCTCCCAAGCCTGGCCCGAGTCACCCTGCTTGCGACGTGATACCATATGATCGATGTGTGATTGGTTGTGGTAACAATCATTATTGCAAGGTCGGGTGTTATAATAGGTTTCCTTGTCATCGTTAGATTAGGTATCGTCGACCGAACGCGAAGCGCGTAGAGTGGGCAAAGTCGCGTCTTGGCGATTCCCGCTTCCGCGGGGACATGTTTTGCCCACGCGTCGGGTGACGGTAACGGTTGCTGCGGGATGGTGGGGAGCGCGCCAGCGCGCGGCGTATCGGCAAGCCGCGGATAGCGGGCGCGGTCGTTGGTGACGACGTGGACGTGCTCTTCTGCTGCGGTCAAGCCGTACGGGATGTCCGGCGATTTCACATTCGCGGGCGGCCGTCGGCGGTGATTTCGCAAAGCAGTCGATAAACGCCGACCTCGGTCCTCGGAAATTCGTTCGCGAGCGCCGCTGCGATCTTCTTGGCCTCCGGCACACGCAGCGTCTCCACCAGCAGGCACATCTCGATCTTGCGATCGCCGCCGCGCAAGCGTTCTTCCAGCGATACCGGGAATTCGCGCGAGTCCGCGGCCCGCCAGATTTCGCCGCAAGCCACCGCCTTGTCGCGCATCAGCCGCTCGATGGCGGCTTGCAACGTTGCTTCGGCTTGGAGCTCGCCAAACCGCACGGTCACCACGCTCGTGCCGCGCATCGTGCCGCGCCGGAACGTCCGCCGACAGACGGTGCGGATCATGTCCTTGAAGATTTCCGACATGACCGTGCGCGTCATCGGTGTCGGCGCGTCGAGTCGTTCGAGATAGGCGGCAGATTTGAGAACCTCGACCGATTGCGTGACATAGAAATTGAAGTGGCGCGGCCGCCCCGATATCGCCTCGTGCCGCCGCCCGATCAAAAATCCCGGCACGGCGATCCGCTCCGCCAGATGCTCGTGCTGAAACCACTCCTCGAACTCGCCCCCGCGTCCAGGTGCGACGTTGTTGAAGATCGCGAGGATGCCGGGCAATGCGTCGGTCGCGGCTGCCATGATTGGTTTCTCCCATCCGTGCAATTCTACTTCATAATGATGACGGCGAATCCATCCACGAAGGCCGCTTGAAGTTTCGTCAGGAAGATCGTCAGGCAATGCAAATCCCCGTTCGGTCATCTTCGAAACTCAAGGATCAATATCGTCAATATTGCGGAATTGCACATGAATGACGCCGTGATGACTCATCTTGAGAATGTATCGCGCGTTGTCAGGCACGACATACAGGTCTTCGCCGACCGACCATCCGAATGTCGATGTTACGAAAAGCAACGAAACGAGCCGGCATAGATCATCCCGATGAAATACAAGCACGTCGGCGGTACCAGGTGGCATGCCGAGGCCCTTCAGGAATTCAAGCTCGATAGCGTCGTTGATCGCCGCGGATCAAGGTGGTCCGCACTCGGCCAACTCCCCATGTGCCGCCAGGCGAAGCAAGTGTCCCAAGGGCCGGCCAATTCGAGTATCGAAGAAATAAATGCGGTCTTCGTCGCGCTTGGTCAGGGATGCACCAAAACCGCGCATTGTCCGACGCCGAGTGAAATTCAAGAATGGCCATCTGTGGGTTAACATCCACAGCCAGGCCGCGGCCTTCTGCCCAACGAAGAAGGTCCGCTTCCACGAGTGTTTGCATTGAGCGAACCCGTTGGAGCTGCGCCGCAGGTCCTGCGCAGGCCAACATGACATTTTGCTATTCAGGCTGACAAGTGCGACTACCCCAACATGGTGTGACGAGCGTAAACGGGGCGCGCCTACGGAAAATTTGCAACTCGGGCTGCTGCGCTCGCCCGCTTGCCGGCTTCGTGTCGGCCCGGTGGTATCGGCCTGCGCGTCACGCCGCCGCGAAGGTGCGGTCCTCGACCGCGAGCCCGCGCGCGTAGGCGAGGCCGGCGTTGGCCTCGATGAAGTCGCGCAGCTCGGGCGAGATTGGCGCGCCGGGCGGGCAGCGGCGGGCGATCGCGATCGCGATCTCCTCGGTGACGTCGTCGGCGACGTGCTCGGCCGGATTGAAGGCGAAGACGCGGGCGACGCCCGCGACCTCGCCCTCGGCGATGTCGCGCAGCACCGCATCGCGGCTGCAGCTCGCCTCGAGCGGACGCTCCGCGAAGTAGCCGGCGCCCGCATGCCAGCACAGGATGGCGTAGTGGGTGACGTCGGCGTGATGGCGCGCAGGGGGCGGGCGGCCGGGCATGGGCGGGCTCCTGTCGTGGCAGGAGTATAATAGGAAGAGGCCTATTATTTGTCAAGCGCGAATCGGCCGCCGGGGAGGGGCGCGATGCGCGGTGCCGGCGCTCCGTCTCCCCTTCGGGGCGCGGGTAACTATCCTTCCCCGCTCATCACCACGCGGTGGATCGACACGATGCGGTCGGCCGGGAAGGTGAGGCGTTTGCCCGGATTGAGCTGCTCGAAGCGCACGCTTTTGTCGCTGCGGCCAAGGTAGCGTTTGACGTAGGCGAGCGGCGGCTCGCCCAGATCTGCGCCCCCGTGCGCGTCGGCCGGCGCGGCGACCTGCGCGACGACGAAATCGCCGGCGCGCACCGGCACGCGCGGATTGACGAAAACCGCCTCGCCCGCGAAGTAGCGCGGCTCCATCGACGTGCCCACCACCATCACGGCGTAAGCGCCCGCGACCCCGGCGAGCGGCGGCGGCGCGTCGATCTCGTTGATCAGGCTGCCGTTGAGCGGAAACTGCCCGTCGGCACCGCCCTCGGCCTGGCCGTAGAGCGGGATTTTCCCGGTAAAGCGCACCGGGCCGGCGAGCGCGGCGTTACGCTCCGGCAGGGCGGCGTCGGCAAAGCCGGACGCACCCGATTGCGGGCCTGCTTGCGCGCCCGCGCGCGCGCCGCGCAACTGCCCCTCGCCGACGCCGATCAGGCGGGCGAGCGCGTGGCGGGTGTCCTCGGGCAACCGCGCCGGCACGCCGCGGTGGATGAACTGCTGCAGATAGGCGTGGTTGCGGCCGAGCTTCACCGAGGCCGACTTCAGCGTTTCGCCGATCTCGTCGAGCCGCCGCAGCACCAGGTCGCGCACCGGATCCATGCCGCCATCATAGGCAAGGTCCTACATTCGCGCAATAGGTCTTTTCCGCTTGCGTTGATAGGAAGACTCCTATATTCTGCCTGCCATGGTCACGCCCGCCCTCGCCAACGACCCGTCACCCGCCGGATCCGAGGCCAAATCCTCGGCGCAGGCCTTCCTCGCCGAGATCGAGGACTTCCTGCGCGGCGCGCGGATATCGCCGAGCGGTTTCGGCCGCGCCGCGCTGGGCGACCCCAACTTCGTGCGCGACCTGCGAGGAGGCCGCGCGCCGAGCCTGCGCCTCGTCGACCGCGTCCGCGCCTTCATGGTGACGCGAACGGGGGCGGAAGCATGAGCACGGGGCCGAACGACCCGGCGAACGTCGCCGATATCCGCGCGCGCTATCGCGCGGCGCGGGCGCGGCTGCGGACGGGGGCGCCGCAGCGGCCCGCACCGGCGACTGCCGCAGACGGCGACGTAGAGCCGCCGGCGCTGAACCGCCACCGGAGCTGGCTCCATGCGCTGGAGGAATTCAACGAAGAGCTGCGGGCGCGCTTCGCCATCGGCCGTCCGCGCGGAGCGCAGGTATGCGGGCTCGTCGCCGCGCATTTCGGCGTGTCGCCCGCCGAGCTCACGGGCGCGCGCGGCAGCCGCCGCGTCTGCGCCGCCCGGCAGATCGCCATGTACGTCCTGAGCTACCACCTCGGCCTCGGCACGACCGAGATCGGCGAGCTGCTTCATCGCGACCATACGACGGTCTCGCACGCCGTGCGGGCGGTGCGCGTGCGCATGGCCAAGAACACGGCGGTCAAGGACGCGGTCGCGACAATCGTCGAACGCTGGCGGGAGCCCGGCGCATGAACCCCGCGACGCAATCCTGCGAGCTCGCGCGCCTGCGCGATCGCGTCGAGGAGCTGGAAGCCCTGCTCGGCACCCGCACCGTCTGTCCGCGCCCGTGGCGGCTGACGGGCCGCGAGGCGCAGGTGTTCGGCCTGCTCGTGCGCCACAGCGTCTGCCCGCGCGAGCGCATCTTCGCGGCGATCTGGGGCTACGACAGCGAGGTCGACGGCAAGATCGTCGACGTCACGGTCTGCCATCTGCGCCGCAAGTTGCGCCCGCTCGGCCTCGAGATCCGCACCGAATACGGCGTCGGCTATTTCCTCACGCCCGACGGCCGGCGGCGCGCCCGCGCGATGATCGCGGAGTGCGAACAGGAGCGGCCCGACCTGGGTGGGGAGAGGCCGGGGTGAATGGATCTCGGAGCTAATAATGAGACACCGACCGCCCCTCACCCAGCGCGCTGCGCGCGCCACTCTCCCCCCTTCGGGGAGAGGGAAAGTCTGCGCCGCCCTCATCCTCTCCCGCCTGATCGCGGGGCTTGGCGTCGCGCTCTGCGCTGCGGCATCGCTCTGCGCCGCGATCCTTCTCTGGCAGGCGCCGCATTGCCGGCTTGCGCCGACGCGTGCCGCCCATGCGCCGCTCGATGCGGCGTCATGCGAGCGAGGTGGACGATGAGAGGGCGCTGGCCACCCGGGTTTACGCCGGCCGACGGCGGCGCTGCGTGAGACCCCCGGCAACGCGCGAACCGAAACGGAGACCAAACATGCCGCCCGCCCGCTCGCACCTTCGCTTCGGCCGCCCGCGCAAGCCCGAGCGCAAGCGCGACACGACGACCAGCCGCAGCCGCGGCGAGTCGGTCGCTGAGATCACCGCGACCGCGCGCGCCCAGCGCATCAAGGCGGGCGCCGCGTCGGACGATGCGCTCAACGCGCTCAACGGCTCGACCATCGGCATCCTGCATCGCCGCTGGCAGGCATGCGCGAGCGACCCGGGCGGGCTTTCGGGCGACCAGTACCACGCCGCGCAGGCCTATATCGCGACCGTCGTCCACTATGCCCAGATCATGGGCCTGCCGCTGCCCTGGCCCGATACCCCGGGGTTGCGGGCGACCCGCGCCGATCCCGACGAGCAGACGATCTTGGCGGTGCGCCGCCGCTTTTCCGATTTCCGCCGCGCGCTGCTCGACGCCGGCGCCGCCATCGGCGTCGGCTCGCGCGTCAACGCCGCGGTCTATCGCGTCTGCATCGAGGACCCGCCGCTCGCGGCCGTGTCGCGCGGCGAGATCGAGAACCTGCGCTATGGGCTGAACGCGATCGCGCGGGTGGCAAGGTGAAAGGGGTGGGCAGATCGATCGTGCAGCCGTCGGGCGCAACGTCTTCGACCTCGAGAGCGACCACGTCGCAGCCGCGCGGCTTGCTGTCGATGGCCAGGTTGAACATGGCGAGGTCGCGCGTTCGGCGCTCGATCATCAGGTGAGTTCTGATTGACCAGACGTGCTTTGGTCGCAGCGGGGGCTTCGCCCCGATGACCTTGCCCTTGTTCCAGGGCGCGCGGGTTGGGAGTTTCAATGAGCACGCTTCGTTGTTTGGCATGGTCGTACTCCTCGGTTGGTGAGGGCGAAGAGCATGCGCGGCCGCGCCTGCGGGCGCACCGGAATCATGTCGGCTTTCAGAGGGTTGCGATCATTGGAGGGGCGTCATGACGCACCGGGTCGGTCGCTCTTGACCCGGAGTGGACATCCCGAAAATTAACCAGCACCTGGGTTGGCGGACCACTGATTTTACTGATTCACTGACTATTTCAGACCGACGCGCTATCATCAGCGGTTGTGGCCCTGCATAAAGCCAACATGACCTTTTGCGGAGGAAACGTGCATGAAATGCCCAAACTGCGACAACGAACTGATGCAGACGAAGCGCGAGGGCATCGACCTTGAATATTGTCCGTCTTGTCGCGGGATGTGGCTCACCCGGCAGGAGTTGGAAGAGCTTGAGGACGAAGTCTTCGATTTCGGCGACGACGAGAAGGGAACATTGATCTTCAACGCTACCGCCACCAGCTGCAAATGTCCCCAATGCGGCAAGCTGATGAAAAGATTCAAGTACCGGCTTTATGACCTCGAGATGGATTTCTGCGAGGATGGGCACGGCTTTTGGCTGGATGCGGATGAGGACAAAAGAATCCTCGAGCTAATGAAGAAGGAAGAGGTCGATCTCGAGAGGAAGGCTTTCGCCGAGGACCGATGGGCGGCCAGTCTCCAGTATATGCGTTCCGGGTCCTTCCTCGACAGAATGCGCTCCTGGCAGGCTGGGCTCCAGGACGTGGATTTCGGCCGCGCAATCGCCAACTTGATCCATCGGCTGCGGCCACCGCAGGAATAGACAGAGTT
>Ga0209006_10005124_pt1 | contig 11896 bp, 9 predicted proteins | sample JacPin_JW_Ref_O2_FD_188567 | JGI IMG/M metagenome (GOLD analysis project Ga0209006, IMG submission 188567) | Forest soil microbial communities from Algoma, Ontario, Canada - Jack Pine, Ontario site 1_JW_Ref_O2 (SPAdes) (version 2) | ecosystem: Environmental > Terrestrial > Soil > Boreal... | reverse complement strand
GATCGAAAACAGATTATACGCCGCGGCGGGAGAGCGGCCATGCGCGATCGCGGAGGCCGACGGCACGCCGATCGCGGGGATTGCGGCTTTCGGCCCGTCGAACCACATCGTCGAATGCACGTGATCATGTCCGTGCAGGATCAACTCGACGCCGTGCTGTTTCAACAGCGCCAGCAGTTCACCGGAATCGGTCAATCGCTTGGCGCGCGACCCTGAACGCAGCGGATGATGAATCAACAGCACGCGAAACGCCGGCTCGGCGGACAGGCGCGTCAGGATCCGCTCCAGCGCGTCAAGCTGGACGCGCCCGAGCCATCCCGTCGCCATCAACGGCGGCGTCGGGACCGCCGACGATACGCCGATCAGCGCCAGCGGCCCGCGGCGGCGCAGGAAGGGAAATGCGGCGCCGGCGTCGGGCGCATCGTCGCCATCGAGATAGTGTCCCAATGTTTCGGCAAAGCGATGTTGGGTGGCGCGAACATAGGCGTCATGATTACCGGGAATCACGGTGACGCGGTCCGGAGCGCCGACGCCCTCCAGCCAGGCCCGCGCCGGCGCAAACTCGGCTTCGAGCGCGAGATTGACGAGGTCGCCCGTCACCGCGATGTGATCCGGCGCCTGGGTCTGAATATCCGACACCAGCGCATCGAGCACGTCGCGCCGGTGGAATTTGTTGCGATTGCGCTTCCAGTTGAGGTAGCCGAGCGCGCGCTTGTTGGCGATATCGCGCAGCCGCGTTGCGGGCAGCGGCGCAAGGTGCGGATCTGACAAGTGGGCCAGCGTGAACGCCGCCATCACATCGATCCGGTCGGGCTGCCCGCGAGACAGAACCCTTGCACGATCATCTCGTGATATCCTGTTATATCCCACCATGTATTGGCAAGCTGGCTGCCGCGACGCAAGGATCAAACAACCATGGCTGGAACTTCGGGGCTACCGCGGCGATGAACCGGCAGAACCAGCGCAGGAGGTTTGAGCCGGTGCTGCGGCGGATTTTCCATCTCTATTGGCGATTCGCCCGTGGCATGACGCTGGGGGTCCGCGCCGTGGTGCTGGACGCCGACGCCAGGGTGTTTCTGGTCAAGCACAGCTACGTCGCCGGCTGGCACCTGCCGGGCGGGGGCGTCGAGGTCGGCGAGACATTCGGCGACGCCCTGCGGCGCGAACTGGCCGAGGAGGGACGAATCGAGCTGGTCGGCGAGCCCGTCCTGCATGGTCTGATCTTCAACAGCCATGTTTCCCGCCGGGACCATGTCGCCGTTTATATTGTCAGGCATTTCCGGCAGGATCGCCTGCCCGAGCCGAACCGCGAGATTGTCGCCTGTGGGTTTTTCGATGCAGGGGCGCTGCCGGCCGAGACCACCGAGGGTACGCGCCTTCGGATATCGGAAGTACTCGAGAGCCGGCCGCCTGCCGCGACATGGCGTTAGAAATTCGGCGTCAGAAATCTGGCATCAGGAAATCCACGGCGCCGGTCGATTGTTTTTACACCATGGCGCCGACGCTGCTCGCGAATGCGATCAATGCCGGCGGCGCATTCTCTACCATTTACGGTAGCCGATGATGCGTTGTCGCCTGGTTTGAGCTTCGGCGTCATCTGGCACCATGTCGCGGACATGCAATTCGTCTTGCTGGTGCTCGCGACTGCGTGGACGGCTTTGATCTTGCGTTTGAATCGCGGTAACGGCATAACACAAGCCGCTGTTGTCGCGGCTGGAAATCTGCTGGTGAATGTGGCCTTCTTCATGAGCCATCCCGTTTTCACGCCCTATTATACCATTCCCGTTGCCACACTTTCGTTGTGGAGTTTGCTGTTTGCCGGCTTGATGCAGCCGGCAGGCGCGGTGGATGGTGATCTTTTGGGGCGGCCAGCAAGAGTTTGACCATCATGCGGGAAATGGAATTGTGTCGGCGATGACAGTTTCGTCGATGCGGATTGCGGTTCTGGTGCCGTGCTTCAACGAGGAAGCCGCGGTCGCAACCGTCGTCGCCGATTTTCGCAAAGCGCTGCCGTCGGCCGACATCTTGGTCTACGACAACAATTCGTCGGACCACACCGTCGCGGTCGCGCGCGATGCCGGCGCGCAGGTGCGAAGCGAACGCCGCCAGGGCAAGGGTCACGTGGTCCGGCGGATGTTCGCCGATGTCGAGGCCGATATCTATGTGCTGGTCGATGGCGACGCCACCTACGACGCCGCCAGCGCGCCGCGCATGATCGACCGGCTGTTATCGGATCATCTCGACATGGTGGTGGGAGTTCGTGTCGATCAGGCTGAGGGCGCCTATCGGCCCGGCCATCGCACCGGCAACCGCATGCTGACCGGATTTCTCGCGGCGGTCTTCGGCCAGACTTTCAAGGATATTCTTTCCGGCTATCGCGTGTTCTCGCGGCGCTTCGTCAAATCCTTTCCGGTGCTTTCCGACGGGTTTGAGATCGAAACCGAGTTGAGTGTTCACGCGCTCGAGCTGGCGCTGCCGGTCGCCGAAATCGAAACGCCCTACTACGCCAGGCCGGAAGGATCGTTCAGCAAGCTCAACACCTGGCGCGACGGCTTGCGGATCTTCGGCACCATCCTGAAACTCTACCGGTCGGAAAAGCCCCTGCGTTTTTTCACGGCCATCGGCGTTTTCCTCACGCTGGTTTCGATCGGCCTCGCGATCCCCATCATTGTCACCTATCTGGAGGAGGGCCTGGTTCCGCGCCTGCCGACCGCGGTACTGTCGATGGGCTTGATGATCCTGGCGGTGCTTTCGGTGTCGTCGGGGCTGGTGCTCGATACGGTGACGCGCGGACGCCGCGAGATGAAGTTGCTGGCCTATTTGTCCCAGCCCGCTATGAACAAGCCATGAGCGACCTTTCTCTCTCCATATTGGCCGAAACCGCCAACGACGCCCAGGCCATCGAGCGGTTGCATCAGCGCACGTTCGGGCCCGGCCGCTTCGTGCTGAGCGCCTACCGGATTCGCGAGCATGTCGATCACCTGCTCGAGCTTTCGTTCACCGCCCGGATCGGGACGCTGCTGGTTGGTTCGGTGCGCCAGTTGCCGATCTGCGTCGGCGATGCGCCGGCTTTGCTGCTGGGGCCGTTGACGGTCGATCCGCCGTTTCGCAGCCGCGGGATTGGCCGCGCGCTGCTGGACCGCGCGCTGAAGGACGCCAAAGCCAGCGGGCATCGGCTCGTGGTGCTGGTCGGCGACGAGGCCTATTACAGCCGGGTCGGCTTCAAGGCCATTCCGGAGGGGCGGGCGAGGATGCCGGGACCGGTCGACTACCATCGTCTCCTGGTGGCTGAGCTTGTTGACGGCGCGTTCGCCAATGTTTCCGGCGCAATCCGCCCGGACTGGCGCGTGGCGCGCTAGCTAGCGCATGTACCGAAGACGACAGTCGGGTTTTCAACGGTCATGCGCCGCGTCAGCCCCTTTGCGGAGACCGTGGCAATAGTTGCGACGATGATCGCGGTACCAGCCCCGAAGCCGTCCGTTCACCCGTGTTTTGCGTCCCTGTTTTGCCAGCAAAAAAGAACGCACGCAGGCTCGGGTTTTGATTGTCAACGAATATGTAATGTTATAACATTACGTAATGGAAATCCTGCCATGAAACCTTCTCCTGCATACGCCGAGGCGCCGCTCTCGGGTCCCGACAACTTCAGCGAACCGAAAGCAGCGTTTCGCTTCGACGAAGCCAGGGCGCATGTGCGAAACGCCGTGAGGTGCGCAGAGGCCGATGGCATTTCAAGCGAGACCTTGGCCCTTGCTCTCATCGGCGAGGCGCTTCCGCCAATTGTCCATGAGCATGGGCCAATTTGGGCGGCCACGGTTCTGATGAAACTCGCCCGCCGACTGCACGCTGGGCTTTAGATTTGGAGTGTCCCATGGGCGAAGTTGTACGATTTGTACCAAAGTCTGAGCTTGAACGGGCGCGTCTCATCAGAGAGGCCCGCGCGATATACGAGAGCATATTCCCCGACGCTGAAGGGCCCCGGCAGCCAAAACGTGGATAGTGGCGGCGAATTGCGGTTGCCTGCGCGAGATCCGCATTGCTAGCATCGATCTCGCCGCAATTCTCTTCATGTTACTCCGCCGCGCGCGAATCCGGGCCGACCAGTGAACTGGCATGGGTGCGATCGAGATCGCGCGACAGCAACCGTCCTGCGGCGCCAGAGGATCGGCCGACCAGTTCGATATAGCCCTTCGTAACCCGGGTGAAATGATTATAGATGATGACGGCGGGGATCGCCGCGACCAGACCGAACGCGGTGGCCAGCAACGCTTCGGCGATGCCCGGTGCGACAACGGCAAGATTGGTCGTCTGCGATTTCGAGATGCCGATGAAGCTGTTCATGATGCCCCACACGGTGCCGAACAGTCCGACGAACGGCGAGGTCGCCCCGATGGTGGCAAGCAGTCCTATGCCGAGCCGAATCCGGCGCGCTTCGGCGCGCACGATCTCGGCGAAGTTCGAGGCCGCTCGTTCCTTGATGCCGCTATCGCTGGAAATCCCCGCCGACAGCCGCGCCTCGCGCATCGCCGCCGCCAGCAACGCCGACAACATGCTGTCCTTTGCACCGAGCGCGAACTGCGCCTCCGAAAGCGACCTCGCATCGCTGATCTTGTCGAGCGCGGCGCGCAGTTTGCGCTCAACCAGAGACAGCTCGATCATCTTGGCGATGAAGATGGTCCATGTCACCAGCGAGGCGAAAGAGAGGCCGATCATCACGGCCTTGACCAGGACGTCTGCCGCCAGGAACATCGACCACGGCGACAATTCGCGCAGCGTCACAGTCGTCGATTTCAGCGATCTGCTATCGGGGGGCGTTGTGGCAGCGTCGTCAGTCGACGCGGCCGCGGGCGACGGCGCCGCAACGGCTGGCGGCTGTGACGACACACCGGTCTGCGGTGCAGTTGGCGCCGCTTTTTGTTGCGCGAAGGAATACTGCGCCAGCGACAGCATCGCCAGCGCGAAAACCCCGCGACAGATCACTCGAAAAGGTGACGTGTTCATGCTGCCAGTCTCTGATCCCTTGGATGGCCATCGAAGGGTTGACGAACGATTGGCGGTAATCGCTTAGGCCTCATATCTTTTTCGAGAGACCAAGGAAGAAGCCGCGGCGTGGCCCGAATTGCGGCGCGAATACGCCGATGCCGGACCCGTCCCTGATTTCGTAGATGGAGTCGAACAGGTTGACGACATCGAAACGAACCGTCATCGGCAAGGGATCGTTCGGCAGCAGGAATTCGCGCTTAATGCCGACATTGACCTGGGTGTAGGGCGGGACCGTGCCGATATTGGCGTCACCGTTGCGCAGGCCGCTGCCATAGATGACGTCGGCGCTCAACGTGGTCCCGCACCACGATAATCCGTTATCGCCAAACGTTTCCGCGACGCTGGCGATGCGACCGCAGAACTTGTAAACGGCGCCTGCCGAGGCGGTAACGAACTGGTTGTGATCGGTATAGATCATGTGGGTCTGAAGGTATTGAAGCTCCGTCAAACCGCCGAGGTCCGCAAGCGGTGTGTTGCCGAATAGATATTGGTTCGACACCGGGTCAGTCGCTCTCTGCTGGGCCACGGCGACGTTGGCGTAGGTCTGGAAGTTTCCACTGTTGTACTTGGCGTGGAATTCGACGCCTTCGTTCCAGCCGCTGGCATAATTGAAGGCGCTGAGCACCAGGGCCTGGCCGAAAAGACCGTTGTCGATGAGATCAGTCGCGACCTTGTAATAGGCATCGACGCCGAGATCGAGGCTGGAGCAGTCTTTCGAACCGGGAGAGCTGCATCCGAACGGTATTTTTTGATCGACGCCGGCATCGTAGTAATTCGAGCGCTCCGGCAAGACCGGACTGTTCTGCCCGCTGACTGCGCCCGTGGTGTTGTTGAACAGGCTGATATTGGCGGGCGCGGCCTCCACCAGTTCCGGCGGGGTGAAGTAGCGCGCATAGCCGGCATGGAACGTGGTGTTCTCGAACGGCTTATAGGTGAAGCTCAATCGTGGGCTGAGCTGGTTGGCGCTCACGAATTCATCCATCTGATCGAAGCGCAAGCCGGCGTTGATCGTGAACTGGTTGGTGACCTTCCATTCGTCCTGAACATAGACTCCCATGAGTAGGCCGGTCTTCGAGACGTTGTCGGTGAGGCTAATAGGGTTGCCGTTGTCAGAGCCGTCGCAAACCATGCAGGGCTCGACCAGCGACGTATTACCGACGAACACCTGCTCGCTGCTGACGGAGAAGCCAGCGCGGAGCGTATGGGCCGGATTGAGCTGATAGGAGCCGTCGCCCTGGATACCGTTCGTGTAGGAGCTGCGGGTGACAGTCGAGGCGATGCCGTTGATCAGGAGATCACCGATTGGGTCCGGCGTGAATTGCAGCTTGCTGTAGCGGGTGAAATAGGACAATTGCCCGTTGAAGTCCTCGTAGGATTTCTGCACCGTCAGTACGCCAAATTGGGTAAACTCGGACTGGTTCTCATTGAGCAGGGCTGAGTTGAAGCTGGTCGCACCGAAAGCGTTGGTGACCGGCACTCCGCTCTGCCCGATCGGTTGACCGGGATTGTTCGGGATTTCAAAGCTGTTGTTCGAGGTGCCGGCGATCAGGCTGATCCGGGTAGTCGGATCGACGAACGCCGACATGTAGGCAAAGCCCCTTTCCTGCTGGGAGAAATCGTGGATCGCGTTGTAGGCAGGCGTTGGATTTTCGAGGCCCACCGTGTTCTGCAGATAGTTGCCGGAGAAAAAGTACTGAACGCCGGGAAAGCAATTTGAATTGGCAGGCAGCGCCTTGACGTAGATTGAGGAAGTCGTGGTCGCGGGACAGGTGCTGCCAAAGGTGCCACCATATTCGAAACTCGGCTGAATCGTGCCGTGACTGCCGCCATACATGCTGACGGAGCCGCTGTTGTTGAAAAGATCGCTGCGCGTGGTGATGTCGACGAGACCCACCGTTCGCAACCCGTATTCGGCCGGCAGAGCGCCGGTGACCAGCGCCATGCTGCCGATAAAACTGCTGTCGAAGATGCTGCCGAACCCGGTAACACCGTCAGGCAGCAATATCCCGTTGATCCGGTATTGAACGTTGGCGTGATCGTTGCGGACATGCAGCAGGCCGCTGGCTGCGGAATCCTGCGAGACGCCGGGGGCCTGCAGCAGTATCTTCTCGACCGGCGCATTGGCGCCCTGGGGTAGATCCTGGATGGTGTCGTGGCTGATCGTGTCGGAGGTCGTGCCGATCGTCGTGAAGATATTGCTGCGGGCTTGATCGAATGCCTGGCCTTTCGCGGCCAGCTGCCCGGCTGGCGAAACGGGCGCCGGAGACGCTGCCAGTTCGGATGACGCTGTCGTCGGGGTCACCGCGCGCCGGGCAACCGCGCGCGGCTTCGGCTTCTGCTTCGGTTTTCCGGCTACTTGCCTGGGCGCGATGACGTCGATCTCCGGCAGTGCTGTCACGCCATTCCCGGCAGGCGGGGTCTGCGACAGCGCCGGACTGCCCAGGCTGCAAATTAGAAGCGAGGCCACGCCCGAGGCGGCCAACATCGGTTTGGTGAACACTGACATTCTCCTGATTCCCAGAGGACGCGGTCCAATTCGTCGCTGTCGACGAATGTGGAAGCGCCTGCCGTCGTGTCAGACGGAACGATTTCGATGGATGCCGGCGAGATCGGCCGCGCATGACGCGGCGACCCCATCGGGATCTTCAATCAATCGATGTCAGGAGATCGGGGGAGCGCGTGGCTGGAACGCGATGCGAGCGGAATTCAGATGGACGAATTCGGCATCGGTGGTCAGGTAGAGAAATTCGACGGCTTGCGGCAGCAGCAGCACCGGCGGCGTCGCAAACAACACCGCGTTGGCGAGCGCCATCACGGCGCAGATCGCGCATCCATCGTTCGGATGTCCGTCGGAATCGTGATCGGACGCCGGCTGCTGCTGACCCGCCTGACTAACCGCATCCGGCGCGAGAAGGCCGCCGGTGTAGGACGGGTCGGACTGCGCGTGGCCGGATTGAAGCGCGGGCGCCGCCTGTGCGGCGACGCCGTGGAAATGCCCGAACGAAAGCACAAACTGGATGGCCAGCGCCAACAGCGCTAGCCGCGAGCCATGTTTGATGTTCGAACGGAACCACTTCATGCCGATCGGCGCCCCAGCGTCGGAAGGCCCAAGGGTAGGTCCAAGCATCCCGGCCGCTCCAACGTTACATTATAACATCAGGGATGCCGGGCCGATGTCAACCGTAGTCCGGTTGCGTGCCAGCGGATTTCGTCAGGCCTGTGCACTTTGCGCAACGGCGGCTGAGCCGCGCTCGATCAGCGCCCTTCGCGCAGCCAGGTGGCTGCAAATGCGCCCAGCAGCAGCAGCAAGCCGATCAGGCCGGCGAACATCGGCAGCACGCCGACGCCCCTGACCACGCTGGCATCGCGCATTTTCACGCCCATCCAGCCGTCGCCGTGAAATACGCTCGATGCGCGCACCGGCACGATGCGTGGAAGCTCGACACTCGAGCCATCCACCACACGCCGCGCGTCGCCGCCGGTGGCTTGCGCCAGCGGCTTCAGCATTTCGGTGGTGGAGGTGACTTCCGAAAACTCCTTCGGATTGGTCGGGCCGACATTGATCAGCGCTTTCAGCGTGCCGTCGGTGGCCTGCCACAGGCCGAGTTCGTCGGCCGGAACCGTCGAGCGCCATGTGCCGGGTTCGCTGGCGCTCAGGGTCAGTTCACGCGTGGCACCGGATGGCGACGTTACCGTCACCGGCGTGACGCTGTCCGCCATGGTCTGGCGCAGCACCACCAGATCGTGGCCCTGGATCTGCAGGCGCAACGCCTCTTCGTCAAGGTCGGGCTGCTTCATCAGCCAATGCGACATCCGCCGCAGCAAATCGAGATGCGGGCCGCCGCCCTCATAGCCGCGTGCCCATAGCCAGATATGATCCGACAAAAGCAACGCGACGCGTCCCTCGCCGTAGCGCGACAGCAGCAGCAGCGGCTTGCCATCGGCCCCCGTCATCACCGGGGCGGTGGTCGCGTTGCGGGTCTCGACGGTGCGGAAGAACCGGCTCCAGTGCGGCGGTTCGGAGGCCGAGCCTTCCAGCCCGCGCGTCACCGGATGGCGTTTGCCGGCGTCGCTCAGATGCGCGTAGAACGGCTTCTCGGTGACGCCAACCGGTTCGGCCGGCAGCACCGAATCGAGCGGCGTGCGCCAGATGCTGGTGGTCGATGCGTAATCGGGGCCTGCCGACACCAGCACCGCGCCACCGGCCCGCACATATCGCGCGATGTTGTCGAAATAGGCGATCGGCAGCACGCCCTGGCGCGCATAGCGGTCGAAGATGATCAACTGGAATTCGTTGATCTTCTGCTGAAACAGTTCGCGGGTCGGAAACGCGATCAGGGACAATTCGTTGATCGGCGTGCCGTCCTGCTTCTCGGGCGGACGCAAAATCGTGAAATGCACGAGATCGACGCTGGCATCGGATTTCAAGAGATTGCGCCAGGTGCGCTCGCCCGAATGCGGCTCGCCCGAGACCAGCAGCACCCGCAATTTGTCGCGCACCCCGTCGATGGCGACCACGGCACGGTTATTCACCAGCGTCAGTTCGTTCTCGAGCGGCGAGGCCTCGATCTCGACGATGTTCGGGCCGGCGTGCTTGATTTCGATTTCGACGTTGACGGTCTGACCGCTGGTCACGGTGCGTTCGTTGATCACTTCGCCGTCGCGGCGCACCACGATTTTGGCCCGCTCGCCGCTGACGCCCTGGTCGTCCAGCCGGTAGGTAATGGTCTGCACCTGCCCGACGATGCCGAACCGGGGTGCCGCAGAAATCGCAATACGGCGGTCGCGTTCGTCCTTGCGTCCGGTGATCAGGGCGTGCACCGGGGCCTGAAATCCAAGCGCCGCCGCGCTGGCGGGAATGTCGTGCACCCGTCCGTCGGTGATCAGGAAGGCGCCGGCGACGCGATCGATCGGAACATCCGATAGCGCCGAAGACAGCGCGCCGAACAATTTGGTGCCGTCGGTCTCGCCGTCGGCCTGGCCGGCCTCGACCACCCGCACCTCCAGCCCCTTGATCTTTTTGAGGCTGTCGACCAGTTCGGCCTGCGCCTGCGCGGTTTCCCGGGTGCGCTCGCCGAAGTTCTGGCTCGGGCTCTTGTCGATCACGACCGCGACCACCGATGACAGCGGCTCGCGCTCCTCGCGGGTAAATGACGGATTGGCAAGCGCCAGCAGCACCAGCGCCAGCGCCGTCACGCGGATCGCAGCACCACGCGCGCGCGCCACCAGCAGCAATCCGGCGATCGCAACGATGACGGCAAGCGCCACCCACAGCACGAGCGCGGGGACCAGCGGTGTAAACGCGATGCCGTATTGCATATCGCGGTCCTATTGCCCCAGCCGCTCGATCAACGCCGGCGCGTGCACCTGGTCGGCCTTGTAGTTTCCGGTCAGCGTATACATCACGATGTTGACGCCGGCGCGGAAGGCGAATTCGCGTTGCCGGGGCTCGCCTTGCGTCAGCGGCAGCATCGGCTGGCCGTCGGGGCGTATCGCCCAGGCGCCGGCCAGATCGTTGGAGGTGATGATAATCGGCGAGACGCCGTCGCCGCCCCGGGCGGGGTGGGCCGTGGCCTCGTCCTCTTCCTCGCGCGGCAGCGCTTCGACCCAGGTCTGGCCTGAGTCAAACCGGCCCGGAAAATCGCGCAGCAGGTAGAAGGTCTTGGTCAGCACGTGATCGCGCGGCACCGGTTCGAGCTCGGGCACGTCGAGCGAGGAAAGGATGTTGCGCAAGGCCTGCATTCCGGGCGTCTGCGATGCACCGCCTTCTCCCGGCGGCGCCTCGATGGCGTCGCGGGTGTCGAACAACACGGTTCCACCCTGCTTCATGTAGGCGTCGATGCGGTTGATGGCGTCTTGCGGCGGCTTCGGTGCGCCGGGCACAATGGGCCAGTAGATCAGCGGAAAGAACGCCAATTCATCCCTGGCAGGGTCGACGCCGATCGGGTCGCCGGCCTCCAGCGCCGTGCGTTGCGCCAGAAACAATGTCAGTCCGGACAGACCCGCCTTGACGATGGAATCGACGTCGGCGTTGCCGGTGACGACGTAAGCGAGCCGGGTTTGCGAAACCGCCTTGATGGCATAATCATCCTTGTCGTCGGCGCGGGATGGCGATGGCGATGCCATCATCGCAGACAGCAGCAACGCGAATGCGAGCGCGGCCGTGACCGCGCGACGTCGCAGCAGCGCCGCGATGCCGGCGCCGAGCATGGCCACGACAATGGCGTCGATCAGGAATAATGCCAGCGCCGACGACAGCAGGATTCCGCGCAGATCGTGCGGTTCGGCGTTGGTGTAGCTGGCGCGCCGCGCACGCAAGGCGGCGGTATCGAGCGGCGCCATGCGATCGGCCGCCGCCAGCGCATTCACCGCCAGCGGTCCGTCAGCCGGGCCATAAAATCCGGGCGGATGATCGACGCTTGCCCGGTCCCGGTAGTCGGCCGAAAGCGGCTTGGCTGTCGAGGGCGGCGGTCCGAATGCGCCGAAACCATCCAGCGTCCGCAGCGGCGCCACGGTTTCCGCGGTTCCTTCGCCGGCGACGCCCGCGCCCGGCGTGGAGGTGTAACCTGAAAGATCGACAATCCGTCTCAGCATCTCGACGAAAGTGCCAGACATCGGCAGATCGGACCAGCGCATATCGGCGCTGACGTGAAACAGGCTCACCATGCCCTTGCCGCGGCGTTCGCCGGTGACCAGCGGCGTTCCATCCTCCAGCGAGGCCCAGCTCCTGGTTGCCAGCACCGCATCCGGTTCGGCCAGCACCTGACGGTTGACGGTGATGTCTTTCGGCACCGCCAGCCCGGCGAAAGGCCCGTCGGCAGCGAATGCCGCAAGGTGCTGCGGCTTTTCCCAG
>Ga0209006_10005123_pt1 | contig 11896 bp, 10 predicted proteins | sample JacPin_JW_Ref_O2_FD_188567 | JGI IMG/M metagenome (GOLD analysis project Ga0209006, IMG submission 188567) | Forest soil microbial communities from Algoma, Ontario, Canada - Jack Pine, Ontario site 1_JW_Ref_O2 (SPAdes) (version 2) | ecosystem: Environmental > Terrestrial > Soil > Boreal... | reverse complement strand
GAACGGGATGCGGGGCCTGCCTGACGGACTGCTGGAGTGCGTCGTTTGGTTGTAGTGGGCTCACCCTGGCGAGTGAGCTGACAAAACCAGCTGTCGGACCTTTTACAGAAACCCGCGTCCAAAGGAAACACTTCGACTATAGCAACGGCTCACAAACAGTGTCAAACGCAAATCTCGGGCATGTTACAGGCAGGTTGCATTTCTCTGGAGATCTCTCGAGAGCGTGGCGCCGGGGCGGCGATTCCCGATTTGTCCGACTGCGGCTAAGAAACCGTCGAGCTGCGCTCGACGGACAGCCGAGGGGCGGGTGTCCCCACATGAGCATCTTCCCAACGCGACGCCGCCTGCGAAGTTCCCCGCCGCGGTTCGCATCTGCTAACCTGCCGCTATGGATTACCTCTGGACTCCGTGGCGCTACGCCTATGTTTCTTCCGCGGGGAAAACTTCGGGGTGCGTTTTCTGCGACGCGGTCAACGATGGTGACGATTCCAAGTCGGGGATTGTCTATCGCGGCAAGAGTTGCTTTGTCATTTTGAATGCGTATCCTTACACGCCGGGGCACGTGATGGTGGTTCCTTACGCGCACCTGGACGAGTTGCAGAAACTGTCGGCGGAAGCGGCTCACGAAATGATGGACCTCTCGCAGCGGATGGAGTCCGTGCTGCGCGAACTCTACCACCCTGACGGAATCAATCTGGGGATGAACATCGGGAAGGCGGCTGGAGCCGGGATCGCGGGGCACATTCATATGCACGTGTTGCCGCGATGGGTGGCCGACGCCAATTTTCTATCCGTGGTGGGGGAGACGCGCATTTTGCCGGAGACGCTGGATGTGACCTGGAAGAGGATCAGTGGCGCATTCTCGGAGCCGCCCATGCACGAATGAGCTACGAATCCGAAAAACCTTCTCGTGCCTGGCGCCAGCAGGGATGACGTGCGTGAGTTCGTCCGCCTGATGGGGTACGCAAAATCGGGCATTCTGAGATCTGAAGAGTGGGGACGATTCGAACAATATTTCTGTTGATGCGAGGGATTCGCGAGGCCGGCTTTGGTCCACCATCAGCCCCTGCGTCGGCGTGCCACTCGGCCACGGACGAAAACGCCGGACCCGCAACGCTAAAAGACGGCACGCCATCACTTCTTGTTCTGGCCCGGTTCCGGGACCGTGACTTCATCGTTTCCGGAGCCGTAGACGTCGCCTACAACGTTTAGATTCTTGTCCAATCGCACGCCGGCACCCAGCGGGGCGCGCCGCGGCCGGGCTCCGCGACTGAACGCGCTCGGCATTTGCATATACCGCAGATCCTCGAAATGTACGATATAGCCGTCGTAGCGCTGGTCGGGAGTTGGCAGGGCTTCGGTCTCCGTAATCGGATATTGTGCCCATGACAGGTAGACGCGTCCCAGATAAGAATTCTTGGCCGCGAGCGTGACCGGAGTTTCCTCGGGCTTGAAGTGGATTTCGAGCTGGCCTTCGGGATCGACCTCGGGCGCGAGGGAGTTCACGCGGGCGAGCGCGAAGAAGGCAGGGGTTTCCACCACGCCGAACCAGTGAAACGGATCGATCATGGCGGGATAGGCAGAAACCCGCAGCGGGTCGGCGTTTTCATAAGAGCGGGCTGCCAATGCATTGACCGCGCGCCGATGTTCGTAGTCGCGCACGCCCCACGTGAATACCACTCCCACGAGAGCCAGAGTCGCGGCTACGCTGCCTCGGGGTCCGCGCTGCCGCGCGCCGATTTCGCGGTCAATCAGGGAAAAAAGTTCCGGGACGATCAGCCCCAGCACCAAGAACCCCAGAATCACCGGTTCGACGATGAAGACGATGTCCCACGAGTACCATTTTTCGTAAAAGGGCCAGAAGGGACGAACGCCGTAATTATTGGTGAAATCGAGCAGGATGTGGCTGAGTCCCGCGAGGCAGGCGTAGAGGTAGAGCAGCCCCCAGCGCGGCGGCTGGGCGGGATTTTTCAGCTTGCGTCCGCGGAGGCGCCAGATCAGGTAGACGAAAGCCACCACCGCCACAGCATCGATGGGTACGCCGAGAAAAGAGTGGGTAAAGCCGCGATGATGCGCGAAGCCGAAGGCCGGGCCGCCGAAACGGCCGAGAATATCCAGATCGGGGGCTTCGGCGGCGAGCGTGAGAGTGAGCGTGGCCAGGGCTGTCTTGCGGTTCAATCCGGCGCGACCCATGCACGCGCCGGTGAGGAAGTGGGTGACTGGTTCCAAGCAGGCTCGGGATATTGTGACATGTCGGGGGTGAATGCGCTCGGGGGCGGGCTTGAAGTGGGGTGCTTCCCGGCTTGCTTTTCTGATGGTTCTCGGCTTGCTCCGATTGGCCGGATAGCAGTGGCGGCTGTCGCTACGGGAGCTTCCAGGCGAGCCTTTTACGCCAGCAGAGTTAGAGCGTCGGGGACGATTGTCATTTCTACGGGCAGGGTGCCGAGCAATTCGCCGTCCGCCTGGGCATAGATTTTCTGGCGCGGTCGGGCGTTGGCGGGGTTGGGAAGATATTGGCAGGAGACTTTGCTGCTATGCACGAGGTCGATGCCGGGGATTGCCCATTTCTGGCGCAGCAAGCCGCGCGTTACGTAGGCGAGATACGCTGCCCGGCTGGCCGTCCGGGACATCACCAGGCGCATGTCATCGCGATCGAGAGATGCCCCTGGCGCCAGTTCCTGCAGAACGCCGCCGAAGTTGCGGATGCGCACTGCCATCAATTCCGTCACTTCCGCGCTGCGGCGTTCGTCGGTGGCAGTGTCGATGAATTCCGCCGAGAAGCGTCGCATGCGATAGGTAAACCAGAGCCTCCAAGCCTTGGCGTAATAGGCAGCCATGCCCAACTGCCGCTTGCTGCCCGCGTGCAGCTTGTAGAAGAGATGAGCATCGGCGCCAATGCCCGCCGCCAGGATGAAATAGCGCCCGCCCGGCTTGCCCTCGAAATCCGAATACTGAATGCGTCCCAGGGCCATGCGGCGCGGGGAGGCATGAATGGCGGCCTTCGCCGCGGCGATGACATCGAACGGAAGATTCAGGTCATGGGCCAGCGCGTTGGCCGTGCCCATCGGCAAGATCGCCAGCGACACGGGGGACTTTGCCAGCACCTGCGTAATGTTGTGGATGGTGCCGTCGCCTCCACAAGCGAAGACGGTGTCGCAACCGGAAGCAATAGCTTGCCGCGTATGTTCGCCGGCATCGTCGCGGGATTGCGAGAGCACCAGCTCGGCTTCGACGCCCGCGCCGCGCAACAGCTGCAGAACAGATTCCAGTTCCGCCTGCCGCCGTAAGCGGCGGCCTCCGGAGTCAGGGTTGTAGAGCAGGGCCGCCTTGCGCATCATGAGTCCGCATCGCCGGTCGAAGATGAGTGCTCAGGCCGAGTCAGCGTTTGCCCCACTCCCACATGCCGAACATCTCTTCATGCGGCGGTTGTTGGTGCGGAATGCGTTCAGCGGGGGCGACGGGAAGTTCGGGGGCAAACACCTTACCTCGGGCAACAGCGTTCGCCGCTGACGGAGCTTCTGGCATGATTGTTTATGGCCCCAGGCTCAACTTCCCGGTAAGAGCTTTCAATTTGGCATAAGCGGTCGCCACTTACAAGTGCAGCTTTTCCACAGCCGCTTGAGTCTGTTGGGATTGCCGACGGGTCTTGGGACAGCCCGGAGCCTGGTTTGAGCGGAGTCGAGGGTCGGCTGTCGCTTCGGGTTTTCTTCCGCCTATAATCTTCTGCGATGCCTGCTGCTGCCAAAGACCTCGGAAAGAAGATCGAATCCCTTCGCGACAAGATTCGCCACCACGAATCCCTCTATTACATTCTCGACAGCCCGGAGATCAGCGACGCCGAGTTCGACAAGCTCATGCAGCAGCTCAAGCAGCTCGAAACCGAGCACCCCGATCTCATCACTTCAGACTCGCCCACGCAGCGCGTCGGTGGCAAGCCGCGCGAAGGATTCGTCAAGGTCCCGCACTCCTCCCCCATGCTGTCGCTCGACAATACGTATAGCGAGGAAGAGCTCCGCGCCTGGGAACGCCGCGTGCACGAACTCAGCGGCCGCAGCGACGTTGACTACGTCTGCGAGCTGAAGCTCGACGGCATGTCGCTGGCGCTGATCTACGAAAATGGCAAGCTGGTTCGCGGCGTGACGCGCGGCGACGGATCGGTTGGCGAGGACGTGACGCTCAACGTCCGCACCGTGCGTTCGATTCCTCTGCTGATTCCCGCTGAGAAGTTGAAGAAGGCAGGAATTCCTGCGGACTTCGAAGTGCGTGGTGAGTTGCTCATGCCCACGGCGTCGTTCAAAAAGATCAACGAAGAGCGCGAACGGGAGGGGCTGCCAACGTTCGCGAATCCGCGTAATTTTACCGCCGGCACCGTGCGGCAGCTCGACTCCAACATCACGGCGCAGCGGCGTCTCGATTATTTTCCTTACATGCTGCTGCGAAACGGCCGCACTTATTTCGATCGTCACTCAAAAACGCTGGGGGCGCTCGACGCTGCCGGATTCAAAGTGAATCAGAACCGCAAGCTGGTTTCGTCGATGGACGAAGTGTGGTCGTTCATTCAGCAGTGGGAGGCCAAGCGCGACTCTCTGCCTTACGAAATCGACGGCATCGTCGTGAAAGTCGATCGCACCACGCTGCAAGACGAGCTCGGCTTCACCGGCAAGGCTCCGCGCTGGGCCATCGCCTACAAATATGCGGCGCGAGCCGGAATCACGCAGCTTGAGAATGTGCGCTGGCAGGTTGGCCGAACCGGAAAACTTACTCCCGTAGCCGAGTTGGTCCCGGTTTCTATCGGCGGGACGATGGTTCGCAATGCGACGCTACACAACATGGACGAGATCGAGCGCCTGGGGGTAAAGATCGGTGATTGGCTGCAAGTGGAGCGCGGCGGCGATGTAATCCCCAAAGTCGCGAAGGTGGTCGACGACAAGGATCATCCCCGAGGTAAGGACGACATCGAAGTGCCGGATAAGTGCCCCGTCTGCGGCACGAAAGTCATGCGCACCGAAGGCGAGGTCGACTACCGGTGCGTCAACGCCAACTGCCCCGCGAAGCTGCTCGGGACTATTCTGCACTTCGCTTCCCGCGGTGTCATGAACATTGACGGTATGGGCGACGCGCTGGTCGCGCAGCTCACCGACCGCGGCCTGGTCAAAAACATCGCCGACATCTACAAGCTGACCAAAGAAAACCTGCTCAGCCTCGAGCGCATGGGAGAAAAATCCGCGCAAAACATTCTCGACGAAATTGAGAATTCGAAGCGGCTACCGCTCGATCGGGTCATCTACGGTCTCGGTATCCGTTTCGTAGGCGAGCGCACGGCCGAATTCCTGGCCGAACACTTCGGCTCGATGGATGTCCTGGAGCATGCCAGCGTTGAAGAATTGCAAAACGTCGATGAGGTCGGCCCGCGCATCGCGGCGAGCATCGCCGAATTCTTCAGCATCCCGGCGAATCGAAAGTTGGTGGAGCGTCTACGCGAAGCCAAGCTGACGCTCACCGGCGAAAAGAAACAGCGAGGAACGAAGCTTGCCGGCAAAACATTTGTGCTGACTGGAACGCTGCCGCGTTTCACCCGCGATGAGGCCAAGAAGATGATCGAAGATGCGGGCGGGAAAGTAACCGGCTCGGTCACCAGGAAAACCGATTACGTGGTCGCCGGCTCCGACGCCGGTTCCAAGCTCGACAAGGCCCGGGAGCTGGGCGTGGCCGTGATTGACGAAAAGCAGATGGAAGAGCTGGCCGGCTAGCGGCCTGCGGATTGTCCCCCTTCACCCTTGACGCGCCGCCGCCACTGGACCAGAATAGTGATTCGTATCCATCGTTAGTATTCGAGGTGCCAATGCTGGCTTATCTGTTCGTACTCCTGGCAGTCGCGGTCCGTTTCCTGCCCTTCGCGGGACCGCTGAACGTCCTGCCGCATGCCTGGCACTTCACGCCGGTCGGAGCTTCGCTGCTATTTTTCGGGGCGCGCGGTTCGCGGCGCCAGATGTGGGTACCCGTGCTGCTACTCGCTATCACCGACGTCATCCTGACCAAATACGTCTATGCGTTTCAGTTTTCCTGGGACCAGCTTGTCGTCTGGGCGTGGTACGCGGCGATGCTGTGGCTGGGATCGAATCTGCGCGAGAAGTCCGGCCCGGTTCGGGTGGTCGGCGCCGCGCTCTCCTGTTCCGCTTCGTTTTTTCTGCTGAGCAATTTCGCCGTCTGGGCCTGGTCAGGAATGTATCCCCGGACTTTCGGCGGACTCATGACGTCCTACACCATGGGCCTGCCGTTCCTGCGTGGAACGGTGACCAGTGACTTGTTCTTCTCAGCCGTGTTTTTCGGGGTGCCAGTATTCGTGCACGGGCTGGCCAGCTGGGCGCACCGCTCCGCCGGCGATCACATCGCCCCAGTTTAAGAGTTATAGCTCAACTGCACCTGTGGTCGCGGGCGACTCGCCCGCGAGATGCCGGGAACCGGCTCGATCCGACCCGAGAGAACCTCGACTCAAATCTCACGATCAGCCGCGAGTTTGCTGGCCTTCCCACGCCGCCGCACCACCAGCCAGACGATCACCCCTGCCACAATCACGCCCAACACCCAATAAAAATGGTGTCGAAACACTTTGCCCGTCAGCTCCACGATCTCCGGACCAAACCACAGCGTGAGCAAAGAGAGCACCATGAAGCGCACGCATCGACCGGCAAAAACCGCGGCTAGAAAGTCGCGGAATCGCATTTCGAACACGGCCGCGCCCAGCACGAACACCTTGAACGGAGTGGGCGGAGGCAGCATCCCGGGAAACATCAGCGCCCAGAACTCGTGGCGCTCGAACGATGCGTGAATTTTCTGAAAGCGCTCCTCGGAAATTCTTTTGCGCAACACCTTCTCGCCGCCCAGATATCCCAGAACGTAGAGCGGAATACTCCCTACGGCCGAGCCCAGCGAAGCCAGAAGCACATACAAGAGAAAATGTCTGCGATCGTGGTAGACATAGGCGGCGACCACCGCATCCACGGGCATGCCCAGCAGCGCCGAATCCGCGAACGCGACGACAAACGGGCCCCAGATTCCCAGCGGTACCAGCAACCGGAAAATCCACGCAGTATAGCGTGCCAGAATGTGTCCAATGGTTTTCAACAGGAGTTCAGTTTACGTGAAAGGCGGAAGGGTGACGGAGAGACGGCCGGCACGCCTGCCTTGAGTGAAGCCGAATGGGCTGTCCCGCCTGGGCGAAGCCCGGCGCCCCATTCACAACGAGCAAGTTCTTCTCAGCAGCTTCAAAAATGTTTCGTGTGCCCTTGCAGCAACTTGAGGGCGTGCGGAATCAACTCCACCACCGCCTCCAGCGATTCGACCGCGCCCGCCGGAGAACCCGGCACATTGAGGATAAGAGTTTTGTCGCGCACTCCGCATACGCCCCGGCTCAGAGCGGCAAACGGAGTCCTCTTCACGCCTGCGCCGCGCATCTGCTCTGCCACGCCGTCCAGCATCCGGTTGCAGATCGCTTGCGTCGCCTCCGGCGTGACGTCGCGCGGGGCAATGCCGGTCCCGCCCGTGGTGACGATTAACTGCACGTCCAGCGCCAGCCGCATCAACAGATTTTGAATCTGCATGGAATCGTCCGGCACAATTTCCTGCGCGGCGATTCGAAAACTGAGTTTTTCCAGAACTTGCGCCACGGCAGGACCTGACAAATCCTTCCGGTCGCCGCGAGCGCAGGAATCGCTGACCGTCACCACTGCGGCCAGGAACACCTCGGGCGTAGCCACCTCAGCTGTCGAGGAGGACATCTTCCTCTTCTTCCCTTCCGCCGCCGCCGGCGTCGGTCGCAGCGGCGGGCGAGGATACTGCCGCGCCCACTGCCGGGCCGCCGCTAGACACATCGCCACTGGCCGCGCCGCCGCTCGCAACCGCACCTTCGCCGCCCTCGCCACCACCGTCGCGGGCGGATTCGTCGAGCAGGCGCAGGCCTTCCATCAGCAGCCCCTGCGTATTGAGTTGCGTGGTTTCCTTGTTGGTCTTACCTTCGAAATCGAGTTCGAAACTTCCGCCGGTCCAGCGCAGAACTTTGAAGACCGCTTCGTCGCCCACGAGCGAGCCATAGGTTGCGTGCTTGACCTGACCTTCAACGAAAAACACCTCGCACTTGTCACCGTCTTTGGTCAGCGTCAGCTGGCAGCTTTTGCGGCCCATCTCGAGCGACTGCATAAGGTCGATGACGTTCATCTGCGCCAGATTGCCGCGCACCACGCCATCGGAGGGCGCAGTCTTCGCCATTTTTTCGAGCGCGATGCGGTCGATCATGCGCTTGATGCGTTTTACCGCTTCCCGCAGGAAAAACGGCTTCTCCAGATAGTCGTCCGCGGCGTCTTGCGGCGATAAGCGCTCGGCAATGTCAGCCTTGTTGGCCATCAGCACAGCAGAAAAGTTAGCGGTCTTGGGGCGACTCCTCAATTTCTCGATCAGCTGCCGCCCATCCATTCCTGGCAAGCGGTAGTCGGACACCACCAAGTCCGGGGGATCGTCCACCGCTTTGAGCAGCGCGTCGGCAGATTCTGAGGCGGCCGTCACCACCGCCAGCGGAGACAGGGCTTGCTGCAACATACCCAGCACCATCGGATTGTCTTCCACCAGCAGCAGTTTGACGTCGTTGGCCATGAATCGAGTGAACTATTCTTTCTTCGCAGAACTTTCCGAGGAGCATCAGGAGCGTTACTTCGACTGCTACCTCTTCGATCGTTTCTTTTCCGGGCGGCGCGCGCGCCGGTAATCGCCGCTCTTTCCGCCGGTTTTTCGTTCCAGCACAATTTCCCGAATCTCGATCCCCTTATCCATCCCTTTGGTCATGTCATAGACAGTCAGAGCTGCGACCGTGACCGCAACCAGCGCCTCCATCTCAACCCCAGTTTGAGCCGTGGTTGCGACTCGGGAGACGATTGCGACGCCATTCTCGCACACGCGCATCTCCACATCAACGCGCGCCAGCGGCAGAGGATGGCACATGGGGATCAATTCCGCGGTGCGCTTGGCCGCCATGATGCCCGCGATGCGCGCCACTTCAAGGGGATCTCCTTTAGGATTCTTCGGCAGCGCCGCCAGCACCGCCGGTTTCATCGCGACAAAGGCACTGGCCTCGGCTTCGCGCTTGCCCGGACTTTTCCCGGAAACGTCAACCATGCGGGCACGGCCAACACGATCGTAGTGGGAGAGTTTGGGCATTTGTCCGTGATCAGATCCGTAATCATTATTTCACAGGCAGGGAAAAGGCTGATCGCAACGCAGAGGATGCCGAAGCCGTGCAGCAAATGCCAGGGCGCCGGAATCGTACACGGCCCCCGGTTATTTCAACGAGCCTCGATGTCGGCGCGAATCACCGTCAACGCATCATCACGGCGACCCACGCCCCTTCCGCAATGAGTTCGCGGTCGGGCGGGACGACGACATAGCAATTTGCGCGCGCCGTGGCCGCGATGTCTCCCGATCCCTGCCATGCGACCAGATGGGCCTCTGAGTTCTCAAACTCGCCTGAAAGAATCGCGGGCAGAAATCGCCTTAGCCCGGTCGTGACGCGGATTTCCGATGCCAGCCGGGCATGCAGAAATGTCAGCTTGCGCGGAGACATCCCTGCCAAGGCCTCAATCAGCGGCCGCGCAAACAGTTCGAACGTGACCATCGTCGAGACCGGATTGCCCGGCAGGCCGAAGAAATACTTGTGCTCTGCCGAACGAACTTGTCCGAACACTACCGGACGTCCCGGCTGGATTTTTGCGCCGGTAAAAAAGAATTCCGCACCCAGTTCCGCCAGCACCTGCTCGACCAGATCGTACCGTCCCATGGAAACGCCGCCGGTCAGCAGCAGCAGATCCGATTGCAGTCCCAGCTCAATCAACCGTCCAAGTTTTTCAGTCTTGTCGGGAGCGATAGGCAACAGAACGGGAACGCCGCCGGCAGCGAAAATCTGCGCGGCGAGCGAATAGCTGTTGGAGTTGCGAATTTGCGTGCGCCCGGGCGTGGCGTCAACCCCGATGATCTCATCCCCTGTGGTGAGCACTGCGATTCGCGGTCGCTTATACACTTCCACTCGCGATTTGCCCACGGACGCGGCCAGCGCAATCGCGGCGTCATTCAGTCGCACACCGCGATCCACCAGCAGACCACCCTGTCGCGCTTCGGCGCCGCGGGCTACAATGTTTTCTCCCGAAGTCACACCTCTCGTGATTTCGACACGATTGCCCAGTCGCGAACTGTATTCCACCATCACCACCGCGTCCGTCTCGGCAGGCACGGGCGCTCCGGTCATAATGGAAACGGCCTGGCCTGGATCCACGTACGCGGGAAGTACGTTCGGGTTCTCTCCAGCTCGGATCTCCCCGATCACGTCCAGAGTCGCGGGAAGCTGAGACAGATCGCCGGAGCGCACGGCATAGCCGTCGCGAGTAGAGCGTGAGAACGGCGGGAGATCGCGGTCGGCCACAACCGGGTCAGCCAGCACACGGCCGGCGGCGGAAAGCAAGTCGACAGCCTCCGTTACGCCCGAGGCTTCCGTGGTATGGAGTCTGATCCTGCTGGCTTGTTCTTGAACGACGCGGCGTGCATCTTCGAAGCTCAGCACGGACGGCGAATCGGGCTGCGGAGTCATGCCCACATAATAAGACCAAGCAGGCTCACGCGTTCCATGTGATTACGTGCAGGGTATTTTTTCGCGGAGTCCCGGGAAATACTTCCAGCTTACCTCGCCAGTTCCTGGCCCAGCACCGCGGGATTGCTGGCGAACGAGATTCCAACTTCGAGATCCACAACGCGGTCGTGAACCAGTTGCGCGATCTCGCCGTCAAAATACTGCATGCCTTCGTCAGAGCCGGCCTTCATAGCATCGAGCAGGGTCTTGTCTTCGCGCTCGCCTTTTTCTATGCATTCGCGAGTGCGGGCATTTGCCTTGAGAATCTCGATGACCGGGACGCGGCCATTGCGCCCCGTCTTGGGCAGAAGGCGCTGGCAAATAATGTAGCGGAACGATTTGGCGAACCGTTCCCGCACGGACTGTTGCTCGTTCGGAGCGAACGATGTGACGATGCGCTCCACAGTTTTCGAAGCGTCCATGGTATTGAGGCTCGAAAGTACCAGGTGTCCCGTCTCCGCCGCTTCGAGAACAATCTCGATGGTCTCGCGGTCGCGCATCTCGCCCACCAGAATCACCTTGGGCGCCTGCCGCAGCGCCGATCGCAACGCATGGGCAAAGCTCGGAGTATCGCTGTGCAACTCGCGCTGATGAATCGTCGAGCTTTTGTGATTGTGCAGAAACTCGATGGGATCTTCGATGGTGATGATGTGGTAATACTTTTCGCGATTGATGCAGTCAAGCAGCACGGCCAAGGTGGATGACTTACCCGATCCCGCCGGACCTGTGACCAGCACGATGCCATCGCGCAGCTTCGAAACGTCGGCTAATTGCTCGGGTAGCCGCAGGGTAGCGAAATCCGGAATGGCGGTGGGAATCACGCGCATCACCACAGCACAACTCCCGCGCTGAATAAAAATGTTGACCCGGAAACGGGCCAATCCAGGCAGTCCGTAAGAGATGTCGCAGGCGCCGTGTTCGCGCAGCGTAGTGATGGCCTGCTTGTTGTCGCCAATCAAATCGACGGCGATGTGCCGCGTGTCATCTGCATTCAGCACGGTCATCCCCGGAACCTGCACCGGGATCAGTTGGCCGTAGACCTGCACCTGCGGTGGGCGGCCGGGAGAGAAAATGAGGTCGCTGATCTTCTCGGCAGCGCCCAGCATGGCGCTCAGCAAAGCAGGGGTCGCGACCCTGCCTTTTCCCGAAAAGCCTTCAAGAACAACAGAGATTGGGGCAATGCCCGGTGATGCCATTCGCTCCTCGCACTTGCGGAATCGCACGCACCAC
>Ga0209006_10005121_pt1 | contig 11898 bp, 6 predicted proteins | sample JacPin_JW_Ref_O2_FD_188567 | JGI IMG/M metagenome (GOLD analysis project Ga0209006, IMG submission 188567) | Forest soil microbial communities from Algoma, Ontario, Canada - Jack Pine, Ontario site 1_JW_Ref_O2 (SPAdes) (version 2) | ecosystem: Environmental > Terrestrial > Soil > Boreal... | reverse complement strand
AACGCAGCGTTGCCGCGTCATCCAGCCCCAGGCGGCTGGCAAAATGACTGAAGTCATCGCCGACCGCGAGCGTCGCGGAGGTGAAGATCCAGGCATTGCCGGCCTGCGTCAGCTGCGCCTGAAAACGGCTCGCGATCTCGTATGGCAGCAGCCGCAATGCAAAGCCGCGCGCGTGCGTGGACACCGTGCGCGCGCCCGCGACGCTGGCGGTCACGGTAGCGGCACCGCCAGCGGCATCATCGTCGCCGTTCACGTTGGCGTCGACGTCGGTGTCAGTCTCGGCGCCGCGGTCGGCCTGCTCCCCCGGCGCCTCATCGATGATCTGCCGCAGGGCCAGCGCCAGCGCACGGGCGCGCAGCGCACATGCCTGCAACCCGGGTTGCGCACCGAGCGCATCGAGCTGTGCGGCCAGATCGCGGCACGAGTGCTGCACGGCGCGCAGCGCCGCGCGCGCGTCATCACGCAGTTCGCGCCAGCTCAGGTGACGCTCGGCGCGGCCCAATGCCGCGTGCGCCGCTGACAGCGAGCGTTCCAGCTGAGCGCACAGCCGCGCCGAATCGCGCAACGTAATCCCCGCTGCGCTGAGCTCGCGCCGGACATCCACCATCAGCAGCTCGAATTGCCGACTGCTGACGCTGACACCGAAGAATTCGCTGGCCAGATCCGGCAGCTGGTGCGCCTCATCGAGCACCACGGCATCGACACTAGGCAGCAGATCGCCGAATCCCTCCTCCTTGAGCGCCATGTCCGCCAGCAGCAGATGGTGGTTGACCACGACGATGTCGGCCTCCATCGCGGCGCGGCGTGCTTCGAACACGTGGCAGCGAGCGATTTCACTGCAGCGCGTGCCGCTGCAATTGTCGCGCGTCGACGTGATGTCGGCCCTTAGCGGGTGCGTATCGGCGAATTCCGGCAGCTCCGCCAGATCACCGCTGCGCGTACCGGCCGACCAGTCGCGGATCCGCTCCAGCAGTGCGTCGGCGGACGCCGGCAGCAGCTGCTCCTGCCGCCCTATGTCCGCGAGCCGCGCGCGGCACAGATAATTCGACCTGCCCTTGAGCAGCGCGACGCGCGCCGGCCTTCCTAAGGCCGCCGCGAGCAGCGGCAGGTCGCGATGGAACAGCTGATCCTGGAGCGTTCGTGTGCCGGTTGATATCAATATCCGCAGCCCCGATAGTAATGCTGGCACCAGATACGCATAGGTCTTGCCGGTACCGGTACCAGCCTCGACCAGCAGTATTTGGCGTGCATGCAGGGCCGCATCGATGCGTGCCGCCATCTGCTGCTGGGCCGGCCGGGGCCGAAAAGCCGGAAGTAGCCGCGTCAGCGGGCCGTCGGCGCCCAGGATGGTCTCGAGGTTCAACATATTGCCCAGCTGGATAATTTTAATGCTGCATAAATCCGGAAATTCGGGCCCTCGCGCGTATAATTGGAAAAGTTCGTAACACGCTCCGTTTTGCCTTAGGTCGGCTTCACCCAAGAGATGAGGATACGTCATGGCGACCGCTCTCCACACCTTTGCTGGCCTGTCGGAAGTATCGAATAACGTCGCCGAGTGGGTCGCGGGTGTGCAGCAGTTGACGCAGCCGGACCGGGTGTACTGGTGCGACGGGTCGGACGCCGAGGTGCGCCGTCTGCGCGCGGAGCTTCTGGCCAAGGATGAACTGCGAGCTCTGAACCAGGCGAGCTTTCCCGGCTGCTACCTGTATCGCTCCGATCCCAGCGACGTCGCACGGGTGGAGCACCTGACCTACATCTGCTCGCGTTCGAAGGACGCGGCCGGGCCGAACAACAATTGGATGGAGCCGACCGCCGCTCGCGCCAAGATGCGTGAACTGTTCCGGGGCAGCATGCGCGGCCGCACCATGTATGTGGTGCCGTATTGCATGGGACCGCTCGATTCGCCCTACGCACGCTGTGGCGTCGAGATCACGGACAGCGCCTACGTGGTGCTCAACATGGCGATCATGACGCGCATGGGCCGCGCTGCGCTGGAGCGCATCGCGGCCGACGGCAGCTTCGTGCGCGGTCTGCATTCCATCGGTGATCTGGATCCGGCACGCCGCTTCATCATGCACTACCCCGAGGAGCTTGCGATCGAGAGTTTCGGTTCCGGCTACGGCGGCAATGCGCTGCTGGGCAAGAAGTGTCACGCCCTGCGCATCGCCAGCTGGCAGGCACGCGACGAGGGCTGGCTGGCCGAGCACATGCTGATAGTGGGTCTGCAGAATCCGCGCGGTGAGACCCACTACGTGGCGGCGGCGTTTCCGTCCGCCTGCGGCAAGACCAATCTTGCGATGTTGATCCCCCCGGATTCGCTCCCGGGCTGGAAAGTGTTCACCGTCGGCGACGACATCGCCTGGTTGCAGCCAGGCCCTGACGGGCGGCTGTGGGCCATCAATCCCGAGTCGGGCTATTTCGGCGTTGTGCCCGGCACCAACGCCAGCACCAATCGCAACGCCGATCGCATGATCCGCCGCGACACGTTGTTCACCAACGTCGCGCTGACGGCGGACAACGAGCCGTGGTGGGAAGGCCGCGCCGAGGGACGCCCGGTCACCGACTGGCTGGGTCGACCCTATGATCCGAAAAACGGGCCGGCGGCACACCCGAACTCGCGCTTCACCGTGGCCGCCTCGCTCAACCCGGCCTACAGCCCGGCGGCGGAAGATCCGCGCGGGGTACCGATCTCGGCGTTGATCTTCGGTGGCCGCCGGCGCGAGCTGGCACCGCTGGTGTATGAGGCGCGCAGCTGGCAGCACGGAGTCCTGGTCGGTGCCTCGGTGGCCTCGGAGACCACCGCCGCCGCCGCCGGCCAGGTTGGCGTCGTGCGCCGCGACCCAATGGCAATGAAGCCTTTCGCCGGCTACAACTTTGGCGACTATTGGGCCCACTGGCTCAAGGTCGGATCCACACTCAAGAATCCACCGCGCATCTTCCACGTCAATTGGTTCCGCCAGAATGCGGCGGGTAAGTTCCTGTGGCCGGGTTTTGGCGAGAATCTGCGGGTGCTGGCCTGGATCCTGGATCGCTGTGCCGGGAATGTAGGTGCGCTCGACACGCCGATTGGCAACATGCCGCGCCCCGGTGACCTCAACACCGCAGGACTCGACATCAGCCCCAAGGCGCTGACCGAGCTGACCGCGGTGCCGAACGCCGCCTGGCGCAAGGAGATTGCCGGCTTTCGCCAATACCTGCTGGAATATGGCTCGCACCTGCCGGGCGCGATGCTGGCGGAAGCCGATGAAGTCGCGCGCCGGCTCGAGGCCGCCGGCTAGCATTCCTCGCAGACGAAATAAATCGTCAGCGGCGAATCGCGATCGGGAATCCGGCCCAGGCCGATCATGCCCTCGCCTTTGATCGCCATGCTGTCGCGGCGAACGAAGCTTTCCTCCTCGCCCACCATCTGCACGAAAGTGCCATTGGTGCTCTGATCGGTCAGGGTGAATCGGCCGCGGCTGAGTTCGATACTCGCGTGCAGCCGCGAGATCAGGTTGCCGCGGATCACGATGTCGTTGTCGTCGGCGCGACCGATGTTGATCAACGGGCGCTGTTCGTCCAGCACCACTTCGCGCTCCTGCACCGTCAGGCGCAGGCGCTGCGGCTTGCGATGCTCGCGTCCCGACATAGCCAGTGCCGGCAGCATGCTGGTGACGTCCTCGGTCTGCCACAGCACCTCATATAGCGCGATCTCGCCGCCCTGACCGCGGATGGTCGCAACATCGATCTGCCGCACGGAAGCACGCCACTCGGGTGACAGCCGCTCAACGGTCGCGGCGGTGGTGATGATCTGCCCGGCCTTGGCCTGGCTGGTCATGCGGTTGGCGGTGTGTACGCTCGAGCCGAATACGTCGCGCGCCTCCAGCACCACCGGACCGAAATGGCAACCGATGCGGATCGCGACCGGCTGACCGTCGACCCGCAGCTCGGTATGCGCGGCGATCTGCTTCTGCATTTCTCCGGCGGCGTTGAGCGCGTCGTCCGCGGTCGGAAACGTGGACATCACCTCATCACCGATGGTCTTGATGACGCTGCCGCTGTGCTGTTCGGTGGCTTCGCGCATCACTTCGAGACAGGTGGCGACCATATCGCGCGCCCGCAGGTCACCCATGATCTCGAACAGGCGGGTGGACCCGACCACGTCGGCGAACAGGATCGCGAGCTCGATGTCTTTGCCCATGCCTGTTGAATGTTACTGGAAACAGCCGCGGCGCACAGCGGCCATGAGTTATACCGCACACAGCGCGGCCGCCGCACGCACCAATCCGGCCGCACTCACCGGGCCGCCGGCCAGTTCCCCTACCTGGTGCCGGCGCGCGCTGTCCGACAGCCACTGCCGATAACGGCGTGCTCCGGGCCGGCCGGAGCACAACCCGAGCATATGCCGTGTGATCGCGGACAATCGCTCGCCGGCGGCGACCTCGCGCTCTGCGTATGCGGCCATGCGCTCCAGCAGCGCGGCATCGTCGGGGCAGCGCCAGCCATCGTCGAACAGCAGCTGCTGCAGCTCGGCCAGCAGGTGCGGGCGGTGATATGCCTCGCGCCCGAGCATCACCCCATCGGACCAGTCGAGCGCCGCGCTACATGCCGATGTGGTCCGCAGGCCACCGTTGACGGCAATCGCCAGTTGCGGGAACTCGGCCTTCAGACGCTGCACGACGTCAAAGCGCAATGGCGGCACTTCCCGGTTCTCGCGTGGCGACAGGCCGCCGAGCACCGCTTTGCGCGCATGCACGATGAAACGGCTGCAGCCGGCCTGCGCCGCCAGCATGGTAAAGCGCCGCAGGCGGCCATAGTCATCCTCATCGTAGTGCGCGAGCTGCGCACGCGCGCCCGGCCCGGCCACGACGCCGATGCGCATCTTGACGCTTACCGGAAGACTCACCGCGACGCGCATCGCGGCCACCGCGTCCGCCACCCGCTCGGCCTCGAGCATCAGGCAGGCGCCGAACGCCCCGGCATGCACCCGATCGCTGGGACAGCCGCAATTGAGGTTGATCTCGCGGTAGCCGCTGTCGGCGCCAGCGCGGGCCGCGGCCGCGAGCAGCACCGGATCGCTGCCGCCGAGCTGCAGTGCCAGCGGCTGTTCTTCCTCCGAGTAGCGCAGCAGGCGTTCGCGGTCACCGTGCACCAGCGCAGCTGCGGTGATCATCTCTGTGTAGAGCAATGCTCGCGGCGAGAAGCCACGCAGGAAGTAGCGGCAGTGGCGGTCGGTCCAATCCATCATCGGCGCGACGCTGACGCGTTGATCAATCTCGAATGTTGTCATATCCGGGTCCAGGCTCATCGGCATTATTGACGCAACGATTGTAAATATCACAAAACGCCGCGACTGCGCGTGATCGCAAAAACAGCGGCTTGATCTATGCGCCGGGCATCATCGCCAGCGCGTATCATGACCCGGCATGGATGAACGCGCTCGCCTACAGCCAGATTGAGCGGCAGTGCAGCTGGAAATGGCTGAATTCCTGAGCGTGCGGCGTTATACCAAGCTGGTGTTCGTGCCGCTGGTGCTGGCGCTGATTGGGGTGTGGGCGCTGCTGTTCAACCTCAGCCTGAGCGAGCGCCGCTCCACACTCGAACACGTGCAGTCGCAGCTGAGCTTCACGGTCGCAACGCTGGCCGACTTCAACGCGCTGGCGCAGCTCAGTCATGAGGGCGCCGGCGGCGACACCAACGCCAGTCGTACCGCCGCCATCTGGCGCGCGCTGCTGCAGTATCCGAGTGCCAGTATCTGGGTGGAGGACCACGGCGTGCTGAGCGCCGGCCAACCTCCGCCGGGCGATCGCGCCGCCATGATCGTGGTCGAAGAACGCCGCGGCGACTGGTCGGTGCATGCGGCGTTGCCACGCAAGGACGCGCTGGCGGAGTGGGAGCGCGGCGTATGGCAACGCGCCATCATCACCGCGCTGATCAGCCTCGCCTTCCTGACCGTCACCGGCTATCTGTCGTGGGCACTGCGCGCACAAAGTGAAGCCGAGCGCGATCGTGCCGGCGAGCACGCCCGCGGACTGCAGCAGGCGCAGTACCGGGCGGAGCTCGAAGAGACCGTCGCGCGCCGCACCGCCGAGCTGCAGCAAAGCAATACCCTGCTCGAAAAGGAGCTCAACGACCGCACCGCGGCCGAGGCCGCACTGCGCGAGCACGACGCGCTGCTCAACGTCGTCACAAAAAGCGCCGAGGAGCTACTGGGCCTGCAGCACAAGGACGCCATCGTGCCGGTGCTGGAGCTGATCGGGAAGACGATCGCGGTCAGCCGCGTGCAGCTGTGTTCGTTCCACACCGACCCTTCCGGGCATACGCGCTCGCGGGTGCGCTACGAGTGGTGCGCGCCGGGGATCGAGCCGGTGATCGACAATCGCATCCTGCAGGAGATCGACCTCACGGCGCACCTGCCGCGCGCGACCAAGCCGCTTCCCGGGGGCGCCCCGACCACCTTTTTCCTGGACGACATCTCCGGCGCCTACCGCGGCCTGTTCGCTGCGGCAAAAATGCGCTCGTTTCTGCAGCTGATCGTCATGGTGAACAACCAGCTCTGGGGCAGTTTGAATTTCATCGATTCCTCGGACACGCGGCGCGAATGGAGCTGGGCCGAGACCGATACGCTCAAGACACTTGCCGGCCTCATGGGGGCCGCCATCGGGCGTGAACTGCAGATCAAGCTGCTGGCCGACGCCAACACCATCGTGCAGAACAGCCCGACCATCCTGTATCGGCTGCGCGGCGAACCGCCATTCCCGCTCACCTACATCTCCCACAACATCAGCAAGTACGGGCACGACCCGCAGGCCCTGCTGGACTCGAATCGGTGGATGGAGGTGCTGGTTGCGCCGGAGGACACAGGCAAGGTAGCCGCGGCGATGGCCAGCATCCTGAAGAAGGATGCGAGCGGCGCGGCGATCGAATTCCGCCTGCGTACCGGCCAGGGCGCGTGGCGCTGGGTCGAGAATCGCTACACGCCGGTGCGCGACGCGGACGGCCGGCTGATCGAGGTCGAAGGCATCATCATCGACATCACCGAGCGCAAGGCGGCCGAGGAAAACCTGGCCCTGCTGGCGCGCGCCGACACGCTGACCGGCGTCGCCAACCGCGCCACTTTCATCGAACGACTGCAGCTCGCCTATGCCGCGTCACGGCGCGGCGCCAAACCGTTTGCGGTGTTCTACGTCGACCTCGATCACTTCAAGCCGGTGAACGACACCTATGGCCACGCCACCGGCGACCTGCTGCTGTGCGAGGTCGCCCGCAGGCTGCACGGCCAGGTGCGTGAAACCGACGTGGTGGCGCGTCTGGGGGGCGATGAATTCGCGTTACTGCAGCTCGACATGACCGACCCGGCAAGCGCCGGAACGCTGGCGGAAAAGCTGCGCACGGCGCTCGCCCGGCCCTATTTCATCGCCGGCCACGACGTGCACGTATCGGCCAGCATCGGTATCTGCCCCTACAGCGACAGCATCCCGGACGCCGAGACCATGATGTCGCAGGCCGACCTCGCGCTGTATCGTTCGAAAGACGAGGGGCGCAACCAATACCATTTTCACAGTGCCGAACTCGACCGCGAGGTGCAGCAGCGTATGGAGCTGGCCGAGGAACTCAAGCTGGCGCTGGATCGCGGCGAGCTGATGCTGCATTACCAGCCGCAGGTCGAGGTGGTTTCCGGTCGCATCGTTGGCATGGAGGCGCTGCTGCGCTGGAATCATCCGCGCCGCGGCATGCTGCTGCCCAAGGAGTTCCTTACCGTGGCGGAAAAGTCCGGCATCATGATGCGGCTGGGGCGCTGGGTGCTGAACCAGTCCTGCCGGCAGATGAAGCTCTGGGGCGACGCCGGCATCGCCCCGCCGCAGATTGCGATCAACCTGAGCCTGACGCAGCTCATGAGCAGTCCGGAACTGATCAAAGACGTGCGCGAGATCACCGCGCAGTGGGGTTTGTCGCCATCGGTACTGGAATTCGACGTCACCGAGGCCGCGCTCGGGCAGGCGACGCTGGCCAGCGATGACGCACTGGGACGGTTGCGGGAGATCGGTGCCCGGGTCGCGATCGACGATTTCGGCACCGAGTATTCCTCGTTCACCTACCCGCGCGCCTACGGAGTCAGCCACCTGAAAATCGCCCGCGACTACATTGCGCGGGCGGTCGATCGCCCGGAAGTTGCCGCCACGGTGCGTGCCATCATCCACCTGGCGCGCGAACTGGGCATCGGCGTCATCGCCGAAGGTGTCGAGACCGAGCAGCAGCGCAATCTGCTGGTATCCACCGGCGCCGCAACCAGGGCCCAGGGCAATCTGTTCAGCATCGCGGTGGACGCGCAGCACGCGGGCGACATGTTGCGCGCCGGTGCGCTGCACCCGGCGGCCGCGGCGTTAGTCAGCGTCGACGGTATCTGAAAATGCGCCCCGGACTGTGGGCGCTGCTGCTAGCCGGCGCGCTCATGGCACTGCCGGCCGCCGCTGAAGTCAGCGATACCACGTTGCTGGTCGCGGCCCGGGCGCTGAGCTTCCTGCAACATCCGCTGCAGGGCGAAGTCATCGTTGGCATTGTGTACCAGCCGGGCAACGCGCAATCGGCGCTCGAAGCCAGGCAGCTCGATGCCAGGATGGAGGACGGCTTTCGGGCCGGCCAGCTGGTGCTGCGCTCGCGGCTGATCGCGCTCGATGAGCTGGCGAACTACAACGTCGGGCTGTATTTCCTGACCTCCGAGCTCGGGCACGCCGCCACCGCGCTGGCGCAGTTGAACCGCAGTCGCAAGATCCCCTGCGTCACCACCGATATCGCCCAGGTCAGGGATGGCAATTGCGCCATGGGCGTGCAGGCGCTGCCGCGCGTGGAGATCCTGGTCAACCGTGCCGCAGCCGCGGCCAGCGGCATGAATTTCTCGGCCGCGTTTCGCGTGATGATCACCGAGCTGTAGGCACTGCCATGCCATCGAAGCCAAAGCGGTTGCGCCTGCTTCTCTTGCCGGTCGCGTTGTGCGTCCAGCACGCCGCGCGCGCGCAATCGATCGACTACGGCGCGCTCGAGCAGCTGTTTCAGGAACCGGTCACCACCAGCGTCACCGGCTCGCCGCAGCGCGTCGCAGATGTACCGGCCAACATGCAGATCATCACCGCCGATGAAATCCGGCGTTCCGGTGCTTATGACCTGGCAGGCGTATTGCAGAACGCCGCCGGAGTCGACTTCGAACAGTGGACCGACGATCAGGCCGAGATCAGCGTGCGCGGCTACGATCAGCCGTATTCGCAGCGCGTGCTGGTACTGATCAACGGCCGCCAGGTATATGCCGATGACTACAGCTTCACGCCCTGGAGCTCGCTGCCGGTCGAACTCGGCGCGATCCGGCAGATCGAGATCGTCAAGGGACCCGCCAGCGCCCTGTTCGGGTTTGATGCCGTCGCCGGTGTGATCAACATCGTCACCTATAATCCACTGTACGATCAGATCAATTCCGCGTCGGTAAGCGCTGGAAGCCAGCAGCTCGCGCAGGCCTCCGCGATCGCGACCCTGCCGCTCGGCCAGGCCGGCGCACTGCGCATCTCCGGTGGCGCGCGCTCCAACCAGGATTTCCCCGTCACCGCTCCGGCCAGCCCGGATGTGGTGGGTCACATCAACCAGCGGCGCGACGCCAACCTTGACGCGGCCTTGCGCTTGAACGACAGCACCGCGTTGCGCTTGGAAGCCAGCACCACTCATGTGGAACAGAACGAGGTCAATCCGGTTTACCAATATGACTTCGAGACGTTCGACACCTCTTCGGTAAAAGCGCAACTGAGCTCGGACAGCGACTACGGCCTGCTGCAGGTGACCGCCTACAGCAATCGCATGATTCAGTCCGCCGGCGCGGGTCTCGCGGGCCAGCCGCTGACGTTCACCGATCGAATCGATGTGGCGCAGGCGGACGATGTGTTCAAACTCGGCGCCAGCAACACGTTTCGCGTGGCGCTGGACTATCGGCACGAATCCGACACCACATCGCCGATCACCGGAGCCGAGATTTTCTACGACGTCATTTCCGCCAGCGGCATGTGGAACTGGCAACTGAGCCCGGTGCTGACGCTGACCAACGCCGTGCGGCTGGACAACCTGGCGCTGGGTCGCAGCGGCTACACGCCGCCCGGCTATCCGCTCACCAATCAGGACTGGGATCGGCGACTGCGCGTGCCCAGCTTCAACAGCGGCCTGGTCTGGCGCCTGGACGACAACGACACGCTGCGCCTGATGGCCGCGCGTGGCACGCTGTTGCCCAACCTGGTGGAACTTGGGGCGTTGTTGTATCAAACGCCGGCGTTCGGAGTTACCGGCACGCCGGCGCTGGCGCCAACCGGAGTGCAGAATTACGAACTCGATTGGGATCGCGCCCTGCCGCAGTTGCAGGGGCAGCTGCGCACGGCCGTGTTCTACCAGGTTACCGACGGCATGACGGTACTGGACGGCGGCGTGCTGCCGGGACCGGCGGGTTTCTACGTCACACCCGAAAACATCGGCGATTCACACGCCCTGGGCGCCTCGGTCACGCTCAACGGCCAGCTGGCCGAGCATTGGCGATGGGGTGCATACCTGCGCTACGAACGGGTGCGGCAAGGCTTCAGCGCGGCCACCGCAGCCGGTGTCGGTGCAGTAGACCCACAGGATGAGACGCCGGCGCACCTGGCAAAATTCAACGCCGGCTGGAACCAGGGTCCCTGGGAATGCGATGCCTACCTGCTGTACCAGTCACAGACCGCAGGGTTGGCCTATAACGGATTGGTCGCCGGCACATTGATAGTCGTGCCGGCCTATGCCAGCGTCAACGCGCGAATCGCCTACCAGCTCAATGCGCATCTGGGACTTGCGCTGTCGGGGCAGAACCTGCTGCACCAGCAGCAGATGCAGACCTCAGGTGAGCCGGTGCAGCGACGTTGGCTGGTGACGATAACAGCCGCGCTGTAACAGACTCGCGGCAACCCTCAGCTCGGCTCGACGCCGCCGAAACCGCGCGCGCTGGCCGCAGTCAGGGTGTCGATCGGGGCGGGCTTGGCGACGAAGTAGCCTTGCGCAAACTGCACCCCCAGACGCTTGAGTTCCTCGAACACTTCGGCTGACTCGACTTTTTCGGCGATGGTGGCGATGCCGAGCGCGCGCCCGACGCGACTGATGGCCTCCACCATGCTGCGGTCCACCACATCGGTGGTCACACTTCCAATGAACTGACCGTCGATCTTCAGAAAGTCGACCGGCAGCGTCTTCAGATAATGAAACGACGACAGCCCACTGCCGAAATCGTCGAGTGCAAACCGGCAGCCGCGCTTGCGTAACTCGTGCATGAACGACACCGCCTGCGTCATGCTGGTAATAACCGCGGTCTCGGTGATCTCGAAGCACAGGCCGCGCGCGATGCGTGGTTCCTCAACCAGCGACAGCACGAAATCAAGGAAGCTTCTGTCGCTGAGTGAGGTGCCGGAAAGGTTCAATGCAAATAGAAACGGCGGCTCGTCGCCGCTGGCGTGCTGCTGCAGCGTCTCCACGGCGCGCCGCACCACCCAGCGATCGATCGAAGACACCAGGTTGTAGCGTTCGGCCGCGGGAATGAATTCCTCCGGCATCACCAGCTCGCCCTCGTCGTCGCGCAGCCGGACCAGCAGCTCACAGGCCGCCGGCAAGTTCGGTGCCTCACAGCCGGTCGCGACGATGGGCTGGTAGTGCAACTCCAGGCGCCCCTCGTCCACCGCGCGCGTCACGCGGCTGACCCAGTACATCTCGCGATGCCGGCCCGATACCTCGCTGGAGTTATAGAGGTGGACGCGGTTGCGGCCGGAATCCTTGGCGGCGTAGCAGGCGATGTCGGCGGCACTGAGAAGATTGGCCACGCTCTCGGTCTCGTGCGTGATCTCCACCACGCCAATGCTGGCGCCGATGCTGCTG
>Ga0209006_10005120_pt1 | contig 11900 bp, 14 predicted proteins | sample JacPin_JW_Ref_O2_FD_188567 | JGI IMG/M metagenome (GOLD analysis project Ga0209006, IMG submission 188567) | Forest soil microbial communities from Algoma, Ontario, Canada - Jack Pine, Ontario site 1_JW_Ref_O2 (SPAdes) (version 2) | ecosystem: Environmental > Terrestrial > Soil > Boreal... | reverse complement strand
CCAACACCTTTTTGCGTCACGCTACTACCTATGAGCGGAACCGAGTTTGTATACTGTACTGTTAGAAACAGCGTCATCACCCCAGACCGGTCTGTCCACTTTACCGTTGCGGTCCCACTCGGGATTAAGGAACTCGTAGACACCCCCGTCCCGACAAGTCCCATTCCTGCGCCAGCATCAGCGGACCAGTAGGTGCTGAACGTTTTGTGAAATTTCAATGTGACGTCTGCATTGTAACTAATTTGCTGGGAGAAATTAATTTTATCCGGCATCTCCTTCATGGTTTCCAGAAATGCCGTTTTTGCGATTAACTCCCAATTGGTAGACGCCAGCAGCGTATTGAATGACGTGCTTAATCCCAAAACTTGCGTCTCGGTTAATGAGAGTTCGCCAGCCTGATCTGTAATCCCATTATTAACCGCTATGGAGATGTTCTCGGTTAAACTATTTGACCAAGTTCCACTGTTTCTGAACAGTACATTGGTAATAGCGTACATATTATTTTCAGCTACAGATATCGTATCCTTAGCCGATTTGCCTTTCAATGGAGGAGTGTGCGAGTCGCCGCCCAATATACGATAATCAAGGTCATGGAGGCCTTCCCAGGGGATTGAATTGCTTGCCTGAGCCGTGACCGTAGAGTTTGTCGGATTTGATGAAACGGTCACCAATTTATTCGATTCCTGCGCGGTGGAGAGCAATGTGAACGGTGCTTTAAACGGCGCCGTTCCTTGAACCGTCCACGTTGCAGTTGGACTATCGTCACCAGGGGCGTGGGGGTTAGGAACCGGCCCATTAGTGTCTGCATTAGTCGAGGACCCGGCAACCCGGGGATCAGCAGTCTCAGAACCAGTCGGAATAGGAGTGTTTGGTACAACTTTGATAACTTCTATTTCAAAAGTGGAGGACGAGCTAATGTATGAGGATTGAGAAGAGCTGCTTTGCGAAAAGGTTGACGAAGTGGGACTACTATCGCTGGCACTACTATCGCTTATGTGGTACTTGCTACTCAGGCTTGACAGGCTACTCTGGCTTTGGAGGCTGCTACTTATATTAACACTAGAAATGCTGCTAAAGTTCCAACTATGTGTAGATGAATAGAGCTCGTTAGACGAGCTAGATGAGTGATGCGATTTTGTCGACGAACTCGAACTGAATGCGCTGGAACTTGACATATAATTCCTTCCTGTAAATATTTGTTTACTGAAAACTCCCCAATCATCGCGTACATCCGCCCTATCTACAAGTAAAACTTTTCCTATTACTTCATCAATGACTTCGATAGGGCTTAGCTCTCATTTTAAAAATGGCGCCTCGGACGCATTGTGTTGTCTGTCAACGCGTTAGGATGTTAGGTCTTTAAAGGCTGGACAACTTTTTGTCGGCAACGATTGAATACGATGCTTTTTGAACTTGTTAATCCATTTTTGCCCATTCGCGCATGGAAGTGCTTGAAGTCACGACGTGCGGCTTTCCCGTTTCGGACAGCGTCCTGAATTAAGATGCCGATTCACTAGAGCCTGTACTTAACTTTTGCCGAAGAGTGTACCGAGCATGAGGGTTACAAAAGCGAGCCAGTGATAGCCGGCGAAGGTGGTGGCCAGCCTTTCGTAGTCGCGCGCCAGTCGGCGGAACCTGGCGGCCCAGGCAAAGGAGCGTCGACGACCCAGCGCCGCGGCAACAACACAAATCCACGCTTAGCCTCATGGTGTTTGACGACGAGTAATTCAATCCCTTGTTCGGCGGCGCTCGCAGGCTGATCGCCCGTGTAACCTTGATCAACGAAGGCCACCTTCACCGGTTCGGTCACTTCCGCTTGCACTGCTTCCGCCAATTGGCCTACTTGGGCGCGGTCTTGTTCATTGGCCGGTGTTACGGCCAGCGCCAGCAGATGACCCAGTGTATCCACCGCGATATGCACCTTGGACCCCTTGCGTTTCTTATGCCCGTCAAAGCCCGCCCGCGCACCACTCTTCGGGGTGGACGCACAGTGCGGCTGTCCAAAATGACGGCGCTGGGATCGGCCTTTCGTTCCAGGGCCATCCGAAAAATCGCCCGCAGATCGTGCGCCATGGCTCCAAAACATCCGGCTTTGATCCAGCGTTGTGTTTGCTGGTAAACCATCTGCCACGGCGGCAAATCATTGGGCAGCATACGCCAGGCTCCGCCCACCCGGATCAGATAACGCAGCGCATTGAAGACCTGACGCAACGGATACTCCCGTTGCGGAGCTACCTCTCGCATCAACGTCAAATAGTTGACGCAAAAACTCCACTCTTCATCGCTAACATCACTCGGATATCCTTTTTGCTTCTCGCTCATCCCCAGCTTATTGCCGGGTTGTAAATACAATGTACAGACTTTTTTACAAAAGTTTTGTACAGGCTCAAGCGAGGCTTATCCGCTATGTATGACATAAACCATCAGCCGGCTTCGATCGATGCAACTTCAAGGAAAACCATTTATCTTCCAATCAGTGGTGAGCAAGTAATATACCGCAGTAAAGGCCTTTCATCTATGCAACTGCAACAATTAGAAATGGCTAGAAGATGCAGTGAGTATTCACTAATGCGCTTTCTATCGCGCCGTATTATTTATGTCGTAGGCAGATTGACCGCCACCTAAATGTATTGCGACCTTTGGGTCTAGAAACACCGTACGATTGCCGGCGGCGTACCAGCGCCGTCCATATTGGTATTCAAATCGATTTGCGAGCATAAAATTCCCAGTTGCCCTTAGTGATTGAATCTTAATGATACTTGGGTTTAACATAAAATGTGGCCAAGTTCCAAGAAATTTCTGGCTGTATGCTTGTCTCTCGTTAAAATTGTATGTCCAATATCCCTGCTCAGGGAAAATGGCTTTTGATACCTCTTTAGCATCCTTTGAAAACACAATTTGACCAAAACTCAGATTTTTTCGAAGAATGTCGATAGATCTCCTGATGACTTGATCAGTGCGCATAAATTGCCAATCGTCCTCACAATGAAAAACAAAATCGCCGGAAATCAAATCGTACCAACGTCTCATGGAAGCTGCGTGCCCCTTCGGAGCCGGGACTGTACTCAGCGAAACAGGTCGGCCCGGAAGCGCAGATTGCACTTGACATATCATTTGCTCAATTTCCCCAGATGGCGAACCGTCATCCACGATTAATACGTTGGATATCAGATTGATATCCCGAACGCATCGGGTTAAACTCCGCAGAGTTTCCTCAAAGAGACGATAACGTTTAGAAGTTGTAAATGAAAGCATCATTGACTCATCAGACCCACTCACCAGCTAAGTCATATTATGTTCTTATGCTTAATTGATAGCACTCCCGCACTCAACGGGGGCGGCCGTCCAGATCAGCAGCCGAGTTAAATATCTGCCGATCTCTCGTAGATAAGCATGCATTTAAATTCGTCGCACAAAGCCTTGATGGAGTTCCTAGTAATTTCGTTCACTTAAGGCCAAGTTTTCTTTTTACCATTCGACGCGGCAACCTATCATGGTGTGTCGAGACGTCCAACCGCTCGTCCACCAGAACACGGGGTCTCCGTACCTGCAATTGATAAACCAGAATTGAAAATACTGCCTGATCATAACGGTGGTTTTTCACGGTTGCTCCGGGTGGGCCAATGCAAGAAGGATCTAAAGCGCTTTGCTCCCAGCGCTCCACTAATGCGATAATTTCGGGGCGTACGCAGGAGAGGCCTATAATCGCAGCGTGCCTATTCGGCTTATCGTAGACATCGTCTGTGACCTTCAAATACTCCAGCGTCGTAGGATGGGTCCATTCTTTGATTGACCCAATGCATGTTGGTGAATAAAGACCATTCGCCGTCAACACTTTTCTAATGCGGTCGAGTCTGCAATGAATCAAATTTCCTGCGTCTAACCATAAGACCGAGCCGCCAAATTCGCCCATAATCCTCTTAATAATTATTGGTTTCCACCCATAACAGCCCGAACGCTTTCCTTGTTCGTAACCTGATTCGACTGGATGCACTTTGATATGCGGAGGATAGTCTACATAGGGAAATTCCCGTAATTCACAATTTTGCCCTTCAAGCTCTCGCTTTTCTTCCAGGCTTAACCCAAGATCATAAATAATTGTCCTAGTGCCAGGCTCAAATATAGAAAGAGTGAACAGCAGATTTTTTAGGCATCTAAAATGGTTGCTGCTCGCTCCAGAGACAATTGTAAATGATTGGTTTTCGCAATTCGTTTGCTCTGCAATCGTGACCATGCTAAAGATTAATCAAAATGCACGAAATGTCCATTTTTTCCGCATGGATTCTCCGATTGCCGTAGCGGCGCTCAAGGTTGCCAGAACTTCATCTTCCTGAGAATTCGAGGCCTGCCTCCGCGCATCGTTAGTATTGTTGGTTTTTGTCTTCAAGGTAATTACTTGCCACTATTGTGGGCTCACCATATGATGCCTCAATCAGGTTATTCATTGCTGAGATGAGAGATAGTCAGATTAGGGTTACATTTTGCCAGCTACTCATAAAAGCGAGATCACATCTGTATGCCAAATATCAATTGCGAGCCTCTTGGTCCGATAATTATCTGCGGCTCTCACGGGGGAGGAACTTCCTTCGTATCCAAAATATTGCGTCTCTCAGGAGCTTTTATGGGCTCTGACTGCGAGCCGATCAAGGCGAGGAAATATCATGAGTCCGTTGTTTTTCGAAGTGAGAATGAACGGTTTCTAAGCCGATATGGCGACAGGTTCGGCTTTCGTGGTAAAACCATTAAGAATTGCATCGCCGCATTCCAGAATCCATCCTACATCGATTATATGGCTGGCACGATTGATGTTTTGGAGGTTTTAGGCTCCTACTGGGGATCCTTCCGGACTTCGGATCCCTGGGGCTGGAAAGACCCTCGTAATAGTCTGACCTTTCCGATTTGGAAGCGGATTTTTCCCAAAGCGAGACCGGTAATTATAAGAAAGATCGCAAAGCCGGGAGTGGCTAAATCAGGAAGCGGGCATTGGTTTCGCAATAAAGCAAGTCCCTGGCTGCGACGTCAGTATATGCATCCGTGGTGGCTCGATTGTGCCGCTGAAGCACTTCTCGTAAACTTTGAAGCAATTACATCTAGCGCGCGCGCTTTCAACATCCTCAAGGGGTATTGCGGACTACCATTTGTATCTAAGAAGGAGTTTGAAGAATTATTATTTGAAGCTGAATTCGAAGGAAATAGGTGAGTCTTCCACATCAATAACGCAATGGTCCTTCGGTCCGCATCATTCCGTATTTATATTCTAGCGCCAGATCAATAGTCTTTTCATAATATGCCGCTATGGAAAGCTTGCCCCAAGGCACGTTCCATTGATTATGCCAGTGATATGCAAAGCAACCCCTGAAAAAATCGCTTACGGCTTGCAGCGTGTCACCGAACGCTATCGAATCAATCTCTTCGACAAAATCTCCAAACTTATTGATCGGGCACAGTTTACTAATATCTTTTTTTTCCACGTGCAGCCAAGCGGGGTCGAAAAAGGCAGAGGGCAGCATTAATATTTTAAGCTCACCGTCTTCCATAGCAAAAAGCTTCTTTGGGTGACAACTTTTGATTTTTGCGCTTTTGCTAACTAGATAATAAGATATTTCACTTCTTTTTTGTAAATATAGAATCGCGCTGTTGGCGTACAGCTCACTGCACCACTGATAACAGAATTCCTTTTGGCCAATTATTTGTGATAGGTCAAGCAGATCGCGTAGAAATAAAACGTCAAGGTCGAAATAACAACCGCCATATTTGAAGAGGACCAAAATTCGAAAAACGTCGGAGCGAAGAGGCAGGTCTCGGCGCTCGCGAATAAAAGGCATCCCCGCCAACGGCGTGTCCAGAGACTCCAGGTCGGCGTTGTAGGACTTAACAGTTATTTTGGAAAGTAATGGCTTTAAATGTGGGTTGTCTTCAAAATTATCATAACCATTCATTTTATCTAACCAGAGCCAAATTTGAGTGCGTCGAAGATTCTGCGTCGCAAGAAAAGACTTGATAGAAAGAGACTGCTTATTGGTGAATGCGCCATGCCAATAACAATGAAATGTCAAAGAACTCTCGTCCTCCTTGTGGCCGCATGTTGCGGGCGCACGCCGTAAGAAGCGCAAGCACCTGTCGGTTGATGTATACAATCGCTTCTTAGAGAGCAAATTCATATTGGCGTGTCGAATATAATTGAGGCTGTAGCGCATGCGACCAAATAAATTTGACATTGATCGCATCCACATTAAATTGGCTTCCGAACGCGGCGCATGTTCGACTCTTCGCGATGCCAACGCCAATTTATTCATTAATTTACACGTCAGCGCGACCATGGTGTGTGAACCATGTCATTGAAGAGTGGAGCAGAAAAGCAGTCTCGCGACAATTTGAATTTGTTGTGGTCCTCGACCTGGATAAGGCCAAAGCCAATATCGAGGCTAAACATACACCTTACACAAGATTGTTTATACAAAGTATCCCACCATATAATTGTGTTCGAGGCTGGAATCTGGCCGCATCAATGGCAATCGGAAAGGTCTTAATCTTAGTTGCTGATGACATTGTTCCACCGAACGGATGGGATGAGCAACTATTTTCCCTGTCGCCGAGAAATTGGACGGAGGGGGAATATATGGTTCACGTCGATGATGGAAATTTGGCCAATCGATGCACGCATCCAATTATTACTCGTCGAAGGTATGAGCGTTTTGGTTATTTTTTTTACCCTCATTACGAATCCATGTATTGCGATACAGAGCTCACCCAAGCAGCATACCAAGATGAAGTGGTTATTGATGCGAGACATATACTTTTCGAACATGTCCATCCGGCACTACACAAAAGAGAACTGGACTCCACAGACAGGGCTAACTCCAGTAAGAGCCGGTATCAGTCGGGACGGAGATTATTTAGAACCCGCAAAAAGAATGGTTTTCCGATTGACGCCGGACCTCGTGGAGAATTTAACTGGGCGGCTAGTGTATTGGTGACTCGAAACAGGTCTTCTCTTTTCGACATCTGTAAACGGCTGAGAGAGCAAGGCGTGCTCAATTTCTTGTTTAGCGTTCCTAGTAAACATCTGGTCGAAGCGCCGGCCCAGCCAATCGATATTGAAGCGGTTGGGATCGTTGCCGAAAGGCTCGAGGCTTCGGGGGCCAAGACATATATAAAGGAGATTCACGTGCCAATGTCCTCGACTGGCTCATTGACCAGTGAAGCCGAAACGTTGATTCGCAATAAGGCATTGGATTGGATTAGATCTGAAGGCTTTTATGATATTTTAATTGTCGATGATGAAGAATTATGGGAAAGCAATGCCTTGGCGCTTTTGGAGAACTTTGTGCGTCGCGACTATCTGGCGGTATCTGCGACCGCAACTCCTCGGACCAAGTTCCCGGGCACGCATTCGGGGAACCCAGACACAGCGCTTCTGTATTTAGGCGGCAACATAAAAATAAAACACCGCCGCGATTCTACGGTGCCGCCTCTAAACATATTGAACAGGCTGTATCATGCATCCTCGAACTCCTGAATCTGGAGTGGGCTGCTTAGCTCAGCCGAGCGCTTCGCCCCAAACTCGGGCTGCCCAAGCGGAGGGTGGCAGAATACTACACGCGGAATCGTGAGCGAGTTTAACATACGTAAGTCGCTTTTTTACAGCTTGGTCAATCCCGACAAAGCCTTAATCTTAAGCGATTCTGGGGTCACAAAAGTGCGTCATTTCGCTTCTTCTTTCTCGACCTGTCAGCTGGCGCGCTCTCACGAGCACAGTCACTCTTATGCTGCTTCATCGAACCACTGTGGATAATCTTCTTTCACTTGCAATCTGCTACTGTATTGTATGCTTCATGGATGAAGCATTCGCAGTTCCTCTGAGTGGATGCCACAAAATATTAAATCTCGCACCTAGACCAGAAGCACTGAATGCGGAACCGTGAAAAGCTCTCAGCGGTCTTGGGATTTCTTTGGCGAAACGATGAGTGTAACGCGGTATGCCCGTTATCGTTAGAAATAGACCATAGATAATATCGTCAACATCAAATGAGATGAAAGTTATTACCATTAAACTTTATAACAGACCGGCCTACACCTCGCAAGTGCTAACCGCACTAAATCAATGTGTTGGAATTGATGATTATGAAGTTCTACTATTTATCGAGCCTGGTGACAATCAGGTCATAAAGATCGCCCAAGATGCTGCTTTTCGTAAAAGGCAGATCGTTATAAATGAGCGCAAGTTGGGCATAACCGCAAACACATTCCAAGCGATCGAAGCAGGATTTGAGCTCGGGGATTTTGTAATTCATCTCGAAGATGATACAGTTCCCGCCAAAGACTTCTTACTTTTCATGGAACATTGTCGGCGTGAGTATCGAAGTAACCCATTTATCTTCAGTGTGTGTGGTTATCAATACTCTAACCCCAATCTGCCACAATCACTTTATCATGCGGTCGAAAAGCGACTTAGTTTCAATCCTTGGGGATGGGGAACTTGGAAAGACCGATGGAAAGAGGTAAAAGCTAGATGGAAAGAGGTCACAATTCCAAACGCATTCAGCCAATTTCTTAAAAATATTATTCGAAAGGAACGCTATGAAATAATGCCGCTCCTTGGACGTGTCCAAAACATAGGCTCTGAGGGGGGGTGCAATACTAGTCCGCAAGGCCATTTGCGGTTTCACTATAATAGAATCTGGGCTGGATCTTTTCAAATATGGCCAGGGGAATTTTGGGAGAAGAGCGTTGACACAAGGATTTGTTATGCCCTTTCATTTCGAGAGAAACCATCCTCGGTTTGGAAATTTCAGGATTTTTCCAACAGTGATGACGGCTCTCTTCTGTATGTATTGCGCTCCGAATTAATTCCAAACATAACTTTAATAAAGCAAGGAGAGAGTCTCATGGTTCGTATCGATCATTATTTTCAAGGCACCTTTTTCGCCTCAAAGAAATTCTGCTGTTCTCCGAGTACGACAATACAAATTACCGATCGCGACTTCTTAATCGACGGGGACTCGATTTGGCACTATCTCAAAATGTTGAAAGGCAACTATGTCTCGTATTTGCTTGATCACTCACATTATGTTACAAATTATAATCATAATGACTTTCAAAGCCGCGCAGTTGTTAGTTTTTTAAGGCCACACGTCAACTGAATAATATGGTTTCGGATGCGGTTTGAAAATTAATTGCTTTGGTAAATGGCAACTTATATTCCAAAAAATGGCTCGCGAGAAAAGTCATTGTTAGAATTACAGAGGGATATGCGCTTCTCGTTTATAGCGACGATTATTTTCAATTCGCCTTATGATACAAATTCCTTTACCGAATACGTTCCATGTTTCAAATTGGAAAGAAGTTTTTTGTAGTGATAAGAAATAATTAACAGAGTCATTAACACCTTGTAAATAGATCCCGTTTGGTGGGCCTGATAGGTAGTCGTCCACGATGATGACTCCGTTCTCATTTAAAAATGGCGCCACTGCTGTTAAATCAAACAGGGATTGTTCGTAGCTGTGATCGCCGTCTATTGTAACTATGTCCAGGCCTTTAGAAAATTCTTTGCTGAAGAATGCATTGTTCAGGATTTCTCCGGATGATTGTTCTGCAATGCTAAAATGACAAAACTTGGTAGTAAGCAAAGCGGCCATTGAACGCCCATATTTGCTATAATCCAAATCCTTTTCGATTGAGATCATCTTAATGAGCGAGCGCGCGGCATAATATAAAACACAGGCCGCCGAACGTCCGGTGCAAAAGCCAATTTCCAAAGCGTATTTTGGTTCTACGCAGTTGCAGATGCTCTCATATTTATCTGCCTGATCTTTGTTGAAGTGCCCTCTGCTACACCACAGAGGAGTATTGTATATCGGAATAAGCATTTTGTGTGACTATCGACCGTGCTATATTGGAGGCGTTCAGGATACAATATCTGAAGGATGAGGAATTGTGAGGAATTCCTTTGTTTCTAGTCGCACTGTGTGAAGCAAAGTTTCATCAACACTGGAGTCCAGCGGATTTAAAATGAAAGATAATATGAATGGATTTATTGGCAAGCTCGTAAATAGTACATTTTGTCGGTCATGCATTATAATTGATGAAAAGTCAGGTATTAGCGTTACAAGCGCTCAAGCGAGACTGTGCTTCAGCCGGCGAAGGTGCAAACTGCCGATTGGGAGTGAAGTCTGAATCCCGATCTGACGTCCGCATCGCAGAGCAAGTTAACGAATAATCGTTTGGATTGTTTTGAGCCCTTTGCTTTCTTCTGCGCCGGCTGACTTTACCGCGTTTTCGAGTCTGCTTTCTCAGCGGACACCCAAATTCTCTAGCGCTTTGCGTAAAATCTCTGAAAAGTCGACGCCGATAGCTGCAGCCATGCGAAGAAGGGTTTCCAAGGTGGGATTTCGCATTTCTCTTTCCACGTAGCTTATCATCTGCTGTGAAAGTCCGGAGCGCTCAGCAACCTGGTTCATGGACAGTTTGCGCTTTTCACGCTCTCGTCGCAAAATCTTTGCAACTTCTGAGCACACGGCTTGTTGCGATTTGTTGGACGCCACGCAGCAAAAACTATCGAAAACCCCTCTTGACAAGGCATCTCACTATAGTTAGAAGAAAGCATGGATTTTGTGAAACGCTTAGGGCCCGACCCGCATGCGGGAGGCGCGAAATCAGCCGGTTGTCATGGCTGCCCGGACATTTGGGAATTGGAGAATGGAGATTTCGCTGTGATCGGCGAAGACATCACCGGGGCTTCCTCGAAATTGCCTGCTTCCGCGGGGTGTGCGCCGGACGAGCGAATCGTCAGAATTCCGCGCAAAACTCTTATCCTCGCTAAACGGGACATTCCAGACAGCATGTAGTGGGCTTTTTGCGCTCCTGCTCTCCTTCGTGTTAGTATGGCGCGATGGGAGGCATCAATGGGACAGTCGAGGTTGGATTTACACTTTTAAGCGCTGCCGGAGTCCTGACAGGCATTCTCTTCGGTATTTTAACAATCCGAGACGATACAAAAACGCGGCGCATTTCAAATCTGCTGGCAATAACGTCAAACCACCGGGAACTTTGGCAATGGTATTCTGAGAGCTCCTTTCTCAAGCGGGTTCTCGATGAAAAAGTGAATCTACTCGAAAAACCAGTAACTCGCGGAGAGGCAGAGTTTGTAAACATGGTCATTCTGCACACGAGCAGTGCTCACTATGCCATGATTGATCGGCTGGTTATAGATTTGGAGAGGTTGCGCGAAGACGTGCATGACTTTTTTATATTGCCGATTCCGACAGCTGTCTGGGAGAAAAGCAAAAAGTACCAGAATGAAGATTTCGTGGAATTCATCGAGGAATGCCGGGACGGTGTACGGAAGGAGGCTTATTGATATCAGACAGTCTTTCAATCGCAGAAGAGACGATTCTTGGATATGTTTTGCTCAATTATTTCATCGCGTTCAATTTGCCGGCGATATTTGCCAGGGCGTAGTTCGCGATCAAAAGTCGTCCCACGAAGCGCATTTTCATGATCAATCGGTCGTGTCCAAATTCTTCCGAGTGGGTTTTTCAAAATCTCGTCTTTGGTGGTTAGCCAGATCTGAGTGCGAATGGTTGGGATGAGGTTGAGAAGGTTCAAGGCGGTGTTGTTTCGCCGTTCGGCGTTTTTAAGGATAATGATCACTCGAAAAGGATATTGTTTGTATGCGGATCGCTCGGCTCCATTTCTGACTGCGAACCCTCCACTGCGATAGTAATCGGTATATGACGAGCACTTTAAGACCAGCCGCTCTTGCGTCTCGGTGCTTTGGTCCATTTCAAGAAACAAGCACTGGTCTGAAACAATGCCGTTTGCGCGGTTTTGTTGTATGCGTATGAAGCCGTCGGGTCTGGTAGTGGAGGAATTCTGATTTCCCCTGCAAATCGACTCAA
>Ga0209006_10005119_pt1 | contig 11901 bp, 11 predicted proteins | sample JacPin_JW_Ref_O2_FD_188567 | JGI IMG/M metagenome (GOLD analysis project Ga0209006, IMG submission 188567) | Forest soil microbial communities from Algoma, Ontario, Canada - Jack Pine, Ontario site 1_JW_Ref_O2 (SPAdes) (version 2) | ecosystem: Environmental > Terrestrial > Soil > Boreal... | reverse complement strand
TACCGGAAAAGCACCGGACCGAACAGGTGGAACTCTATCGCGATCGTATTGCGGCGCTAGATACATCCAGGCAGATCGATCCGGCAACATTGCGGCAGCAGTGGGCTAGTCCCAAAGGAGGTGTGCGATGAATGAACAAGTTGGATTGCGCGGCAAAGCATGGTTCAAGGGCCTGACCGGAAGCGACACTCCGAATAATGGTGATCCGAACTCCGTGCTGGCCGCAGCCGCAGCCGTTGGAAATGAGTCAGCCCTGTTCCTCTGCGTTGTACCTGACAGAGACAGCCGTTTTTCTTGTGTCCGCGACGGGCAGGTTGGACTCGAAGAAGCATTTGCTCTCGCAACCCACGTTCGCGCAATTATCGCCGAAGATCACGATAAACCTCGGGAAGCGAAGCGTCCCATCATCGCAATCGTTGACGTCAAGAGCCAAGCTTACGGGCGCCGTGAGGAGACGGCCGGTATCTTCTTCGCGGCAGCTACGTCGGCCGATGCATATGCATCGGCAAGGCTGGCGGGACATCCCGTCATTTCGTTTGTAGCCGGCCACGCATTTAGCGGCGGATTTCTCACTCACGGCTACCAGGCCAATCGCATTCTTGCATTCGATGATGCCGGGATTACGATCCATGCCATGCATAAAGAGGCAGCAGCCAGGATTACGAGAAGGTCCGTCGCGGAACTCGAAAAGCTGGGACACGAGATCGCTCCCATGTCGTATGACGTCCGGGACTATGCGAAACTCGGTCTCCTGTTCAAGCTGTTGCACGCCGACGACCCACAACACCCGACCTCGAATGAGGTTGTCGAAGTGAGGAAAGCAATCACTGAAGCGATTGCCGATGTGCGGAAAGGCAAGCTCGATCTGAGTAACAGGTGGGAGTCAGACGCCGCAAAGGAAACGCGGAAAGGCACACTTGCGGTGCGAGCGGCGCTGGAAGCGCAGTGGTTCACCGAGTAAGAGGTCGAAGATGACTCTGATTCTTCTAAATGCGTTGCTCCCGATCTTCGTCGGCCTGCTTTTGGGATATATAGCGGGCCGGCACGGAGTCATAGACAACCTGAATGTTCGAAACCTAATCGTGCTCGTGATGGACTTCGCCATTCCATGCGCTCTGTTTTCCACGATCAGCAGCACATCCTGGCCTGTGCTCCGGGAACAATCGGAATCCGCAGTGATGATCGCTGTGGTATTTGTGGTCTCGTATGCTGCCACTTATGTCTGGGGAAGAAGAAGCCTCAAAATGTCCATCTCCGATGTTTCTGTACTTGCACTGACCGTGGGCTTTCCAAATTCTGCAGCCGTAGCTTTGCCGTTGCTGACCACCGCATATGGCCCCAGTTCAAGCGTCACAGCCGCCCTCTCAATTGCAGTCGGAGCTATCACGATCTCCCCTTTAACCGTTGCGTTGCTTGAGTCCGACAAGCTGTCCGGTGGAAAGGGAGTCTCTATTCAAGCGATTGCGATCAAATTTCTTCGGGCATTCACTCGTCCTGTGGTGTGGGCCCCTATGTTGGCTTTGGTGAGTGTTTACTCCGGTTTACATTTACCATCCTATGTTGATAGGTCCTTAACGATTCTTGGGAGCGCAGCATCAGGGTCGGCGTTGATTCTTACCGGAGTCGTTGTCTCCTCCCAGACATTTCGCTTTGATGGGAAAGTCGCCTGGACAACCGCCGCAATTGTCCTGATTCAGCCCTTGTTTACTCTTGGCATTACTGAGCTCTTTCATATGAGTCATGATGCGATCCGTGACATCACGCTTATCAGCGCGATACCGGGTGGGTTCTTCGGTCTCGTTTTCGGAGAGAGCTTCGACTCAACTCCTGAAACCGCCAGCTCGGGGCTGATTGCTTCGTATGGCGTAGGGGCATTTTCGATGGCTGCCTGGATGCTCGTATTCACGAAGTACTTGTGAGGGAATCCAATGGTCGACACGCTGCATATCCACGATCTCATGCTCCTGCGAGAAGAGTCGGCGGTGATCTCGACTCAAGGGGAACGAGCGTGCCCATACCTCAACCCCAACCAGCGTCCTTGGGTGGTTGTACGGAGAGGCCGCATCTCAGATGGATTGATCTCCGTGGGCGTGCGTGGGGCGCAAAGGCACGAACGGTGGGCGGGATTCACAAGGTTGAGTGAAGTTTTAGAGACTCGGCGTCCAGATCAGCTGCGGCTGATGCTCGCAGAGGATTCACGCCGAGGACTGCAGGCGTTTCGAACCTTGTCCTATCTTGAAAGCCATCTCGTAGGACTCGATATGACCTGGGGTCCTGGTGGGAGTGTGGGTTACGAACTGGCCTCGGGAGTCCCGGCTGCCCGCGCTGACAGTGATTTAGATTTCATACTCTTCGCGCCCAGAAAACTCGAGATTACAGAAGCAGAGAATTTGTGGCGGATGATCAGCAGTGCTCCGGGCAAGGTCGATGCATTGGTAGAGACACCGTTCTGTGGTTTTTCTTTAGAGGAATTCGTGACAACCCCGTCTCGTAATATTCTGCTTCGCACCAATGATGGCCGCATTCTCGGCTCCAATCCTTGGAATCTGTTGAATGGCGAGGATAGCTAAGGTGAATACCGCATTCTTGTTCCCCGGACAAGGAGCACAGAAGGCTGGAATGCTTCACGAACTCGTGGATGATCCTGCTGTCGAATTGACGCTGGACGAGATCAGCGACGTATTGAAATCCGATGTTCGTCTGTTGGACTCGCATGAGGCGTTGAATTCCACAGTATCGGTTCAACTGGCTCTTCTAGCTTCCGGAGTCGCTACGGCCAGAGCTCTGCAGAGACAAGGCGTCACGTGTTGTGCAGTTGCAGGTTTATCTGTGGGCGCCTTTGCAGCAGCCATCGTTGCCGAGGCGATCACATTAAAGGATGCGGTCATCCTGGTTCGTTCCCGCGCAGAGAAAATGGAGGAGCTATATCCAGTCGGATACGGATTGGCTGCCATCGTCGGCCTTAACGAGCGACAGGTTACGGCTATCGTCGCTTCAGTACATACGGCCGCGACTCCGGTATTCGTAGGAAATATCAACGCACCGAGGCAGATCGTAATTGCAGGCTCTATAGAAGGGATGCAGAAGGTTTTAGAAGAGGCGCGCCGGCACGGCGCCAGGAAGGCTGAGCTCCTGCACGTTTCAGTGCCGTCCCATTGTCCTCTCCTTTCATCCGTTGCTGATTCACTTCGGCTCCAGCTAAATTCAATGCAGCTAAAAGCTCCGAAGTGTCCCTACATCGCGAATGTGAATGCACGAGCGGTGCGCTCCGCGTCGGCAGTAGCAACGGATCTGGCAGACAACATCGCTCATGGAGTTCGCTGGCATGATGCGACGATAGTCGCGGAGGAGTTGCGTTGTAACCTCTTCCTTGAAATGCCGCCAGGGCACACTTTGACGGACCTCGCAGAAGAAAATGTACCCGGCGTTACCGCTTCTGTCGTCACACCGGATCTTTTCAGACACGTTTTGCGACTCGCCGCTTCGTAAAGTCCGATGTGTAGGGCCTGGCTATCACACACCCTGGGTGCTCCGTGCAAGCAATTCCTAGCGTTTCGATTGCAAGACCACAATGCAGATTCCATCCCACGTCTGGTGACCAAAGCCACCTGGTGGAAGGTTCATGAGGGGTACTGCGCCCAGGTTGCCGGAGTTGAGCCGAAAGTGATTGAGTAGATATTGGCGGGCAGCAACTGCGCGGCCACGCGAGAGCGCGAGTTGATTCGCAGGACCGTCGGCCTCCGAATATCCCTCAATGACGATAGGTCTCCCGACAACCGACTCGCCGTATTGCGCAAGGGCGTTTGCCAAAAGCGTTTTGCCATGCGCGGTGAGCTCTTCTTCGCCGTTTGAGTTTTGCTGAAAGAGTTCGGCGCCAGGAAGCCACGCGCGGTAGTTCGCCTGGTTCGTAAAAAGACGATCCTGCCGGTATTTGTCCGCAGAGATGCCGGTCAGGTCGTAGTAACCGCGGTGAAGGAAAAATCCGCGCAAGAGGAAGTTATGCTTCAGGGCTTCCGTTCCGTCCGCAACATTGCTGGACGCAGCGCTTGCATTCGAAAGGGACTCCCTGATATTTACCCCTGGCGTCGCGCCGTTTTCATCGGGAGCCGATGCTTCCTCAATGGTCTGGCGGATTTGCCGGGTGCTTGCATCGACATTCGATGCCGCGCTCTTAACCACTGCGATGGTCTCATCGAACTTCACTGGGAAATTGTGAGACTGGACCTCGGTGATCAAACCATTGGCGTTGTTGGTGAGTTGTCCCAGGTTAGTGCTTGCCTGCTGGACATTGGTCATGGTCTGGCGGATTTGTGTGGCCAGGCCCGGGTCCTGGAGAAGCATTCCCGCGGCGCCACGCCCCTGCTTGAGCCCCGTGACAACTTCGTTGACATTGGCGAGCGTGGTGTTGGCGTTGGCCAGAGTCGAGCCCAGCTGGCCGCCGGTCTGCTTAAGAAGCCCATCCGCGTCCTTGACGGCGCCGTCCACATCACTGACCAGGCCCTGCCCTTGATCGAGCAGGGTGGAGATGTCCATCGGCTCCTTGCTGGGAAGCACGAAAAGCGGAGTTGCGGCGGGCGCGTGGGAGCTTCCCGGATGAACGAGAAGAAAGGTCTCCCCGACGACTCCCTGCGTGCCGATGGTAGCCAGTGAATCTGCGCGAACGAGTCCCTGGAGGTTCTCGCTGACGCGCAGTTTCACACGAAAGCGAGCTTGCGGCGAAGCAGGCACGGCTATATCGAGCACCTGACCGGCATCCATGCCGGCCACCTGAACTTTGGACCCCTTGGAAAGTCCAGCAAGGTTGGTGAAATCGGCATAGTAGTCAACGTGGCGAGCGAAAGCCTCATGGCGATTGCCGATGAGAATCAGACCAGCCATGAAGAGCGCTAGTCCAGCCAATACGAAAGTTCCAACCGTCAAACTCTTGTTCTGCATCTTCTAACTCTCCGAAATCAACTTGCGCGCGGTTTCATGTTCACTTTGCTCAATTTCAGCGGCGGTCCCAAAAGCCACCAGATCGCCTTTATCGAAGACGGCAAATAGGTCTCCAACACGTCTCGCGCCATGCACGTCATGAGTGACAACGATGACTGTCGTCTGGTGTTCAGACTTCTGCTGGATCAGAAGTTCGTCGATCTCGGAGGCGGTAATGCGATCAAGGCCACTGCTCGGTTCATCCGCCAGCAGAATCTTCGGCGCAAGCACGAGGGCGCGGGCCAGTCCAGCGCGCTTGCGCATCCCTCCTGAAAGGGTGGAGGGCATCTTCTTCTTATCGTTACCCAGTCCGACCTGGCCCAGAACCCTGTCGACAATCGAGTCAATCTCTTCCTGGGTTTTCCTGCTCAGCCGCTGCAAGGGCAGGGCCAGATTCTCGTAGAGCGTCAGGGAATCGAAGAGTGCCGCATCCTGGAAGAGAAATCCCATCTTGCGGCGTACTTTGGAAAGATCAACCTCTTTCATCCGGGTGACTTCCTGTTGATCGACCCAGATCTGTCCGTGATCCGGCTTGAGAAGCGAAATTAGAAGCTTGAGCGTAACGCTCTTGCCGGTTCCGCTGCGACCGAGAATGCAAAGCGCCTGCCCGTAGGGGATTTCAAAGGAAACATCGCGCAGCACTTGCTTTGGGCCGAACGACTTCGATACATGTTCGAAGACCACCGCCCCCCTGGTTTCAGCGCTCATAGGGCGTTCTCTGGGAATACGAAGAAGATGAATTTGATCAGCACGACATCGGCCAGGATAATCAGCAGCGAAGACACCACCACGCTGTTGGTCGCAGCTTCGCCAACGCCTTTGGCGCCCTTGTTTGTGGTGTAACCGAAGAAGGCCGAAACAGTTCCAATGATGAAGCCAAAGACGGCGGTCTTGAGCGTGGGAGGGATGAAGTTGGACCAGGCCATTTCGGCGAATGCACGCACGAGATAGAGCTGAGGTGAAATTCTGGACGCGGCGTACTCGGAGAAGAATCCGCCGAGCAGACCGGAGAAATCCATGAACACGGTGAGGATTGGCAGTGCAATGACGCACGCGACGACCCGCGGAACAACGAGGAATTTGAAGGAGTCGATGGAGAGCGACTCGATCGCGTCAATCTGTTCCGCTGCCCGCATGTTAGCGAGAACAGCGCCGATTCCCGAGCCGACCCGGCCGGCAAGCAGCAGGGCCGCGACCAATGGACCTATCTCGATAAAGAACGCGATTGCCTGAACGGTGGGGATCATCGCTCCAGCCCCGAACATGACCATGGTGCTTCGGGTGTGAAAAGTCATCACCGTTCCGAGAGCAAATCCGGACGCGAGCACCAGAGGGAGAGATCTTGCGCCGATCTCAGCAACCTGGCGCCCGATTTGGCCGGCCTCAAACGGGGGGTGAAAAAAATCCAAAATCACCCTGAATCCAAACTGGCTGACCTTGCCGACAAATTCGATCAGTTTGATCAATCGGTACACCTTTCATATGCTCGGTTGGCTAAACCCAGACATCGCACCACAGCATTTTCATCACGAAGTGGTTGAGAATCACGCCGCAACAGCCTTCGGCTCGCGCCGTCCACTCCGAGCCGGAAAGCTACCCTCACGCCGTTATCGGCATGGGCGCAGACACTGTGGAAGGGTTCACTGTTAGCGATGCTATGGGGAAGGCGGGCGGAGAATGAAGTGAGGAGAGGCTAGCTAGCGGTGAGGAAGGAACGCTCAATGGCTGGAGAGAGGATTTATGGCCTCACCTTGCTGGCGATTTCTGCGAACCTGGCATCTTGCCGGATAGGTTCGAATCTAGGATCGACAGCGAGCCACGGAAGCTCGGCCTCCTTGTCCTCAAGGGCCGAAGATAACAATGACAATGCACCTTCCGAATCGCCCAGGGCGATCGAGAGCAATGCCTGACGATATCGGCTTAGGGCCGCGCCGGCAGACAGTAGCTTGTGTTCGTGCGCCATTGGCGCCGCGTCGTCGCCGCATCGGGCGAGGATTTCGGCGGCCGCTGCCCTCAGCGGCATTTGAGAACCTCCATTGCGAAGGATCAGGTGCGCGAGCTTTCTCGCTTCATCGAACTGTTCCAATTTCGCATGGATCAAAGCCAGGTACAGTTGGACGTCTGGAGGCAACGGTCCATACTTAAGCGGCTCCGAGAATACTTCAAAAGCCTCCTGGTGGCGGCCACTGATATAGAGGAACTTCGCACAAGCCACTTTCTGCAAGTTAGAAAATGGATCAGCCAACTGCGCTTTATCAAGGTGAGGCCACGCGTCATCGAAACGCCCCAGGAGAGTGAGAAACATGGCGAACTGGCGAGCGCTGCTGGCACAAAAACCCCGTTTCGCAGACTGCCGGAAAGCCTCTTCCGCTCCAGTCCAATCCCATTCAAGAGCCGAGACGATGCCTTGGGTCGCCAGGGCTTCGCTCGATTCCGGATCGATTTCCACTGCCTGCTCCGAGGCGTTTCTGGCAAGGGAGACCATGCCGGCCGAAGGCGGTGCCCCGGAAAGAGTCATCCAGCAATAACACTGCGCGACGCCATAGCGGGGACGCGCGTAACCCTTGATTGCTTGCGCGATTTCTTGAAACTTCGCAAGGGCGCACTGAACGTCGGACTCATTCCCTTCCTCAAGCCACACTTCGGCCTTCAACAGGGAAGGATATAGTGACAGCACGATAGGTCCGGCCGATGCCTCCCCATGGCGAATAATGGATTGCCGGGGACGCACACGGTTCACGACCGCGGAAGCAAACTGTTCCTGCACTTCAAAGAAGCTCGAAGGAGCGGCCTCGGCATCGAAGCGCTGCGACCAGAGTTGAAAACCATCCGCACTCACCATTCTCGAAGTAACGCGAACCCGGGCTCCCTCAAGGCGCACGGAGCCCTCGAAGATAATTCGAACTCCGAGCCTCTGCGCCAGTGACGAGATGTCTTGAGCTTGTGGACCCGATTGCGCAATCGAGCTTGTCGCGACAACACGGACTCCTTCACACTGCATGAGTCCGTGAACCAGCTCATCGGTAACACCGCGAGCGAATTCAGAGGAAAGCGGCTGTCCCGATGCATCGAGAAAGGGAATGACCGCGACAGGGATCCCCGCCCCTTCGACGAAACCCTGTTCTTCCGGGTTGCCGGGTGCGATTTCCTGGCAGTAGGCGGCGGCCCTCGGCCGGAACACGGGAATGTAACTGCCAGGTCGAAAATAAATGAAGATCGGGTTGTCCTTGCCCTCGGACTCGTAGTATTCCTTCAACTTGATCCGCAGACGGCGGGCCTCGGTGCGAACGATCGAGTCCTGGCTGGGATGGTAAGGAGGTTTGCGATCATACACCTCTGTGCCGATGACATATTCCTTGAGCCCGTCTTCCGAACCGCTGATCGCGTGTTCCACCGCGAACCGGAGAAATCGGCCCAGCCTGTCGGATAGCGCAAAGATTGGGCTCTCCAGCAGGCGCGCAAGCTCCGCGCGAATCAAATCCTCCGAAAAGGCGCTTCCATTCGTGTTCATTCTTCGATCAGCTCCAGACACGGGACGACAACACTATTTTCGCACCCCTGGAATGAACCGGGACCGTGAGAGGTCGCGGCAGGAGTCCCATTCCCGGAATGCGACTCCAGGGTTGATGCGCGTTCCTTACTTGCAGTCGCTATCTTATTCGGTTCAACCAGCGCTTGCCCGTCGCAACTGTTAGCTCACCGTTGCTCACGCTTCGGTTTCTGCAAAATTCTGTCACTCTCGCTGAAAGGAAGTCGGAGAGGCAACGTGGCGGAAAATCACGACAACGTCCGGATACTTGCGGTCGTGTCCTCGGATTTTGAGTGGCAAATACAGCGACATTTGAGCTCGTCGGATATGTCTCCAGTGTTCGTCAGGCGCCCCGAGGAACTTGGATGCCTGGTCAGGAATGGCGAGGTTTACGAGGTGGCTCTCCTGCCGGCGGTCCTTCCGGAAGGCATCGACTGGTGGTCGATCTGGGGGGAACTGGCTCACCTCACGCGGAGACCTGCAATCCTGGTTTATGCCCAGTCCGCGAATTTTCAATTGTGGGCAGAAGTCCTGGACGCAGGAGGCTACGACGTGGTTGCGGAGCCTTTTACCCGGGAAACGCTGAGAGAGGCCGTATTGCGCGCCGCCTGGAGCTTCGACCACAAGCGCGAAATGGGTTGCGATGAGGATCTCCCCGATCCGGAGTAGCCGCAGCGGGTGCTCCCATCTCACCTTCATGGCAGCTAAGATCTGATGCTATGCCAAGGTGGAAACACCTCAATACCTAGTCGCGCCATTTCAGCTTCGGGATCGAGAGACTCAAGGCTCAGTGGGAATTGGAGCGCTCTCCACGCAGCCAATCCCCCGGTTAGAACACGGATGCGGACAATTCCGTGCTTTCGCATTGCCGCCGCCACGCGCGCACTGACGAAGCAGTTTTTCGATCCGCAATAGAGCACCAAATCGAGACCGTCTGGCATGGAGATTCGTTTCTTGCGCCGCATCTGCAACGGATCGAGGCGAACGGCGCCGGGAATCACAGCCACGCCATGTGGGTCGTCCTCGAATCGAAGCAGATCGACAATGCCGATCGCTTCGCCGGAATCCAAACGAGCTTTCAATTCTTCTGGCGTGATCTGCAACGGAAGAATCAGCTTGATCATGCGCACCAGTTGAATCAGCTTCCAGGTGAACAGAATCAGCAGCGGAACGCCCAGGGTCAGGATGAGCACATTTGCAAAGACTGATGTGTATCGGACCACCTTGTCCAGCTCTGTTGCAAAGAGAAACCCACCGGTGATGTATGCACCGGCCCAGAGCGCGGACCCTACGGCATCGTAGAAGATGAAATCGACATGCGATGCTCCCATCATCCCAGCCAGCGGGGGACAGATTCCGTCCAACCCGGGAATGAACTTGGCAACCACCAGGGCACGAACCCCTTTCTTCGCAAAGGTGGCTTTTGAGTTGCGAATGCATCGGCTCGGATCGGGCGCCAGGGCACAAAGCAACCTCAATACACGCTTGCCGCGAAGCCGGCCAGCCTCAAACCACACCAGGTCAGCCAGCACGCATCCCAGCACGGCGGCCACTACGATTCCCGTATAACTGAGCTTCCCGGAGCCCGCCAGCGCTCCGCCCGATAGAAGAAATAGAACGGCGGGAATCGGAAGGCAGAGCTGACGCGCGAGGACCGCGATGAACAGAATTGGATAGGTTGTGTGGACCAAATAGTAACTCACGTTCGCTCCACGCCCAGCCTCTCGTGGCCGCCCCTTCCGATCGAGGCGACTGCCATTGCGATCGATGATCGCGCTCAACTCTGAGAAGCGGCATGGTGAGTATCCCATCCCGATCCCGGGCTTGGAATGTGAGCGCCGGTGATGTCACGGTGATGAACGCGTCCGCCGCGGGCCGTATCAAGCGGCCATCCTAACTGTTAGATGACACCTGCACACCTATCATCGGGAACCCAATTCGGGAATCCTACATACGACACGAATCGACCAGCAATCCTGCGCCGCTGGTGAGGCAACTATGTCCGACAAGAGAAGCGTAGTGGTGATCGTTGGTGGAGGCTTTGGGGGTCTGGCTGCAGCGCGCGCCCTGAAACACGCTCCCGTCGACGTGGTCCTGATTGATCGTGTCAATCACCATCTCTTCCAGCCTCTGCTTTATCAGGTTGCTACCTCGGTTCTTGCGCCGGGGCAAATCGCTTCCCCCATCCGCAGCATTTTACGAAAGAGCCGCAACACGACGGTTGCACTCGGGACAGTCACTGCAGTCGATGCTGCGTCCCGGCAAGTTACCGTCGAACCGCAGGACCGTCCAGGCGTCCCGGTCTCTTACGACTACCTCATTCTGGCAACGGGACAAACCCACAGTTACTTTGGCCACAACGAATACGAGAAGTATGCCCCCGGATTGAAGAACCTGGCGGACGCGGTGGCGATTAGAAACAAGATACTCACTGCCTTTGAAATGGCGGAGGCAGAAGAAGATCCCATGTTACATCGGCATCTGTTGACGTTTGTCCTGGTAGGCGCCGGGCCTACGGGCGTCGAAATGGCCAGCGCAATCGCGGTCATGATTGAAAGCACACTGAAACATGATTTTCGCCGAGTCGATCCGAGATCGGCGCGAATCATTCTGGTTGATGCGGGCCAACGTCCTCTCGGCACCTTTGCTCCGCCGCTCTCGCGGGCCGCCCTGAATCGGCTCAGGAAGTTGGGCGTCGAAGTGATGCTGGGAAACGCTGTTGAGTCGATCGACAGTGAAGGTGTGATCGTCGCGGGTGAGCGCATCGCGAGCAGGACAGTCATTTGGACCGCGGGGGTAGCCCCATCGCACGCAGGAAAGTGGTTGAGCGTTGAAATGGATCGCGCTGGGCGGGTCAAGGTCAGGCGCGATTTATCTGTACCCGGCCACCCGGAAATCTTTGTCGTGGGAGATACGGCAAGCCTGGAACAAGACGGTAAGCCACTCCCAGGTGTGGCGCAGGTTGCCATGCAACAAGGTCGCTACGCTGGCGAGCTTATCAAACGCCGGGCCACAGGCAAGGCTACGCCCCGGCCGTTCCGTTACTGGGACAAAGGAAATCTCGCCGTCGTCGGGAAAGGCTTTGCCGTCTTGCAGAGCGGCAAGGTTCACATGAGCGGATTTGCCGCGTGGCTGGTCTGGATTGCGATTCATCTGCAGTTTCTCGCTCAGTCAAGTCTTCGTGTCAGCGTATTTCTCCAATGGATCTGGACCTACTGCACAGGCCAACGCGGTTCGCGCCTCATCGTGAACCATCGAGGTGGCTGAGTTCCCTATGACCTTTGCGGGTTTAGCCGTAGATTTCAACAGTCCCATCCCTGACATGTGACTTAGAGAAGGAGAAACGCCGATGTCTTCAGAAATTGCTATCCGTCGTATCGCAATCGTTGGAACCGGAG
>Ga0209006_10005118_pt1 | contig 11901 bp, 10 predicted proteins | sample JacPin_JW_Ref_O2_FD_188567 | JGI IMG/M metagenome (GOLD analysis project Ga0209006, IMG submission 188567) | Forest soil microbial communities from Algoma, Ontario, Canada - Jack Pine, Ontario site 1_JW_Ref_O2 (SPAdes) (version 2) | ecosystem: Environmental > Terrestrial > Soil > Boreal... | reverse complement strand
AGAAACGCAGCCCTAGCTTTGCGAGCAAATCTAAAGGGGTGCCCAGAGCCCCGGTGCAATTCGGAGAGAATGCATGTCGTGGTACGCGTACTGCCTCACGGAACACCAGACCCTTGCTAATGGTGTTCGCGCCCGTCGTCCCTACCTTTTAGATGGAATTCATGGAGTGAATTCCGCTCCTGTCATGAGTTATCCCAGTGGTGAATTTGCCGTGATCGTTAGTGAATATGATCGCGCGACCTCGAAACTCGATGAAAAGTCAGTCTTGGAACATGCTCGGGTGGTTAGCCAGAGTTTCCGCACCGCGACCGTGTTGCCATTTCGTTTTGGAACAATCTTCGATACCGAAGATGCTATCCGTCAGGCGGTTCGATCGAACCGGCGCACTTTTTGTGAAAGTGTCGCGCGATTGCGCGGCAAGTCCGAGATGCGCATTAAGCTGACCGTCCGCGATGGCGGCCTCCGCGGCGCCATGGAAGAAATTGTGCTTCCCGATACCGTCGGCCGCGAGTACCTTACTAAGCTTCGCGAAAAGGCTTCGCGAGAACGCGAACGGCAGACCAAGGCTCGCGCTCTTTCCGTGCAGGTCCATAAACTCTTCAATCCGTTAGAGGAAGAAGTCAGTTGTAAAAAGGTAGACGCCGACGGAATGCTTCTCGATATCGCCCACCTGATCGACACCAAATCCATCGAAAAATATCAGAATCGCTACAGCACGGCAGCCAAGCAACTCAAGAACTGCCAGATGGTGGTGACCGGACCGTGGCCGCCGTATCATTTCCTGCCCGGTAAAGTGCGCACTGTGGCTGGCGACAGCTAGAACGCAGAGGCATTTCTCAAAGAGAATCTCGGGACTGAAACAGATTGCGGATGGGCTATCAGGCCCGTTCGCAGTTGTTTTAGGCCCTCCCCGAGCCTTCCTCCGGTCGTCCGGCCAACAGCCTGCTTCTATCAAAGTGCAGCACTGTGCATTTAGCCTCGAGAAACTGCTTGCCGAGCGACAGCCGTGCGGAAGTCAGATATTCACCCTAACATCCTGATTACAGGTACTTTCCCAAAATGGAACCGGAATCGGGCTTTCGAGTGCCAATTTGGTTCCGCAAGTGCTCATTCACTTAACAATAAAGAGGTCGTAATCGTTGGAACCACTTCACTCTCAATGTTCTCGACACCTCACTCTGTCCGTTCTCCCCGGAGCGGGCGTCAAAACTCTTTTCCTCTGATTCCCGCCACCTAGCCTCTTTGAAAAGATTGGCCCCGAAAGGGGCCGCTTTTTTTGTTCGTCCCACTCCTATACACTCGACGTTTCCAATGAATTTCCAAAAAGCCGGTCGCTTTTGCCTTGTCCTGTCGTTAGTTGCCTATTTCGGGCAGAAATCGCTGAATGCAGAAAAATCCTCTACCCCTGACGATGTCCTGCTGACCACCGTCGAAAAGGAGTTACATCGGGGGCAATCGGAACTCGCCAAGCAGGATCCAGCCCCGTATTTCACTAGTTACAACGTCGTTGACGGAGAAACATTGGTGATTATGAGCGCCGAGGGCGGGGTGCTGACTTCGAGTTTGACCCGTCGTCGATCCGCCGACGTCAGCATGCGCATCGGTACTCCCTCCCTCGACAATACTCACGACCAGGAACGATTGTCAGGCATCACTTCCGGCCAGCTTCCAGAGCGGGATGATCCGGACGCCATCGCCCGCGTGCTGTGGAAACTGACTTACGAGGAGTACCGCAAAGCCCGGCAAGCCTTTACAAACGTCAAGACAAAGACGGCAGTCCGGGCCAAAGACGAGGACGACTCACCAGACTTTTCACAAGAGAAGCCCTCGACTTACATCCAGGAAACGCCCCTGCCGCCTTTTCCCGATCAGAAAGTTTGGGAAGAACTGGCGCGCCGCTATTCCGCCGCTTTTCGTGCCTATCCGCAAGTGGAAGAAGCGCTGGTATTTCTTTCCGCTGATCGAAGCCGCAGTTATCTGGTGTCCACAGAGGGCACCAAGATCGTGACTCACAATGCCATCTTCCGTATCGTAATCGAGGCGGAGACTCGCGCCGACGATGGCATGCAATTGATGCGCGTGGAAACTTTCCAATTCTCCGATCCCGCGCAAGCTCCTTCCGAAGCAGAAGTGGCGGCTAGCGTCAAGAAAATGGCTGCTGATTTGGCTGCGTTGCGCGCGGCTCCCTTGGCCGAACCTTATAACGGCCCGGCACTACTCTCCGGACGCGCTGCCGCCGTCTTCTTTCACGAAGTGCTTGGCCATCGCGTGGAGGGACAACGCCAGCGTGGACGCGACGAGGGCCAGACGTTTACCAAAAAGGTTAACGAAAAAATCATGCCCGAGTTTCTCAGCGTGACGGACGATCCCACCATGCGCACTCTGGGAAATACCGAACTTTCCGGTTTCTACCGTTTTGATGACGAGGGTCTTCCGGCAACTCGGGTTGAAGTCGTGAAAGACGGCATTCTGAAAAGCTTTCTTATGGGCAGATTGCCGGTAAAAAACTTCAGCAACTCGAACGGGCATGGGCGTGGAGAAGCTGGACGCATGCCGGTGGGGCGTCAGGGCAATTTAATTGTTACGTCCTCGAAGACAATTCCCGACAGCCAACTGCGTGCCCGCTTCATTGATGAGATTAAGAAACAAGGCAAGCCTTATGGCCTCTACTTCGAAGACATTCAAGGCGGATTCACTTTGACCACTCGAGAAACGCCGCAGGCTTTCCAGGTGTTGCCCGTGATGGTGTGGCGAGTTTATGCGGACGGGCGACCCGACGAACTCGTGCGGGGCGTGGACATTGTGGGCACTCCCCTGACCGTGTTGACGCAAATCGCCGCCACCGGGGATACCACGAGCGTGTTCAACGGTATCTGTGGCGCTGAATCCGGCAGCGTGCCCGTCTCTGCAGCCGCTCCAGCAATGCTCTTTTCTGAAATGGAAGTGCAGAAGCGAAAGTACGGAGATACGCGTCCGCCGATTCTTCCACCGCCAGCCGTGTCTGAAATCAAAGGGGGCGGAAAGTGATGCGTCGTATTTTTTTTGGGATCGACTGCAACCCCGCAGCGCTGGCTCATCGCACCGCCCTGGCATGTCATTCGATACTAAGTCGCGCGGCGGTCAGTTGCTTGCTGCTGGCTTGCTTCGTCATCCCCGCTATCGCAGCCGGTTCTCCTACCAACGATGTTGTTCTCCGCGCTCTGCGCGAGGAAATGGACCGCTCCAAGGCCAAACTGAAAATGGATAATGTCGCGGCCCCTTATTACATTGAATATCGCGTCACCGAAATCGACCAGTTGGATGCGAGCGCCGTTTTCGGCGCGCTCCGCGGACAAGAACGCGGTCGTGGTCGTTTGCTGCGCGTGGTCGTCCGTGTCGGCGACTACAAGCAGGACAGTTTCTTTGGCACCGGCGAAGGTACCATCGACCTGATCCCATCCGACGATGACGTTTTCGCCATTCGCCACCGCATCTGGCTCGCTACCGATCGCGCCTACAAGTCAGCCACCGAGGCATTAACCGCGAAACAAGCTGCGTTAAGGCAATTGAAAGTCGATGAGCCGGTCGATGATTTTGCCCAGGCTTCACCGGTAGAATCCATCGAACCGCTGGCTCATTTTCCCTCCGACGACTTGACTCCATGGCTCCGTCTGCTTGAGGAAGCCTCCGGAGAATATCGAACCGATAAAGATCTGGAGAATTTTGAAACCTCCCTGCGCTTCACAATTCAGAACCGTTATTTCTTGAACTCCGAGGGCACGGTTTCCCGTTCCGGCCACGCCAACTACGCCATCTTTATCGCGGGATCAACCCAGGCGGCGGACGGCATGTTGCTTCAACGCTCTCACGCCGACGAAGGGAACAGTTTGAAAGAACTTCCCACTCGCGAGCAATTTCTAGACACTACGAAGAAAATACTTGAGACGCTGAAGCTGTTGCGAGATGCTCCGGTAGTCGACGAGGAGTATCGCGGCCCCGTTCTGTTTTCGAATGATGCCGCAGCCACCGTGGTTACCGAACTGGTGGAACCTAACATCCTCGGTGGCAAGCCGAAGCTGGGTGAAAACGCCCGAACCACGGGAAGGTGGTCCAGCAGTTACAAGTCTCGCGTACTACCCGATTTCATCAACGTTTTCGACGATCCCACAATCAACACCATCTCCAGCAAGCGTTTGTTCGGCAATTACACGCTCGACGACGAAGGCGTGAAAGCGCAACGCGTTTCCTTGATTGAAAAAGGACAACTCGTGTCGTACTTGATTGGACGACAGCCCATCCGCGACTTTCCGGTTTCGAATGGCCACGGTCGCGCTGCCCCCGCTGGATCGCCCGCGCCTCGCCCCGGAAATCTCATCTTGCAATCCACGGATCCGCAGCCCGATGCGACCCTCAAGGCAAAACTGATCGAGTTGTGTAAGAAACGCGATCTGCCTTACGGGCTCTACGTCGAGACCATGGGTAGTCGGCTCGAACCGCGCCTTCTCTATCGTGTCTGGACCAAAGACGGCCGCGAAGAACTGGTTCGCGGTGCCGTCTTTGGAGATTTGGATGTCCGCTCCTTGCGCAGCGACCTCATCGCGGTTGGAACCCTCCCTGATGTCGACGACCGTTCTGAGCCGGTATGGTTCAGCGTTGCGAGTCCGGCGCTTTTGTTCGACGAACTGCAAGTCAAACGGACGCAGGCCGCCAAGCAGAAACTTCCAGAGTATCCCGCACCCGCGCTGGGAGCGTCGGCCAATCAACCCTGAAGCTCAGGCCCGAAACCCAGACCCGAAACCCAGCCCTTGACGAGTTGATTCCGGCGTGCGAAAGTGTGGGCCACTCGGCCTCCCTCTGGCTTCACCGCCGGCCACTTCAAGGAGTTCTATGCGTCCTTTCAGCGGGTTCCTCATCATCGCTACCTGCGTCTGTTTTTCGCTGGCGTCTTCCGCTCAGCAATTTGATCCTCCCGTTGCTTACCCGACCGGGGCGCTCGCGCCGAGTGCGGTTTCCATTGGCGATTTGAACGGTGATGGCCGGATGGATGTGGTTGCTGTTAACTCCGACCTTTCCGGTACGGTCGGAGTCCTTCTGGGCAACGGAGATGGAACCCTACGGCCTGTGGTGACTTATCCGGCGGGCGCGTACCCCGCTTTTGTCGTGTTAGCCGATTTCAACCACGACGGCTTCCTCGACATAGCGGTTGCCAACCGCGCCATTGGGACGCCGGGCCAGGTCAATATTCTTCTCGGCAATGGAGACGGAACTTTCAAAGCGCCCGTCCCCTATGGCCCGTTCAACGATGCTTTCTCGATTGCACTGGGTGACTTCAACGGGGACGGCAATCTCGATATCGCGGTAGGCGACGTTTCCACCGGCAGTCTGCTTTTAGGCAAAAGCAACGGAACTTTCAAGCACGCAATATCCATTGGCGCGAATGCGCCGGTCGCCTTCGCGGTAGCGGATTACAACGGCGATGGCAAGCTAGACTTGGTTTCCGCATTCAACACCGGAATGCAACTCCAGATGTTGCTCGGCAACGGTCACGGCAAATTTAAGCTGCAATCGACTTTTCCTGTCTCAACTCCGCCGATCGCTCTGGTCGCCGGAGATTTTAACAACGATGGCATTCCCGATTTTGCCGTTGCTGACGAAGCTGTTAACGACCTGGACAGCAATGTAACCGTGTTCGAATCTTCACCCAGCGGCTACCTCTCGAAAATTTATCCCTACGGCGATGAGCCGCGTTGTATTGTGGCCACGAAACTTTCGAAATTGGGGGCCCTCGATCTGATGACATCGAACGAATTCAATGGCACCGTCGATGTCTTTCGAAACTCGAAAACAGGCAAATTTTCCAAACCGCTGGTTCTTGAGGATGGAAACGTCGTCGCCGGTTATTTGGCTGTAGGCGACCTCAACGGCGATGGCAAAACAGATATCGTAGTGGCGGATGGGCTGAATTATGTCCACGTCATTCTGCAGAAATAGAGCCTGAATCTACTGTCTTTACAGTATCCCTGCAGTTGACGCCTGCTTCCCACGCGCTTACGATACTTGCTTCGCCCGCATGGGAGATTAGCTTCCGTAGAAGCGACTTTTGCCCGGTGGCCTGCATCCAATGGCAGCAAGCGGAAGCCAGTAATTCAAGGCAGCAATCATGGATAAAAAGAAACTCGAGACTTTTAAAAAGAAGTTGGAAACCCGGCGCAATGAACTGCGCAACATGGTAGTCCGCAATCAACAGGACGGTCGAACCGCCGACGATGAGGCCACCCAGGATGTCGCGGACCGCGCCGCCAGTTCCTACACCAAGGAATTCCTCTTTAGCCAGAGCAATAATGATCGCCAGTTGTTGAACATGGTCGATGGTGCCTTGGCTCGCATCCGCGAAGGCAGCTTCGGGGAGTGCGCCTCCTGCGGCAAAGAAATTAACGCCAAGCGGCTTGATGCCGTGCCCTGGACTCGCCACTGCATCGAGTGCCAGGAAAAAGCTGAACAGGGATTGCTGGAAGCCGCGCAGTAGTTTCGCCGAATGGCACTAGCTTCCCCGAATGGAAGTGCAGTCGCGCGAAATGTTTCCCGCGTCGCTGTGGTTGCTCCCAAACCTGCTTAAGTAACCGCGCGCCTGGGTTCTCCGCGGGTGACAAGAATTTTACAAATCGCTTACCTCCGCCTGACAACCCACTCCGCAGACTGCGGTTAGCATCCGTTACGCCGCAAGGCTCGGATATCTACAGCCTTGCGCGGGCAGGCGTGGTCCTCGTCCAAGCCGCCATCGGGCCACTTTCAAGGAGAGATTTTCATGTCCAATGCATTTCGTCGCCACCTTTTTGTCGCCACGCTGCTTGTGCTGGCGCTGTCTTTGGTTTCCAGCTCCGCCTTCGCCGTTTGCGGCCTGCAATACTCACTCACCCAGCTCGTGAAAAACACCGGAAAGAAAGGCGATCCACAACTCATCAATCCCTGGGGACTTGCCTACGGCCCAAGCGCACCGTTTTGGCTGAGTGATGAAGGCTCCGGCCTCTCCACTCTTTATGACGGAACGGGAGCCAAACAGAGCCTGATCGTTACCATTCCTACCGCATCTGGCACCGGCACCGGCACACCCACCGGCATCGTGTACAACGCATCGACCGAATTCAAGATCGAAACTTGGACCTCGGCATTCCTTTTCTCCACCCTCGACGGAACCATCAGCGGCTGGTCGCACTTCGATCCCAACAACGCACTGATCGGCGCTAAAAACCCCGGCGCCGTCTATACCGGACTGGCAATCACCAACAAGACGTCCGGCAATCTTCTCTTTGCCGCCGACTTTGCCGGTAACAAAATCGACGTTTACAACGCCACTTTCAAGAAAACCATGTCTTTCACCGATACGAACCTTCCCGCAGGCTACGCACCCTACGGCGTTCAGGACATCAACGGTCAGGTCTACGTTGCTTACGCGCTAACCAACGGCAAAGCCGGTGGCTACATCGACATCTTCACCGAGGGCGGCGTGTTCGTGAAGACCCTTATTCACGGCAAACCCCTGAACCAGCCCTGGGGATTCGCCGTAGCGCCTTCGAATTTCGGGGAGCTCAGCGGTACCTTGTTGATCAGCAATAGAACCGCCAGCGGTACCATCAATGGCTTTGATCCGACGACAGGCGCATTTGTCGGCACCGTCGTCTACGGCGGCGGCAAAATGGAAGGCAAGCCGATCCACATCAATCAGTTGTGGGGCATCGAATTTGGTGGCGGCTCGTCTGCCAACGGCAACACCAACCAGCTCTTCTACACTGCCGGACCTAGCGACTATAAAAACGGCGTGTTCGGCGTGATCAATACCCAGTAATCAATTTCAACAGAAGCTGTGGTAACTGCCCCCACCCTCCCCGCGGCATAATTTGGCGGAGGGTGGTTTTTTGGGGTGTACCATGCCATTGAATTGTGAAAGATCTTGCACATTCGTTCAATATTATTGCGTAAAGCATCGCATTCCGAAAAGTGAATAATGGCACTTTCAGGTAGGCAGTCTTCGAAGTTTTCGAGCGCAGAGCAACCCTGACAGTGCTATCATTTCTCTAATCCTCACGCCGCGCCTAACGGTTCGGTGAGTGAAATTCTCTGGACCCTACAGGCGTCTGGACCCTAAAGGTGGAAGTCATGGCTTGGATCACTCCGGTTTTCGAAGAAGTAGTTCTGTGCTGCGAAATCAACTCCTACGTGAGCGCAAAACTCTAAACCTGAAAATAGAAGATGCGCATTCGGATCCTCGGTTCTGCGGCCGGGGGCAGGTTCCCGCAGTGGAATTGCGGCTGCAGAAACTGCGTAGCCGTGCGCCAAAACTCCGCTGAGAACCTATCCGTTTTCAAGCCGCGCACCCAGGCGCAACTAGCCTTAAGCGCAGACGGTCACTCTTGGTTTCTAGCCGGAGCCTCTCCCGACCTGGCATTACAAATTGAAGGTTGCCCCGACCTTCATCCTCGGGCTTTACGCGATTCTCCGGTCGCGGGCGTGGTTCTCGGCAGTTGCGATCTTGATCACATTTTGGGATTGCTGCTGCTCCGCGAACTGCAACCGTTGCGTGTCTACGCGGCTTCCTCCATCCTGCAAATTTTGCGGGAAGAAAACAGCATGTTCGGAATGCTGAATCGCATCGACCCGCAAGTGGCTTGGTCGGCTATGCCGTCGGGCGCGCCGTTCCCTTTGCTGGCCGCCGATGGGACCGACTCCGGACTGCGCTGCCAGGCTCACTACCTTTCCGGTCGATACCCGAAGTATGTTAAAAGTGAGCGGGCGAAGCTCGCGAGTGATGAAGCGTCGGCTGCGCTATTCTTTGAGACGTCTTCGGGAAAATCGGCAGCAAAACGTGTCGCTTACATTCCTGCCGTGGGTACCCTGACCGAATCGTTGATCAAAAAAATCGACGGCGCAGACCTGCTTCTGCTCGACGGCACGTTCTGGAGCGACGACGAACTACAGCGCGTTCAAGGCAGCGGCGAGACCGCACATCAGATGGGACATATTCCGGTCGAAGAAAGCCTGCGCCTGTTGAAAGATATCAAAGTCGGACGCAAGATGTTTATTCACCTCAACAACACGAATCCGATTCTGAACGAGGCAAGCGCCGAACGTAAAGCTGTGCGCGCAGCCGGCTGGGAAGTGGCGGAGGATAATTGGCAACTGGAACTTTAGCTCCCGAGAACTCGCCCACGGCGCCCAAGCTGACCTTCGACGAACTGCGCGCCGCCATGCGCAAAATCGGCGAAGAGCGTTATCACCACAAGCATCCGTTTCATTTGCTCATGCACGAAGGCAAACTCACCCGCGGACAACTACAGGCCTGGGCCCTGAACCGCTACTACTACCAATCGATCATTCCGATGAAAGACGCCATCATTCTTTCCCGTGCCACCGATCCATCGTTCCGCCGCGTCTGGCGCAAACGCATCGTCGATCACGACGGTGACGAAATGCGAAATGGTGGCATCCTGCGCTGGATCAAGCTGGCCGAGGCCACCGGACTCGATCGCGAGCGCGTGATGCGATGGGAGGGTGTGCTGCCGGCCACTCGTTTTATCGGAAATGAATATCTCAACCTGGTGCGAACCCGGCCGTTTCTCGAGTGCGTCGCATCGTCGCTGACTGAGCTTTTTTCGCGCGACCTGATCACCCTGCGCATGGAAAAATTGCGCCAGCACTATCCGTGGCTCTCGTCGGGTCTCGACTATTTTGAGGCGCGGTTAACCGAAGCCCCTGAAGACGCCGCCTTCGCCATTCAATACGTGTTCGATCACGCGGCTACCCGAGCGGAACAGAAGAACGCAATCCGCGCACTACGAGATAAATGTGACATTCTCTGGGCGCAACTCGATGCCCTCTACTTCGCCTACGTCGAGCCAGGCTGGCCGCCGCCAGGGGCTTTCCTAATCGATGCCAAGCCGGAGGGAAACCGTGGCTGAGTTGCTTGATACCAGCGTTCCAATATTTGCCGCAGGCTGCCGCTGGGGCGGGACCACCGACGCTCCGGTTGTGCTTTTTCCCGAAGGCACGATTCGCGTAGAGGGATCGGGCCGAATCATTCTCGAACTTTGTGAGGGACATTTCACATTGGCCGAGATAGTGGAAAAACTCGAACAGCAGTTCATGCTCGCCCCAAAAGGCAAAATCCGCGCCGACGTCCAGACCTTCCTGGAGCAACTGCACGCCAAACGGATTATCGATTACTGAATCATCGAGCCATTTAGCCGTTGAGGTATAGAACAGTCCCTTAGCGTCTAATGTTTCAAGTCCTCAATGACTGAATGTTTCAATGACTCAATGTCCCAATCCGCTAGCCCTGATCGCCGAGATCACGCATCGTTGTCCCCTGCATTGCGTGTATTGCTCGAATCCGCTGGAATTGACCTCCCGCAAAGAAGAACTCTCGACCACCGACTGGCTGCGCGTCTTCAACGAGGCCGCCGCGCTTGGCGTTCTGCATCTTCATCTAACCGGAGGCGAGCCGCTGTCCCGTCCAGATCTGACCGAACTGATTGCGGGTGCGCGCAAGTCAGGCCTTTACACCAACCTCATCACCTCGGGTATCGGACTCTCTCGCGAGCGTCTGTCGCAGCTTGTCGACGCCGGTCTTGACCACATTCAACTCAGTTTTCAGGATTCCACCGAAACCCGCGCCAACTGGATCGCCGGAACGCGTGCGCATGCTCACAAGAAAGAGTTAGCGGCCTGGATCCGCGACTACCGCATTGCCTTCACCACGAATCTGGTCGTTCACCGCCAGAATATTGACCACCTCGAACAAATGATCGCCGCGCTCGAAGCGCTTCATCCCGATCGCATGGAAGTCGCACACGCGCAGTACTACGGCTGGGCGCTTCAGAACCGCTCGGCGCTCTTGCCCACGCGCGCGCAACTCGATCGTGCCCTGATCGTCGTCGCCGCCGCTCAGCAGCGCATGCATGGCAAGGTTCGCATCGACATGGTCGTACCCGATTACCACGCGCGTTTCCCCAAAGCCTGCATGGGCGGCTGGGGACGCCAGTTGCTCCTCATCGATCCCGCTGGCCGCGCGCTACCGTGTCATGCCGCTGGAGTCATTCCAGGCCTGACCTTCGACAACGTCCGCGACCACCCGCTCGGTTGGATCTGGCAAAACTCCGCAGCCTTCCAGAAATTTCGCGGCGAAGCCTGGATGCCCGAACCCTGCCGCTCCTGCGACCGCCGTCAACAAGATTTCGGCGGATGCCGCTGCCAGGCATTTCTCCTCACCGGCGACGCCAGTGCCACCGATCCCGTGTGCGAGTTGGCACCCTTGCACCATTTGATCGAAGACGCAGTGCGTCAAGATGCTGTGGCGGGTTCGGTGCCCGAAGCTCATGAGGCACCTTTCCATGTTCTCCAGGAAAAGATGTCTGGCTTCTGGAGTTATCGCACAGATCCCAAGTAGGCAATCGTGTCTGCCAATTTCGATAGTCCCACCGAAAACGCCCCGTATCCTGGTTGCCACGCGAACCCGCGCGCTCCTGGACCGTTCATCCATTTTGAATAAAAGGCTCGATTCCATCCCGCCTGACTTTTCCCACCAAACCCAGCGCCCACGCAGTGGCCGCCAAACATCGCGTTTCTATTGAAAATCCTCACCGTGCGCACCTACCCCGACGCTTCCATCGCTTTGACGCTCCTGCTAAACTAAACAATTGTCATCCTATCGTTGACCTAAGAAGGAACCCGTGCGCGCAGAAACCCGTCATCAATTGAAAGAAGACCGTTTTAGCAAGGCCACGTTACAAGCAGCGGGTAAAACTGCCGACTGGACGGCGGAAAACCAGTCGAAAGTAGTTGCCGGAGTTATCGCGATTGTCGTGATCGCCGCGATCGCATTCGGCGGCTGGTATTACGTTAACGCCCAGGACGAAAAAGCGGGTGCCG
>Ga0209006_10005117_pt1 | contig 11904 bp, 20 predicted proteins | sample JacPin_JW_Ref_O2_FD_188567 | JGI IMG/M metagenome (GOLD analysis project Ga0209006, IMG submission 188567) | Forest soil microbial communities from Algoma, Ontario, Canada - Jack Pine, Ontario site 1_JW_Ref_O2 (SPAdes) (version 2) | ecosystem: Environmental > Terrestrial > Soil > Boreal... | reverse complement strand
CGTTGTTAAGGTCAGATCTATCATTGAAAATAGCTAGTATTCTGTCAAGTGATTATCTACATTATCTAGGAATATCACTGACAAATCAATTCTCTGATGATTCGATCAATTATGATTATTGACGTGCATACACATGTATATCTCACTCGATACGCATCTTTGCTAAGGTCAAGGTCATCTGTTCCTCGAATCGTGCCTTCAAAGACTGCAGATGGAAAAATACAGGAAAGATTATTCATCCTGGACCAGGAAACCTCCACTGGACGCCCAGTTGGTGCCCAAGTATGTATGTCTCGTTTCCGATTTATCTTTGTCTAAATCTGAGACATTAATGTAGTACTGGGATCAAGCAGAGAAGATAAATTTCATGGACAGACATGCCATCGATATATCCATCGTTAGGTGAGTTATCAATGTCTTTCTTTCATCTAAAGCATGAATAAGAACTACAACCACAAGCTCTGCCAACCCATGGCTCGATTTTCTCCCAGCTCCGTTCGCATACAAATTAGCTCGGAATCTAAATGATGACCTAGAACACTACTGTTCTTCATCGCCAGTTCTATCTCGGACAAACCGCAAGCGTCTTTACGGATTCGGACTTCTTCCGCTTGTCCCACACGTAGCCGTCTCGTCTCTGCTGGACACGGTAAAACAGATATCTACATTGTCTCACCTCAAGGGAATCATCATGGGCACTCGGGGTGTAGGTAACGGTCTAGATGATCCAACTCTTGATCCAGTCTGGGATGCCATAGACAAAGCTCGCCTCGTGGTCTTCATTCATCCTCATTATGGTATCGATGGAAAACAGTGGGGAGAAGTGGACAACGGACACGTACTTCCACTCGCACTGGGCTTTCCCTTTGAGACTACCATAGTGAGTTATTGCATTCCCTCAGTAGTCATAGTTGAAAGAGACGTGAGTTAGGCTATGGCTCGACTGATACTCTCAGGTGTCCTGGACCGATTTCCGTCCCTTCGCCTCTTGTTATCCCACTCATGTGGCGCCTTGCCATTGTTATCTTCGCGCTTGGCATCGTGCATTGAGCACGACCCGATCGTGGCCTCGAGACTGAAGCACGATGCGCGATATTATCTTGGAAAACTCTACTTTGATGCTGTTGCATATGGCTCTGAGGAACTAGGCTTCGTCAGCGATGTGATAGCTCGCGCGGACCGATACCAAACGGGGTCAACAGCCACATCCAGCGTAACAGATAGGAAACTTGGCAGTGATCGCATGTTATTTGGTACAGATCATCCTTTCTTCCCTCCACTGAAAGCGATGGAGAAATGGACGAGTGTCGTAGAGAACTTGAATGCTATCGATGGAGTTCAAGGCTGGAACGAAGAGGAGAAAGATCGAGTAAGAGGTGGAAATGCCCTAACTCTATTCGATTTGTAGAGCCAATGCTAATACTACTTGTTCTCGTCCGGATTTAGGATTTTGAGGCTAAAATCCACATGCGGTACTGACTGATGAACGGCACTTGTGCTTAAGATATCTATTTCTGTATTCAGATGATGAGCCTTCTCCAAACTGGAGAGAGAGGGACGACTCGCCATTGATAGCCCGTTCTCGGAGATTCGTTTCCGTAATACTACCGCTGGTCTCCAGGAGGAACTTTCTGCGGCCCTGCCATGTCTCCTTCAGCCTTCTCGCTACGCGTACTAACTCCTCCCCTTCCATGTTATCGAGCATCACGATATCAGCTCCAGCCTCGATGGCTTCATTTGCTTCTGCCTCGGACCGAACTTCGACATCGAGAAGCAAAGTAAAGCCACCCACCACCCGAGCTTGTTGGATGGCAGCCGTAATCGAACCTTATACACATCAACCCTGGGCGTGCAACGACAGATTATTTGATCATACCGGAAGAACAAATATGGTTATCCTTCAGCATAATCATACTCGAAAGATCATGACGATGGGGATCGATGCCCCCGACTAGCATTCCATATTTTTCGACCAGTCTGAAGCCTAACCCCGTAGAAAGTTAGCCATGACAGACTACCTTTGAAAAGGCGCACCGGGGGTGGTCTTCCTCGTCCCAGCAATGATTCCTTGATATCCGTAAGACCTAGACAGGTCCTTGATTCTCTTCGATCTATGTAACATGTTCCATGACTACGGCCTGGACAGTAAAAATGAATACATACTGGGTCGCAATGCCGCTGCACCGGGCAAGCATATTTAACGCTACCCTTTCACCGAGAAGTAAATGCCGAGCTTTCCCCCTGACTGTTGCGATATGCTTAATTGGATCGAAGGCATCACCTTCTTTGAGGTGCCATTCGACTCTGCTAAAGATGTGAATATTTGGAAACGATACCCAAAATCTGTACGCACTCGCAGCCGAGTTGAGTGAACACTTCAGTGAAGAAAGGGGATCCAGCAAGTACGGCGTTTTGTTTTCCTTTTCCGAAAAGGTATGCCTGTCTGGGCGCTTCACCTACGACATATCCACCGTAGTCAAAAGAGGGGACATCCTCAGCTAACCAAGTTGCGACTTGTACTTTCCAGCTGGGGGGTAAGATATGCTCAAAGCAGTTCGTAACCGACATTTTCGGTGACAAGATTCATTCATGGGTTTAAGGTATATAATGAAGTTAGAGTCTATTTGAATCAGAATGAACATAACCCGACCCACGCCTTCACTGGATGCAAATGAGAAATATAATGGAAAGAGAAGGTGTCCAATGAACTATTGTGTCCGTAACAGGAAGGAAAATCAAGAGCGAATAGCTCAACTGGTCTTGAAACAATCAAACCAAGGCGGAACTAATGAGGACAATAACGCCCAGCAATACAATGGGAACCCTCATCATTGGAAGGTCACCACTTGGCGATGAGCCTTGATAGACGGACGAAGTAGGAGTGAGATTACTCGTATCCGTATCAGTGGGTGGGACTGCGGCATTAGTCGTGATAGGAGTGCTAACACCAGTTAGTCAGCCTAGTGGAAAAATCCAGAAGTGTGTGTGCCTACCCTTGCACAGTTGGGATCCCAGTTGTAGCTGAAGAGCTTGTCGAATTGATGGTGAACTGGCTAGACTGAGCGTAAATCGTGTTGAGATCCGTCGGATCCTTGACCAGATTTACTTGGAAGCCGGTGCCTTGAGGCCATCCACCACTAGGAGGGTTGACCTGAGTTGTGGACAAGGTACCATCTACGAGCGCATCCAACACCTGGCTGTAGGTTGGACTCTGAAAAAGAAATATATAAGGGTTTACCAGGGTTTGAAAAAAACGAAAGACGACTCGCCTGGTTAACTAGAACGACGGTGAAATTGAGTGGGTCGGTGTCAACGCGGGACCAGGTAAGAGTTTGGTTTCCAACGTTGGTCCACCCTTGACTTTGGTTAGGGACGAGGACCATATATGCAGCCGCGTAGGAGACAGCATAAAGGAGGATGGCAGGGATGGCGAGCATCGTGAGGATGATAATTAAAGGAGTGAATGGGACGGTGTCTGTTTGTTTATGTACCTAAGGTACGTAACTCTAATGAAATGGCACAGCGCTCAATTCAAACTCGCCAGCATAGCCTCAGCGTCCATCCAAAGGTCATGCTGACCCCACACTCCAACGACCGCAGTTATTATCATCCAACACGAGCTTTCGCTCATGTGTCCGTTGGTAGTGTTTGTAGGATCCTGCTCGCTGTTTTCGACTTGAGATCGTCGCTGCATAATTTGTTTCAGTAGTGCGAGTGAAGCTCGTGCAAGATTTCGCAAAAGACTCATGTCATCGGCAGAGATATAATCCTCTATTCGAGATAGAAGAGCAAAAATCCAGCGAGCATGATTTTCCGTTATTTGGGAAGAAGGACCCGGATCCTTGTTATGAAAGTTGATCCAATACGTGAAATACATCAAAAGGTGGAGAGCCATTTGCTAGAGAAAGGACCGTCATGATCAGCACCGTGAAATCCAGGCAGTGAGGACACACATGGCCTATATGCATCATTAAAGTAGGTGTCGGCTCACGAGGAGTGAGATTGGCAGGTTCTTGCTGAGTTGAGGGACCATTATCTAAACATGCAGGTGCTCCCGATGGCGATGGTGGTGATTCTGAGGGATCCATCTCAAACGCAAGTTCGACTTCGCCTTCGTCATTTATACGCCATGTTTCTTGAAGGACATAGCCCTCCTGAGCGTCAGTGTCATCATCCGAAAAACCACGCATTCCTCTCCTTCGCGTTTTGTGCTCTACGTTATCTTTCTGTTTCTCTGGAGAGTTCCAGACTGAATCAGGTTGTCCCGCAATGAAAGACCACCAGTGACTCCTTGCCCATCTGTCTGGCATAAGTTGGCGGCGGGCAACTTGTGATGTGTATTCGTCTTGTGGGGTGACTTGAACAAGACACTGTTGCACTCCAATCACGACATTGATTGCGTGCGTAAATCAAAGAAACTCACTGCACGGAGATTCCTGAACCGTTCTTCAAATAACGCGCGCCATTCGTCCAATGGTAGTCCCGGATGTTTGGGTTTCTGAAGGTCTTGGTCGAGTGGTGCGGATGGTTCCTCAGTCTGATATGGGTTGGGTACTCGAGTTGTATGCGGTGATTTTCTCGCATCACGTCTGAAAAGAAAGTTGAGAAGAAACGACGATATGTGATATTGATTTATTGATTTACCGTACGAGGAACAGATACTCCATTCCATCAGCTGGCTCTTCGCTGAAATCTTCAGGAAGATTTGCAACTGGCAAGATTTGTCGACCGAGTGAGGGTTCATCGTCGTCGTCAAAGTCGAAGTCTCTTTTACGTTTGGACATGACAGACCAACAGCTGACTGACTAACAAATCTCATTGATCGCAAACCCCCTTGGCCCGCCCAATCATTGTACATAGCTTGCTTTCTACATGACTACGAGCACCGATGACAATGCATTCGACATGGAGGCGCTCCAAGCGCAAATTGACGTCACAATGGCCTATGCTCACGAATTGGCGTCTTCCTGGATAAACCCTTCTCTCAAATCATCTGGGAAATCCTCCCGAGATTTTGAGAAAGAGCTCGACGAATACATGCGTAGACCGCCTAGGTATATTAAAGCCTTTTTTTTCCATGTCGCCGGTATCCTGTTCAGCTAGCTTTCCGCAGACTCGGCGTTGGCGCGCCAATTCCAGAAACAGCACATACGCATCGAGATGCGGCGCGTTTGAAAAGTCATTTAACGAAAAAGGGAAAGCAACGTGCGAGGGATGGAGATGAAAAGACAATTCATCACAAGTCAAGCGACGAAGAGGATAGTAGGGCTGGTGCCATCAAAAAGAAATCGAAGGTGGAGGCACCAAGCGTTTTGCAGAAAGGGAAAAAACGGGCGAGGGAAGGAGACAATAAAGCAACAAATGACTCAAGCGATGATGAGGAGAGCAGAGCTGGCGTTATAAAAAAGAAACTGAAGGTGGAAGTATCTGGCGCTTCGCGTCGGGATGGAAAGAAACATGAAGGAACACTCTCAGTGCATGAATCGTCTCTTGGACGCGTCACTACTGAACAATCTCCGGAGAGAAAGGACTTCACGATCGGGACCCATGAAAACGGTAAATTAACGAAGAAACAGAGACGAAGACTCAAACGTAACAAACTTGCCGGGATGACCAATGAACCTCTCGCCACATCCATCTCTGCGTCATATCAATTCAGAGAGAGTGCGAGCGCAAGTTCTTCAGGTGACCGCATCGAGCTCGAGGGGCAACAACCCTCTCCGGTCATTAAACCAGGTAAGTAGAATCAACAGTTCGCATACTTATTTACTATGGGAACACGGGCAATGTCTACATCAGGGACACTACCAGGCGTTGGCAAGTTACTCGTTACGACCCCAGTGATTTTCCGCTCGCCACCATACGAAAAAACACTGTCACCTCTGGCTCCTCAATTCCCTGTCCTCAACTTGGATGGTCCACCCAAAAGCCCAGACGGTGGCGAGCCTTGTACACGAGATTCACGTTCGAAAAAGAGACGAACGAGACACAAACGGCGGAAGTCTTCACAAGTGAAGGCATCCACGGAGATATCAGAGCCCAGTATATGATCGTTCGTTCGTTTGCTGAAATCAATGGTTGCAGGGCTAATTGATCACATCCTCATTTAGTCCTGTATCTTGTCTATGCTCCTGAGGTGCAGTGGGGATTCGAAACCGTACCGACATATCGCCAACTCTATGTATGTAGCACATACGGCGATCACAAGGACTAGCGTCCCAAGGCTCTACCACCCTCAAAAGCTTGGATCGATGGCCAGCTTACGATATAAGGAGTAGACGACCCAGCTTCTTGATTACTCCCTCGCAAGGCGTACACCAATCGTACATACTATATTATTACTGGTCTCTTGACTTCCTACACATACATACACGCTTAAAACCCAATAGATAAATAACCGGGAACGATAAAGATATGCAAGATCCCACACTGCGTGTTCTACTGTCATCTCCTTCTAGTTCGCGCCCTCGTGGCGTTGTAAGATCGCTGAGGTGACGAAACGCCTCTCCGCGAAGTATATCTTGAAGTATTCATGAATCGATTATGAGTACTGTCAGGATGTCGTGATCGATGGCTGATGCGAGGTGAGACGGCGGTGCGTCTTGATGGTTTCGACCTCGCTTGTGGTTTCGAGGCAAACAGGGAGAATACGCTGATGCCAGTCCTGGTCTTTCGCTGGATGGCTGCTTTTTTCTCGCTCTTGCGGCGTCGTAAAGCGCGGGCTTCTCGCATCTCCCGAATTCCCTGACTTCGCAGACGTTCATCTCCCAATAGCGTCCCTCTCATTTTCGCCAGCCACCCGTGCACTGTAGAAAATTTTGGTCTAGCGCCACGCACATTCTGAAAGTAATCGATCAGGATAAGTTCTGTTGAAATAAATAAAACTGCGCACTGAATCTGAATCCCATTCGATCTTGACCATGATGACTGATATGTTGTGGGGGAGAAAGTAGGGCCACTCGGAAGAGGCTGACCGTGACCGCTAAATATGTTTTTTGTCTGTATTAGGTAAGCATAAGCAATACTCGCTTAACGGTCCATCAGCCGGAACTCAAGGTGCAGGGGGGGATGGATGCATGCTTGGTTCACGTTTGCTTAGGGGCAATGCCCGTCGTTCGCTACACTCTCCTCCGTTATGACTGACACCGCATCCCTAGCCCCAATCAACGACTATGAGCCGTCCTTCCTCCTGCAAACATGTTGAACCCAAGCCCAGGCCTGCTGCTTTGTGACACGTGCATGCCTGATCAATGATTGCCACGAGCCCAGCATGTTGGCCTAATACGTGATTAGACGGTCAGCCACGAGCTGACGGTTCCGCGGAGGGTTTCACTCGCGCTTTTCCTTGTTTTCCGTCAGGCGAGGCATCCTCGCTTCTTTGCCATTGGCGAACGTGTGTAGGTTGGAGCTAAATATGTATCTGGAGGACAGGATACAGGGATTAGTTGGACATAAAGCGCAAAGCTGGTGATCAAAGATCACTCACGCGATGACAGTTCCGTCTAAATGTCTATCGAATGACGCGAACTAGTGGTTGAAACACACGCGGGTTTGCTCAGTCTCCGATAAATGTTGCCTGGCGAGCCCACCTTTGCACAGCTTTTGAGCAAGTGAAGCGTACATAAGCACACGTGCGGTTGTTTGTTCGTGTATTTTCTGGAAGACCTTTCTCGCGGCACATTGGAAAGCTGTGACTTTCACCCCTCGTCCACACCGCCATTGCTTTGCGATCCATTATGCGCAGGTACACAACTTGCATCCCTTTGTACGGAACTTGCAACCCTTGGACGGCGAGTTTGGCGTCCGAACGTACGACGGGCTTCGTCATGGCCCGTCCGAGCGAGGCTCGGGGTACAAGTAGCAGTGAAACCGTACAGGATGTGTCTTCGAAGCTTCGCGTTGGAATTCCTGGGCGGTCAACATGGGCTGGAAGAACGTCAATGCTGTCATAGAAGGCAGGCTCTATTTGGGAAAGTGAGTATCCTTCCTTTTGCTGTGCTAGAGTCTTCCGATATAATATCGTATACAGTATTATGGCGGCTAGATCGTCTAGGTCTCTGACCGAGCGTCGCATATCACACATCTTATCGGTCTGCCACGATCCGATCCCGGCCGAGTTGCCCGAGTCAGGGATCACGCATATGCGCATACCGGTCGAAGATGTGGATTACGCCGATCTCCTCATACACCTTCCAAATGCGTGCCGTTTCATCGATCGAGCGCTCAGATCGCAAGGCGTTGTTCTGGTCCACTGCGTGCAGGGTCTGTCCAGGAGCGCTGCCGTCATTGCCGCATATCGCACGTCGATCATTTCCTTTTATCGGAGCCCTTACTGAATGCGAAACGATCTAGTGATGTACTCTCAACGGATGAATGTCACGGCAGCTTTGGAAGTTGTCAGACGCGGTGACTACCATCTCTTCTTCACTTCGACAGATTATTAAAGTGACTGCCATCTAGCGAGGGATCAGGTCTGGATAAACCCCGGCTTCCAAGAGCAACTCGTCCTATTCGAACTTTGCCGATACGCACCTAGTCCATCGTGCGGGTTCTACACTAGTTGGCGGACGACGATCGAACGAAGACTGAAAGAGCAACATTACAAGTCGGGATGAGATCGACTTTGAAGCTTACGATAGGATTCAAGCTAATGACCGTTATGGACTATATTCTTTAGTATATTCTTTTGATTCCGATACTATTCTCAACGCACAGCAATGTACTGATAAAATTTGACACCGACATATAATTCTTTAGGTAGATTTGTTTGGTTTTTATTCATTTGCTCTTCATTCATATGCACGTACTAGAGATAATCAACCCGCAATTGTGACAATAAATAAATATACGTTGGCCACGCCGTAGTGTTTATTTAAGGGGCAGACCACGTCAGTTCTTTGGCGTAGGTACCGGCAAACGCGTGACTAGCGTGACTCACGATGGCGGTGGCGAACCTATATAAGCGGAGCCTAAATCTTTCTTAGTCGTATATCACCGCACCGCCCTCACCTCACACCCATTCCCCACCTTCATACAGTTAACCAACGATGGGAGGCCATGTGTCTCGTCTATTTGCCGGACTTTTTGGTAAAAAAGAAATGCGTGCGTATCCCTCATCGATGCCATCTTCCCGCCACCCATTCTGACTCAATTGACTCAGGGATACTGATGGTATGACACGATGATAGTGTTTAAGCATAAAAAACTTAATTATCTTTCTATCAAGGTGGGTCTTGATGCAGCAGGCAAGACAACCATTCTGTACAAGCTGAAATTGGGTGAAATCGTCACTACAATTCCAACAATCGGTACGTTCTCTCAGCACCATGTTGACCATTCCAGTCTCATCTTGACCTAGGGTTCAACGTGGAAACCGTTGAATACAAGAATATATCCTTCACCGTCTGGGATGTTGGAGGCCAGGATAAGATCCGCCCACTCTGGAGGCATTGTATGTTTTTGCATCAAAACATCCATTTTTCTGTTCTGATAGTTATCCAGACTTCCAAAATACTCAGGGTATCATCTTTGTCGTTGACTCTAACGATCGGGAACGTGTTTCGGAAGCTCGGGAGGAACTCCAGCGAATGCTTAACGAAGATGAACTACGTGATGCTTTGCTCCTTGTTTTTGCAAACAAACAGGATCTACCGAATGCCATGAATGCTGCTGAGATCACCGATAAACTTGGACTGCATGGCCTCAGGCAGCGAACTTGGTACATTCAGGTCAGCCAGCCTAAATATATCCCTTGACTTTCGGAGCTTATTTCACTATAGGCTGCATGTGCTACTTCCGGTGATGGTCTCTATGAGGGTCTTGAATGGCTGAGCGCCAACATCAAGCGTAGAGTGTAATGAGATCTTCTAACGCTGGGTCCTCGCGTTGTTACACATGTCACGATCCCTTGATGTCGTAAACATGCACCGCTACTTCTCGCCCTTCACCTCAAATTATACTCGTTAGCATTCCAAGCCAACCTTACATCGTTCTTCTTGTACCATCTTATAAAAGCTATTGTTCTGGGATAGACAATGATAGGAATAATGATCCGAGATCTAACGTCCTTCACCTGGAAACAATCGACCTACGGCTTCGGCCTCTTTCCTACGTTTCTCGCCCAGTTCCCTGGAAGGAGCATCTCGACACACTGCTCCGTACTTGGCTAGCTTCTCCAGCAAGGCTTGCAGACGCTTGTGCTTCACGCCACTGTAGGATGACTTTCGAACTGCAGGCACAAGGAACTCGTGAACGGTATCTGAAAGTGCAATTGATGTTGTCTGGATTGAATTAGTACAAGTCGACGTCCCAGGGTTGCAGCACGTACAGAGCGCAACTCCACGAAGGAAGAAATGAGATGAGGCCTTCCAATGCGCTTCAAAGCGTCGTCCAAGAAGTCGACATCGATAAGGACGTTGGAAATGGCATTCTCGTTCATCATAGCGATATTCCGCCCCGTTAAGAAGTCCTTTGATACGATTGTGGTCAGCTTGCAAGATCAGTTAACAGATCGAACTCCTACCATGAAGCAATCTGCGATGTACGATACTGCCCCCTTGTAAGCTTCGTCTTTATACACGTCCTTGATGAGCAGCGAATCTACCACTGTGGTCAACCAGTTGACTAATTCATATAAATACATGCTGGGAGCATCTTCTCGTGTCTTTGGTGTCCAGTTGTACTCGGAAAGCTCGAAAAAGTCGTCAAGCTTTGAAGTAATGAGACCTGTTAGACGCTCCAAAGCACGTGAAAGGGTAGTCGAAAAGGAGGTCAAAGCAGTCAGGCGGATGATACCACCTCGTTGGGTCGATCTGCAGCAGATGACAATCAACCTGAGTAGTAACACATGAATTGGAGACTGCTAGACCGTAGGCTTGTCAGGGAACGCTCTAATTCTGCGCAAGCAACTTGGAAATGTTCTAGGTTCGTCACAATCTGCGCTATTTGTGAAAGAGTCGTGGTACCAGGGAGCCGTTGGCCAATGCTTTCGCTGACATGCTTAATAAGGAGATTATCTAAAGACTGAACCAGGAGTCAGAGGATGTCTCGAGTTCTGATGGAAGGCCTCTACTTTGCTTAAGAGTTCATCGATGTTACGATGGTGTTGAGAAACTCCCTCGATAAATTGATAGAATTTCTGGACAAAGTCTCGAATCTGCCATGAAACGGTTCAAAGATCAAAGGACAAGGAAGGCGCAGATCAATGACATACGTCTTGGCAGCACAAGTAGAAGCTTTGTGACCAAGGAAGATTGAGGGGTAAAGCGCCCCTATGGCTCGTTTGTCAACATCGTGCATATGACATGGCGAAGATGGTCAGCTTACTGGAGAAGTTCTTCTTTCTCATCTGCGGTAACCCACACCACGTCAAGAACAGCCTCAACTTCACTATCCTTGTCGACATGCATCGGAAGGTGATGATCTTGCAGCACAATCTTCGTCACCAAGGAATCAACATCATGCACATAGATCGTGGTAGAAACGGACCTTGTCAAAACGTTGCTTGAACTGCTGTTCGAGAAGGGTTGCGTATTTCTCGAATAATAGCAAAATAAAGGAATGTAGGGGGATTGTCGAGTAAATGGATGACTAGTAGACTTCAGGAGTCGGAGTGCGAGAGAGAGGCAGAGATGACTTACTTCAAGAGTCATGATGAACCCGATCAAGCATTCCTTTACCTTGAGGAACACATCTGGATCTGTCTCCGTCCGGAGTGCACTTTCCACAGCGACACACAAGCGACCCATGAGAGAATCCCAGAGCTCTTCCACCTCCATTGCGGAGCGAAAATCGCCAGTGGTATTGAGCACATGAGTCTCGATGATGAAGAATCCAGAGAGCCAGGAACCGAGGAACACCAGGAAAGCCGTCACCCAATGCATCTTCGGGCTGAGGCGTTTCTCG
>Ga0209006_10005116_pt1 | contig 11906 bp, 10 predicted proteins | sample JacPin_JW_Ref_O2_FD_188567 | JGI IMG/M metagenome (GOLD analysis project Ga0209006, IMG submission 188567) | Forest soil microbial communities from Algoma, Ontario, Canada - Jack Pine, Ontario site 1_JW_Ref_O2 (SPAdes) (version 2) | ecosystem: Environmental > Terrestrial > Soil > Boreal... | reverse complement strand
CGTAGCGTGGCTTTTCACCGCGCGCAATCTGCTGAGCGCGCATCTGCTCGAGCTCCTCCTTGCTGCAGTAGCAGCGATAGGCTTTGCCGCTGGCGAGCAACTCTTCGATGACGTCCTTGTACCGGTCAAAACGCTTGGTTTGGAAAAAAGGACCCTCGTCGTGATCGAGGCCCGCCCATTCGAGACCGTCCAGGATCTGCTGGATGGCCTCCGGCGTCGAGCGCTCGAGATCGGTATCCTCGATCCGCAAGACGAAATGCCCGTCATGGCGCCGGGCGTACAGCCAGCAAAACAACGCGGTCCGCAAGCCACCGATGTGAAGAAAACCTGTGGGGCTGGGAGCAAATCGAGTGCGGACGGTCATGGGCCTAGTGTAAAGAAAATCGGGGCGCCGAGTTTAGCAGAGGCCCTCCGGGGTCGGTGCAGGCTCCGACAGGCTCGCCCGCCATCAGTTTGTTTTAGCGGGCGCCCGATGTCATACTCAGTAACTAGTATATTGGGGCGGTTAGCTCAGCGGTAGAGCACTGCTTTCACACGGCAGGGGTCACAGGTTCAATCCCTGTACCGCCCACCATTTCTCAAACTCCGGCAATTTTTCCTTCACCATCACAAGGGCGCGTGGTCCCGCCATCGGCGCTGCCACCTTTCGCGGATGACGCCCGCGGTCGCGGCAACATTCGAGAACGCATCGATCTATGTGTCTTCAAAAATGTAGAGGCAGAGGTAATTGTTCCCCGAATACAGCGCAGTGATGGTATACGAGTTGATGTCCATGAAATTCACTGTGCGCCTGGAAGCGATCCACACCCCGGCCCGCGTCGGTCGCGATTTCGATGCGGCCACCGCCGTCTGCCGTCTCGACGCGACGCCTGCACTCACGGCCAAGGGCCAAATATTCTATGCGCTGAAGACGCCTATCGGGATGCAACGACGCACGTGGTAAGGACTGAAATGCTTGAGCCGCGCGCTGGCAACAGTTATGACTTTGTTCGCTTTTCCGCCGCTGCTGCCGTTCTATTTAGTCATCATTTCGCTCTATCAAAACTTCCGGAAACGCCGGTCCCGCTTTATGGTGAAGATTTTGGAAAGCTCGGAGTTGAGGTGTTCTTTTGCCTCAGCGGCTTCCTAATCTGCCGATCGCTTCAAAAATCAACGAATTGGGCTCAATTTATTTCCGCGAGATTTCTGCGGATTTTTCCTAATCTGACTTTCTCACTAATCGCCACATCTGCGGCGACTCTAGTATGGTACGGCAATTACTCCCACCTTTGGAAACACGCGAAGTATGTAATGGGCAATCTTCTAATGGTTTTCCGAGGAGTCACATACACCATCCCGGGCGTATTTGAAAACACAAGAGGAGATGCTGCAGTCAATGGGCCGCTTTGGAGCCTGCCAAACGAGATCTTGCTTTACGTTTTGCTTTTTCTGTTCTTCGTTGTGGGCGGACGGCGAACTGGCCTTCTTATCCTGATAGGAGCTCTCTTACTTAGTATTGTCTGGGGTATCACTCCGACACTCGGCGGATTCACATTCGGTCCCTATGATGGCTTTCAATTCTCCAGACTTGGATCGTTCTTCCTGTCAGGGGCGGTGCTGGCAGGGTGTTGGCCATATATTGAAAAGCACGCCGTACCGCTCGGCGCAATAGCAGTGCTGACAACCATTCTCATTCGCAATCTGGTGCCAGTCGAAACGATTTTTCATTCGTTTTCGCTCGCCACAGCCGTAATCGGACTCGGAAGCTCTAAGGCGATGGCATGGTTCTCCAAAGGCGGCGATCCTTCGTACGGGATGTATATTTTTGCGTGGCCGATTCAGCAATTCTCTCTCTTGCTAATCAATTCGTTCTGGCTATCTATGCTCGTGGCCTTTTTGATCACCACAGCCCTAGGTTATGCGACTTGGCACGCTTTTGAGCGAAGGGCCATGTCGTCTCGCAGATCGTTCGCCGAGGGTCTTGAGAAACGGGTGCGGCGTTTGACGGGGGCTTCGGCCTAGTCTTGTTAGACGAGGCTATAGGGTCGCGTTTACGGTATCCGCAAAAATCCAGAAGATAGCGAAATATTATGTTGCCCACGCAGTACACCAGCACATCCGGTCGGCGACTGAATGGGATGACTGGCTCCCGGAGAATGTCCCTGCTACCGCCCGCCGCGCAATCCACTTGCGGGCGTGTGCGCCTCCTGAAGTAACACTGGGCAAAAATGCTAACGGATGAACTTTGAAAGATGACCCGACCGAGCGTCATCCGCGTGTATCCACACGGCGTCGTTACAACCACTTAGCGAACGCGAAAGAGTCAATCGATGGCTGATGCCTTTGCGCACACTTCCGATACCCAATGGCGCATATCCCAAAGTGCCGAGCAGTCCAGTAACGGCTGCTACACTGGATCCGGCGCGACGCAAGAGAGCCTCAATAAGCTCAGTAATGATGATTGGTTTAAACGCTTTCAATGTCCCTTCTAACCCGCTCAATGTCTTCATTTCATAACCCTCGACGTCCACCTTCACTACGCTAATGTGAGGGCCTTCCATCAACAGATCATCGCCGACACATACCTTTACCGGCAATGAGCGTTTGATCTCATCCACCTCCGTAAGCGTGGCTGTGCCGCTGTGTTCGGAGCTCAAATTGAGATTCAGATTGCCCACCTCGTCCGAAAGGGCGCAAGTATGAATCGCAACGTTTTGAATGCCATTGATTTGCAGATGCCTGCGTAAACGCTCAACGCATTCCGGATTCGGCTCGAAACAGTCAACACGCCCAGCTGAACCGATCAACGAGCGGGCGTGCAGAGTGATCATCCCGATATTTGCACCGATATCTACGAACCGATCACCAGGCATCAATATCGCATTCAAAACGCACTGGACGCCCATTTCGTAGTACCGCCCGAGAAAAAAAGTGAACCGCTCGGCCCAGTCGGAAAGTTCAAGCTCCATTAGATATCCGTGATTTTTTCCACGAATTGTCACTTTCGGTGCATTTTGCCATCTCGTGTCGGCGATCGGCACCAGGCCTCCCGTTAACGTCAGTGGTATTCGCCAACCGGGCAGCTCGGCGCGGGTATAGGGCAAGACTAAGAACGGTAGGCGCGGATACATACTTTCATCCTATTGCACACCGAGAGTGGCTCGGTGTTTGCTCTTGCTCACAGCCGGCTAATGATAATGCGTGCCTATCGGCTTCGGCTCTCTAACGGAACGCGAGCTATTGGGGAACATTATCCGCTTTTTTTGAATCGCCTTGATGCCAGCTAAATCTTGTGCGAATCACGGCATTTTAAGCAATTCGTAAATTCTATTTAACGTATTCGCCGCAGTTGGCGCATGAGGATCGGAGGTAGAAGGTCCCCTGCTATGCGACTTACTCGTTGCCTCATCGTCGGCTTCAGGTCATTCCCATGTCGGGCACGAAATAACGTTGAATGCTCACCACTCACTTCTTCGGCCGGCCGACCATTGCTGAAATAATAAAGCGCGAGCGATTTGCGCGTCATCCCGTCAGGGCACTGCAATGGGTCGGGATGTCCGTGATTCGTAAAGTCCGTCGTGCCAAAAATCATCATCCGATTAAATATCGGCAGTAGCTTGGCCTCGCAACGGCTCATTCCCCTGTTCCATAGCTCCAGGTGGCCGCCATATTCCTCCCGCCAATCTTTGTTCAAATATAGGAGTAAATTGAGCCGGCGGTCGAGCCCATAGCAGCGATGCTTGTTGAAATCGGCATGCACCGCAAGCTTACCTCCGCGCACTATTTGATGAAGACCACCCCCTTCAAAGTGCGGGTCGGATATTAGATTATCGATACCAGTAACGCGACTAAGGAATTCGAGAAACGTAATCGAATTCAAATGATACAAGAAGAGACGCGTCATCGGGCCGAACGACGCCTCCGCGGCCGACGCCAGTTTAATTTCAGCACTGTTATCAAATGTCTGCCACTTGATCGCTTCTGGTTTTGGAAACTCTGCAAGTATCTGATCGACAATTTTTGGATCGAAAAAATTGTCCAAGACAACGTGGGGATAGGGTTTTGCATTGACGTAGTCCGAATGCGCCGATATCGCGATATCTCGCATGCGCTGTAGCGGTAGAAATGACTCGATTTTAAAATCCGTCAGCGTTTGCATTGTTTAACCAGCGATGTTGAGCAGGCTTCCGAGACTACCAGACTCGGCAAGGTCATTGCATCCGCAGACGTACCGAAATGAATGCGTGTTCGGTGACTCGCAAAACGGCAGCCGGATAGTCCATACGCGTTTTTGGACAGAGACTTAAAGGGCCGAGCAAATAGGGGATTGCCAAGAAAGCATGATAACTTCATCGGCTGAACACCGACGTTGTTGCAGTGCCGCATTTTACTTTTGGCCTTATTCAATTCCGTTCGCTGGGAAAGCAACTTACCGTGGACAAGTGCATCGCGTCGATACATCATCTTCGCACGCACGTGCTTTTTCGAGCGCTTGCGCGCGTTGGCGGTGGGCTACGCCATGGTTCTTGGCAGTTTCCCGAATGCTTAGAACAGTTGGACGTTCAGATGGCCGGATTTCGACGCGTGAATTCGAAGCCAATTTGAGTACAGATAAGGCTCGCTTGAAGATCGCGTATTTCGTAAATCATTACCCAAAAGTAAGCCACACCTTCATACGGCGCGAAATCTTAGCGCTGGAACGTCAAGGTTTTGAGGTTCAGCGGTTGGCCTTGCGTGGTTGGGACACGCCTGTGCCTGACGAAGAAGATCGGGCGGAGCGGGATCGGTCACGTTATGTCTTGCGAAACGGCGCTGCCGGGCTGTTTTTGCCCTTGCTGCGTTGCTTGCTGAAATCGCCAGTACGTTTCTTTGCGGCGTTCGCATTAACAATAAAAATGGCGCGAGCGTACCGCGAGCGCCCCTGGGTCTATCACCTCGCCTACCTTGCGGAGGCCTGTGTGGTTTTGTCATGGTTGAGAGCCTTCGGCGCGCGTCACGTCCACGCTCACTTCGGGACGAATTCGACCGAGGTCGTGATGTTGACTCACGCGCTTGGCGGACCGCCATACAGCTTCACCGTGCACGGGCCGGACGAATTCCTCCAACCAATGGGTTTAGCAGAAAAAACTCGCCGATCCGCCTTCGCCGTGGCGATCAGCAGCTACGGGCGCAGCCAATTGTATTTAAGGTTACCGCATCAGGATTGGTCCAAAGTGCATGTCATTCATTGCGGCCTGGACAATGCGTTTTATGACATGGCTCCGGTACCCGTGCCCGACGCGCCGCGCTTCGTTTGCGTCGGCCGTCTCAGCGAAGAGAAGGGACAGTTGCTGCTCATAGAAGCAGTTGCCCGCGTGACCGCAAAAAAAATCCCGATCGAGCTGGTACTCGTTGGTGACGGTTTGCTGCGCGAGGAGTTGGAGAACCTTGTCGAGAAGTACCGGCTTCGCGCTCAAGTGCGCATTACCGGTTGGATCAGCAACAAGGAAGTTCGTGACGAAATTGCGCGCGCCCGCGCCCTTGTACTTCCCAGCTTCAGCGAAGGGTTGCCCGTGGTAATTATGGAAGCTATGGCGCTGCGCCGACCGGTACTCACGACATATATTGCTGGAATCCCTGAATTGGTGCGTGCTGGCGAGAACGGTTGGTTGTTCCCTGCAGGTTCGCTAGATGATCTGACTGATGCCCTAGAGGCATGTTTAGCAATGCCGATTGAAGATTTGCAGAAATTGGGTAACGCTGGGTACGGCCGCGTAATTGTGCGCCATTCAATCGACGTTGAAGCGGGCAAATTGGCGGCTATCCTTCGTGCGCCGAACGCTTAGGTGCACGGGAGTTGGAAAGAGATTTTGACGGAAGTTTTCTAGCGGCCACTGGATTTGGCCAAGACGCCACCTTGCCAACTTAACCGCTTTGAAACATCTTAGGCACTGCATCCTTATTGTTGTCCTTGCCGCGTCCCGCAAGGCGTTTCAACGAGTGGTATAGACGTTTTGCGAATTGAACTTGCCGCGGCAGCGGTGCGCGAAGAATCGCGAACTTGCGTACGTATTTGGGGACGGTCCACTCGGCGCTAGATCCAGCCGGAAAGAAAATTGACTCGCCCGCATTTACGTGACTGACACCACCCGCGTGATCCTTGATGATTACGGAGCCTTCAATCAAGTAGACTGTTTCGTCGATGTCGTAGAACCAGTTGAATTTCCCGGCCGTGCAATCCCATATCCATGTGGTCGCGGTACCGTCAGCGCTGCCAAAGAGAAATTTGTTGCGGGCTTCAGGGTTGCCCTCGAGGATCCAACTAGGATTGATCGCAGCGGAGTCCAAGGTCACTTCCCCGAGACCGAACTCGATTACTTTCTTTTCCACCATTCCTCATCTCCGATTGTCCTGCGATGAAGCAGCGCTTTAAAAGCTCGTAGGGTCGTCCCGCCAAACGTGCACTTGTCGCCATCGAAGTCGGCGTCCGTCGACAAGTCTATTGAAGATCATGCCCCTTTTTGCAACGCGACGGAAATTTGCAACCCCAGGCTACGGGCTCCGCCCGTTACGGCAAATAGAGCACGCGATTGTTGGTGACCGGTTCATGCTGCCATTGCTCATTGTTTATTGTACTTCTTACAACCCTTTCTCCGCGACTGCCAGGGATCTCAAGCTCGCCTTATTTCCCGTGAGATTCGTATAGCTTGACAAAGTCACCGAATGTGACTGGGAAACTCATCTCCTCAGCCGCATCGAACGGATCGAACCCGAAAGTTTCCTCAAGCCGCACAACAATGAGCGCGAAACTCAGCGAGTCGAGACCCGACTCGAGAAGCTTGAGGTCATCGGTCAGCCGCGCCAGCTTTCCTTTCTGTTCCAACGCGACTTGCTCAAAACTCGCCGCAACCGTAGCTCGAACTGACATTCGTTTATCTTCCTCAAACTTCTTTGCGGTTCGGATTATAGCGGGTGCGCACGTGCGAATCGTACCGAACGCACTTTGTTGCCCTAGCAAAGTCACTATGGCACACTTTCGCGAACCAATGCTTGGGTAGACATTAGAGTGTGACGTATTCGCGCACCGATTGACGGTCAGCTTGATACACAAGGTTGGTGCGACACCACTGGCTCCTTACCAATAACCGGTGCTTTCAGGCGGCACCCGCTCTGCGAGTGGCCCGCGCACTTGTCGCCAATGTTGTCACCGGAGCGGCCGCTTTGGTGAACGCCGCACTCTCATCGTCACTGCTGCGCTTCGTTTCAAGAATCCATGATAATTAACGTCAAAGCATTGATCGTCGTGCTGGCAATCGCCGCCGTCGTCTTCCGATTAGGCAAGCCGATCGCATTGCAGTTTAGCAGCGAGTCCGATTTCGCTCGCCGGCGAAATGTATGGTTCGTGCTGACGATAACAGCATTTCTTACCCCCAGTTTTTGGCTTTTTGTACTTGTCGCAGTGCCCTTACTGGCATGGGCCGGGCGCAGGGATTCAAACCCGCTCGCGCTCTATTTAATCTTACTGCAAGTCATACCGCCTATTCCCATCGATATTCCCGTGATAGGCATTAAGCAGTTGTTTGCGCTCGACAATTATCGCCTGCTGTCGTTCTGCGTACTGATTCCCGCGGCGTGGCGGCTAAGAAAGTCGAAGGACTCCAGTCGGATTCGCGGGCTGACCGCCACGGATCTTTCACTTCTAGCTTTCGGCGTGCTGCAACTTCTGAACTATGTTCCCCCGGATTTACCGGACCACACAATCTTGCAGGACTCAGCTACAAATGTCTTGCGGCGCGCCTTTCTCTTTCTCGTTGATATTTATGTTCTCTACTTCGTGGCGAGCCGAACGTGCAGCAGCCGGCGCGCGCTGATTGATGCCATGAGCGCAGCTTGTCTCGCAGGCGCCGTGATGGCGTCTTTGGCGATATTCGAATCAGTCCGCAATTGGCTGCTGTATGCGAACCTAGGCCAGCAGTGGGGCTGGGGCGGAGCTTATGGCTCTCGATACGGTTTCTATTTCTTTCGCGGAGGCTTTCTTCGTGCTGAAGTAGCCGCCGGGCACGCTTTGTCACTGGGTTACCTGCTTGCGATCGCATTCGGGTTTTGGCTGTATCTTAAATCCCACGTTAAGTCTCGTCGGCTGCGCATTGCCGTGGCGGCATTACTCTGGCTTGGGTTGCTCGCCTCGCAGGCCCGCGGTCCATTAATCGGCGCGGTTGCAATCTATTTCGCTTTTTCTGTATTCGGTCCGCGCGCTATCCCGCGCGTCCTCAAGGCATTCATCGTCGTCGCGCTTCTAGTCGCCACCGTCAGCCTTACGCCATTCGGCGAGCGGATTGTGAATTCTATTCCGTATGTTGGCCAGTCGACCGATCGGGCATCCGTCGACTATCGGCAGCGACTGGCCGAGCGGTCATGGGAATTGATTCAATTGCATCCCTTCCTCGGCGATCCGCTCGCGAAGACTAAAATGGAGGACTTGCGGCAGGGCGAAGGCATCATTGATTTTGTGAACAGTTACGCCGCTGTCACCGTGTTTTATGGCGCCATCGGGCTTGTGCTATTTATGACTGTAATTGTCATAGGCCTATTTAAAGCTTATCGCACGAGCAGGGAGCTCGCGCGGCGAGAGCCGGACTTCGCCCTGCTCGGCACTAGCTTAGTAGCGTGCCTGCTTGGCACATTACTGATGATCGGCACAGCCAGCCTTCTTAATAGCTCCGAAAAATTCTTCTATTTGCTTGCTGGCCTTGCCGCTGCCTACGCCTACAACGGCAGGCTCCCGGAGCGCCGCTAAGTGGCGATATCGATATCCAAAATTGTGAACCTGAAGGGCGATTTGTTCGCCACCGCCGCAAGCTTTGGGGCTCAGGCCGTAATCAAGCTCGGGAGCAGCTTGATTCTCACCCGGATTCTCCGGCCTGAAGCGTACGGAATTATCACGATACTCATGTCGGTCACGCTCGTGATCGAATTGATCGGCGATATGAACGTCACGTTATTCATCATTCGCGATAAGAACAGCGAGGAACCACGGTTCCTCAATACGGCGTGGACTCTTCAATTAGCGCGCGCTGTATTGAACTCCGCAGTTTTACTTTTTTGCGCTCCGTTGATTGCACAATATGTCTACCACACACCTAGTCTGACCAATCCGCTGCGGTTCATCTCCATTTGGTATGTCGTGTCAGGCCTGCAATCGATGTCCTTTCCAATCGCAATTCGGCGCAAGCGCTCACGCATCATCATGTATTCTGAACTCGGAGCCACTTTCATATCGAGCAGCTTCGCCGTGATCTATTGTTACTTTTCCAGGGACTACTGGGGATTGATCTACGCGACGGTTTTGCAACGAGCGCTGCTCACTGTAATGACCCATTTGTACTATCCGGAACTGCGGCCGAAATTGCAGTTAGATTGGGCGGCCGCGCGAGAAATCTTGAGATTTACCAAATTCACCATGCCATCGAGCTTGATTACCCTCGCCTTGAGTCAATTCGACAAAATCGCATTGTTACGATTCTTTGACCTCAACTTGTTGGGAATCTATGGTCTTGCCGGTAACATCGCGGCACCAATTGAGTCGCTGATATCCAAGATTAGCCAGATGGTGCTCTATCCCCGATGTGCCCATGATTTTCGGACCGATCCAGGCACCTACTGGATCAAATACTATACGGACAATGTCAAAGTCTTTTTCAGCATACTCATCGTTCCTGCCGCCATCGGCGGCGGGGCGCGCCTGCTGATCGCCCTGCTGTACGATTCGAGATACGCCCTTGCCGGACCGATTCTGCAAGCATTCATGCTTCGAGCGATGTTTCTCGCGGTTGCTTCCCCGGCAGAAGATCTACTAATCGCCGCGGGAGAATCGCAAGTCATTCTCACCGGAAACGTCTATCGGGCAGTAGGAATGCTCACTGCAAGTCTCACCGGCTATTATTGTTTTGGCTTCATGGGGTTTGTCTATGGAGTCGCCCTGAGTGGACTGCCGCCGCTGATTTATTATTTATGGTTGCAGAGCCGAAAAAGAATACTCATCGTTAAATATGAGTTATATAAAGCAGCATTCTTATGCGGTGTCGCGTTAGTCGCCTATTTGGGCAGCAGCCTGCTCTTGTTTGTTTGGCCGATAACGCGGATTAGGATCTGAAATAATGCCGGGTACCAACGTTATAAGCGCCGCTTCGAGTCGGGCGCACGATTACAGCGGACACCCCACTGCCATGCCTCGCATGGATATTGCGGTGGTGATCGTGACTTACAAAACTGCACAACTGACGATTGACAGTTTGCGTTCGGTAAACGCCGAAAGATCGATCGCCGGGGTGCGAATTCGCGCGGTGGTCGTCGATAACGCTTCGGGAGACCTCCCCATAGTTGCCGCTGCGGTGGCCGCTAATAATTGGTCGACCTGGGTCACATGTGTTCTCGCGCCAACTAATGGCGGCTTTGCATATGGAAACAACTTGGGAATTCAAGAAGCATATGCGAACGGCGCGCCGGCTTACGTACACCTACTGAACCCGGACGCTCAGCTACGACCCGGCGCGATAGGCTCGCTAGTGCGTTTTCTGGAAGCGCACCCTGAAGTAGGCATTGCGGGTGGAAGCTTTGAAAACCTAGATGGCAGCGACTGGCCGTTTGCGTTTCGATTTCCGTCCATTCTGGGTGAATTGGATGCGCGATTGGAAGTCAATCTTGTGACACGCTTGTTACGACCGTGGGTTGTGCCGCGGGTGATGACGAAAACCTCGCAACCGGTAGATTGGGTGTGTGGGGCATCCATGATGATTCGCACCAGCGTATTCGCAGCAATCGGCGGTCTTGATGAAAACTATTTCCTTTATTTTGAAGAAACGGACTTCTGCTACCGGGCAAAACAGGCCGGGTATTCTACTTGGTACGTACCAGAGAGCAGAGTCATGCACATTGCGGGGCAAAGCACGCAAGTGACCGAGCGAGATGCTGCGCCTAAGCGCATGCCGCATTATTGGTTTGAATCGCGGCGGCGCTATTTTGCGGTAACCCATGGTGTGCGGCGCGCCATGATGATCGACATCGTTACACTGTTGGCGCATTTGGTGGGATGGGTGAAGCGGATTTTCCTATTGCGCACGCGTACCGCAATCCCCCATTTCTTGCGTGATCTGGCGCGACATAGCGTCTTGTGGCCGCGAAACCGGCACTTTCCGTTGGTACGTAGTTCCGTCCCGCGCAATTAACCTGCCGCTCGCGTGCTGGGCTCTTTGCCTAGACCTTCGCTGTAATCCTTTAACCTGGTTTCTTTGAAGACATTGCACATTATTTGAAAACATTGCACCGAGTTTGGTCACACAATATTCGGTGGGCCCGTTCTCGACCATCGAGTCCTTATTGCTGTCCCCACCGGATGCCACCGGCGTGCGCGCAGATATTTAACAGTTTGTCTATCTGACCTTAGTTGACCTCTCGCCCTGTCGCGCGTTAGCGACTGCTATTCAATAATATAAGATATAGACAACGCACTTGACGCCAATCTTGGGCCTCCCCGAGGACAGAGAAATGAGTGCTTTTAGTTGAACATCGGAAAATCGCGCAGTTTTGTAATGCGTGCGGAGACTTATGATTATCAACTCGCGGGGTCCCGCCATTCTGGATAGCGTTTTATTCCGTCCGAAGCGGCACGGGTTGCGATTCAATGCCCCGCTGATCGTGAAACGATCCTATCATCGATTCCTTTGGCGTAATGTGCTCCTCGGTGCATCGCTGCTGCTAGCAGCGTGTGGCTCTAAACACGATAACCCGACAAGCAACCCGAAGCCGACCGCGTCTCTTGGCGCTGCGCCAACTTCGATTGCCAGCGGTGGTACGTCGACGCTGACCTGGAGTTCGACCAATGCGACCTCCTGCACGGCCTCCGGTGGCTGGAGCGGCAGCAAAGCGACGAACGGTACGCAGAGCACGGG
>Ga0209006_10005115_pt1 | contig 11906 bp, 8 predicted proteins | sample JacPin_JW_Ref_O2_FD_188567 | JGI IMG/M metagenome (GOLD analysis project Ga0209006, IMG submission 188567) | Forest soil microbial communities from Algoma, Ontario, Canada - Jack Pine, Ontario site 1_JW_Ref_O2 (SPAdes) (version 2) | ecosystem: Environmental > Terrestrial > Soil > Boreal... | reverse complement strand
CAAAGCCAGATGAAAATCGAGGTCCCCTTCGATGAAAGCCTCCGCATCATCTTTGCGCGTGCCGTCCATCACATCAATAGCTTCCCGCATCATGGCGAGATGTTGCTCTTCAATGCGCGCGGCGGCGAGCGCAGCGATTTCTGGCTCCAGAATCTCCCTTACTTCCGCGAGATGAGTTGAGCCGTCCGGCTGACCTATTTTGATCATCAGGTCGAGCGACTGGCGAACAGCCTGCGATGTTCCATCTCGAATGAATGTTCCTCGCCCATGAAGGGCTTCTACCAGGCCTTTCTCCCGAAGCGCCTTCACCGCCTCGCGAACGGCGGTGCGGCTGACGCCAAACTGCTGCGCCAAATCGCGTTCAGCAGGTAGTTGATCTCCCGGCTTCATGGCGCCCTTTAGTATGGACGCCTCGATTTGTTGCACGATCTGTTCGTAAAGCCGGGATGTTTGAATGACTTTGTACAGAGGGATCTCCAGATTGGGAGATTGCATCGCCCAATTTACATCGCAAATTGCGCTTCGTACCCCGCCTTCGAAACTAACGCTGAAAGTAAGGTCTGCGACGAAACCAGCCTACAAGGCAACCACAGTAAAAAAGGTTATGTGGTAGGACCAACATACCACGACACCGCTCTTCACTGTCAAGCTCCCGCTTTGAGCGTAAGCCGATGATAAGCCATGACAATCATCGGGTCGGAAATTCCCTTGACATGCGCCGACCTTGCAGTGGTAGAGTCGCCGTACCATACGACTTACTATCCGGGTGTCGACCTTGAGGAGGTTTCGAATGCGCGCTTGTGCAGCTAAGGCGAATTTGCGATCACGTCTGAAATTTTCGACAGGGATTCGGACTTTCCTTGCCACCCTCACCATACTCGTTCTGTCAGTTCCGCTATTTTCGCAGAGCTACACCAGCCGCATTCTGGGCAGCGTGCACGACAAAAGTGACGCCGTGATGGTTGGCGTCTCCGTCGTCATCACCGACGTCCAACGAGATTTGTCACGAACAGTCGTGACGGATGACGCGGGAGAATTCGTTGCTCCGGACCTGCTGCCTGGCGTTTACAAAATTTCTGCGCAGGCCAAAGGATTCAAGTCGTACGCGCGCACCAACGTGCAATTGGAAGTGGCCACCGACCTTCGCATTGATATTGTGCTGGAACCAGGCGACACAAGTGAGACAGTCACTGTTACCGAGCAGGTTCCACTTATCAATCTGACGAACGCCGCTCTAGGTGGAACACTTAGCAACGAAGAAATAAACGACCTGCCGCTCAATGGACGCAATTATGAAAACTTGCTTCAACTACGTCCAGGCGTGGTTCGTTATCCCGGTGGCGGATTTTCCACCACCAGCACGAACGGTCTGCGCGCGGAAGATAATGCTTATTTGATCGACGGCTATTACAACAGCGAGCCGTTTTCCGGCCAGAGCATTATCAATGGAGCCGGCATCGCGGGTGACTCAGCTACGGTGCTGCCGATTGACGCGATCCAGGAGTTCAACGTTATCGAAAACCCTCCCGCCGAATATGGATGGAAGCCCGGCGCAATCGTAAACGTTGCGATAAAGTCCGGCACGAACGAACTGCATGGCGATGCTTATGCTTTCGGTCGAGAAACGGCGCTCGATGCCCGGAATTTTTTCAATGCCGTGGGTAGCCCAAAGACACCCACTCAATTGGAGCAGTTCGGAACCACGGTCGGTGGACCCATCATTAAGGACAAACTCTTTTTCTTCGGAGGCTATGAAGGACAGCGTTACACCGTGGGGAACTCGTTCTCGATTAATGCCCCATCGATGGTGTCTTTGCCGAACGCCGGGAACTGCACCTTCATCGCTTCGGGTGATTGCGGCAATAGCATCCCAGACGTTATCGCCGACCTTCAAGCGGGTGGTATAACGCCCAGCGCGGTCAGTCTCAAGGTTGCCGGCTGTACCCTGGGCCCCCCGGTTACCTGCAACGGCTCCGGTTTTCCCCTTAACAATGCGGCGACTACAAGCTTTATCACAGGTTTCCCGAACGTCGTTAGCGCCGACAATGGGATTGGAAAGGTTGACTACCGAATTAACGACCGCAACACTTTAAGCGGCACCTATTTTTTCGGGAATAATAATGGGACCGTTGACGATGCCATCCAACTACAATCGCGATGGCTCACTCAGATTCACACGCGCGCACAAGTTTTCGGCACTAGTTGGACCTGGATCCCCGGTTCTCGTTGGGCCAACGAACTGAGATTTGGCTACAACCGGCTTTATCAGCCTACTTTTTCGGCCGACCATGGCCAGTCCGCTGCAAGCCTAGGAATCGACGATGGCGTAACCAATCCTCTCTACGGCGGTTTGCCGCGAATTAAGATTCGCCCTTTTGGCGGGATATTCGAAACACTGGGTGGATTTAAATGGCCCAAGATTCAGGGACCTGACGAGAGATATCAAGTGATTGACCATATTTCGTATACCGTGGGAAAACACGCCATCAAATTTGGAGGTGAGCTCCACCGCGACAGCTTCAGCGGCGGCGCATTCGGTGACGGCAAGGGCTACATTCTCTTCTCGGGTATCGGTGGGGCCGCATTTCCGACCAGCACCACTCTTGAAGACTTCTTTGCCGGTGATCCTAGCGGAGGAGTTCCCTTCCCCACGCACGCGCTTGTGGGAGCTACCCCTATTCGGCATATTCACAATTTCTCTGAAGCCGCGTTCATTCAAGATGATTGGCACATCAAGAGAAATCTAACCCTGAATCTTGGCCTGCGCTACGATTACAACGGAGTCATCAAGGAAGACAACAATCTTCTCGGCAACTTCAGCCCCACTCAAGGATTACTCCAGGTCGGCCAGCAGATAGGTTCACCGTATAACGGTAACCATTCAAACTTTGCGCCACGCGTGGGCTTGGCCTGGGATCCGTTCGGCACAGGAAGGACGGTGGTTCGCGCAGGTGCTGGCATCGTCTACGAACAGGTAAATTGGGAATCGTTTCTGGCATTCAATAATGTCTTCGGTCTCGGTACCATTCCAACGGGTGGGCTTCTCAACGGAGTGCAAGGGACTGGGAAAATTACATCCGGCGTTCAGAATGTCCCCAATCCCCCGACTCCCTGGGATACCTGGGGAGTTAGCGCAACACCGCCTTTCGCGATTCCTGAGATAAATTGCTCTAACGCACAGCCGTGTTCTATCTTCGGCGTAAATCGAAACATCACAACTCCCTACGTTACAACTTGGACCCTCAACGTTCAGCATGCCATCACAAATACTCTCTCCGCGGAAGTGGCTTACGTTGGTGACCATGGCTCAAATCTGATGGGTATACGTGATATCAACCAGCCAGCCGTGGGTTCGAATGCTGACGAGCAGGCAGGCCGGCCGTTTAACACCTTGTTTCCATATCTCAGTAACGTCTATCAAATGTCGAACATCTACCGATCGAATTACAACGGCTTGCAAATGACGTTGACCGCAAGGAATTTTCATGGACTTACCGCGACGGCGGGTTACACCTATGCGCACGCACTTGACGATGTCGGTGCCAATTGGGATTTCGGCGCCGGGTTAGGCCTCCCGCAGGACTCCACGCATCCTGGCCGTGAGTACGCCAGCAGCGACTATGACATCCGCCATCGCTTCACTCTTTCGTTCACCTACAACATTCCAGGGAGAGAATTCCCCGGACAACTCTTGAAAGGATGGCAGCTCATTTCAATTGTGAGCTTGTACAGTGCGCAGCCGTGGGGACCAATGGACACCGGCGACGACATCAGCGGCACGGGAGAAGGTGTGGACCGTTGGGATTTCGTTGGCAACCCAAGCGATTTCAACTCGGGGAGACCAAATGCGCTTGGCGTGACGATTCCCTATTTTGGCCCTGGCAGCACTCCCGCCGTATGTAACAACGCTGCCAATACTTTGGCGCTGCAGCAGTCGCTAAATACGTTCGGCTGCTATGCCAAGGGCAACTCTGCGATGATTCCTCCTGCTTTCGGAACTTTCGGCACCATGGGTCGCAATACCTTTCGCGACTCGGGCTTCCGCAATTGGGATTTCTCCGTGGCCAAGAACTGGAAATTCAAAGAACGATTTGGCGCTCAGTTTCGCGCTGAATTCTTCAATGTCCTTAACCATCCTAATTTTGCAAATCCATTTGGGGGCCAGAATGGTTTTGGAATGAACGATCCTTCCGTCCTCGGCCCAGGATTCGGCTGCGGATGCGCAACTCCCGACGTCGCCGCTTCCAACCCGGTGCTGGGCTCGGGAGGAGCGCGCGCGATTCAACTAGGGTTGAAGCTTCTGTTCTAGTCTGTCTTGTAATTGCGAATCGAAGAGGCCGGATGCAGTTTCGGCCTCTTCCTCGCTGTGACCTTAGGACTGAAATTCGCGAAACGAAGTCCTGGTAAACCTAAACCCCGTGCTCTCACGCGAAAAACTGCGAATGCTATCACAAGTAAGCATCGATACGATTACGTCGGAAATACAAGGTCAAAGGAACCGTCATGATTGATCTCACTCTGGTCCGTCTTCATTTTTGTTTACTTGCGTCAGCAATGTTGGCTTTTGCGTTCGCCTCGAACACCGCCTCCGCTCAGGAGCGCCGCGAAAGGACGCTCGACGAAATAAAAGCCGAAGCGCTGACTCGCGCTGAAAATGGAATGTACCCGGTGATCGGCCAAGACCCCGCCGACCTTCGTGAAGCATTCGCTTCGATCAAGACCCGCGATAAAGACGAATGGGCGGCGGCATTTATCGCCGTCGGCGATCGCTATATGGCCGAAGGGAAATCGCTCGAGTCGTCGGATCCCGCGAAGGCGAACGCCGACTTCATCAGAGCTTGGCGAGTCTATTCCTTCGGACGCTGGCCGGTCCCTTCCTCCCCCGGAAAACAGCGCGCCTATGCCAAAGCTCTCGAAGCATTTCGCGCCCACGCTAAATTCTGGGACCCGCCCATGGAAATCGTTCACATCCCATTTGAACGCTCCGAGATCATCGGGTACCTGCGGCTTCCTAAAAATGCAAATGGTCCGGTTCCGCTGGTAATCGCGGTCAATGGTTTGGATAGCCGCAAAGAAGATCTGTCCGAGAGTTTCTCCGCGATACTTCCCTACGGCATCGGCTTTTTCGCTGTTGATGGCCCGGGTACCGGCGAAGCCCCGATCAAAGCGAGCCCGACCGCCGATCGCATGCTATCTCGCGTCATTGATTACCTTCAGACTCGTCCTGAAGTGGATAAGACCAGAATCGCAATGCACGGCGTTAGTTGGGGCGCTTACTGGGGTACCAAGCTTTCCATCGTGGAACGCGCGCGTCTGAAAGCCGTCAGCGTGCAGTCGCCACCTACCGACAAATTCTTTCAAGTCGATTTCCTTACCAACTCGCTTTTGGGGAACAAGGAATATTTGTTCGACCAGGTGCCGGCGCTGATGTCCATTTTCGAAGGGGTCAACACGATGGACGATTTGAAGAGCGTTTTTCCCGGGATGTCGCTGGTGAATCAAGATCTCCTGGGTAAACCGACTACGCCGATGCTAGTCATCGCCGGAGTTTTGGATACACAGGTGCCAATTTCGGACATCTACTTGCTCCTCGACAAGGGCGACGTCCCCAAGTACGCGTGGATTAATCCGCACGGCGGACACCTGGGAAGACAGGTTAAAGTTTGGCCCGACCCCGTAATTTTCAAGCAGGTCATTATCCCGTGGCTGGTGCATAGCTTGGATATTCAAACCAGTGGAAATGATTGAGCCGCGGGAGCCCCTATTGAATTACAGTGGCAGCCTGCGATTGACTACAATCCCTGTCTCATCCAGCAAAAGGTGGGGGTTGTGTTTTCTCTGTCTTTGTTTTTCTTTTCTGAGTCTTCCTTCCGCGTTTGCCCAAGGCGGACCGCCGTACTACACGAAACGATCCAGGCACCCTTGGAAACTTTCAGTGAGAAATCAATTTAGGTTACATGCCTTTCCTTTACAACAAGCAGTCGATCACTCATACACCTGATGTCGATATCAATTTCGGTCTTGGCGACCGCATCCAACTCACCTTCGAAAATGCATGGTTGCGATTACACGGATAACAAGGCGTTGCTATCCCTCGGCTCGGCCTTGAGACTACCTACGTTCCTCAATCTTCTTATAAAGCCGCACTAGCGCTTTCAATAGGCTGGTTATTGCGCGTTTATCCAAGTGTCCGACCCTGTCAACTTCACGGCCACGTCTGTAAACCAGAGGTGGAGCGGCTTGCCGTCTGCCGTGCCGCGATGCTCGGTTGAGATGAGGAGAGGGCCAGCCTTCTCGTAGCCCGCCCATGACGCGATGACGACACTCGGCTTTGCATTTCCGCCGTGGCGGAAGAGCATTGCTTCGACTCGGTGGTCGGCGCCGAGATAGAGTTCCCATGTATCTCCCGGCGTAAAGCCGCCAGCCTCGGCAGGATATTTCACGATAACCTGATCTCCCGTGCCGTTTCCCAATGGCAGTTTCTGCTTACCCTTATCTTGCACATCGGCGCTGGTATCCCATATGGCGTGGAAGGGGAAGATCAGCCAATACATGTCGTTGTTGAAAGCCGGATCAACTTCGTCTTTCACGTTGGCGGGCTGGCTGCTGACTTGAGAGCGAAGATAAGTAACTTTTACGGGCTTGCCGTCCTTACCTGTTCCTTCAAAGGAAACTTTGCCGGTCTTGGGTTCCCATTCCCACTTATGAGACACCTTAAGCTTAAGCGCGGGTAAGTCTATGTTCCAGGTATAGCGGATGGCTTCGACCTGCCCCCACGAATCAATACCAAAAGTCTTCGCCATCTGTTCGACAGATGGCGGGCGGGTCTGTCCCCAGGAAGTTGCGGCAAGGACCAGCACTCCGAAAGTTAAACGACGGATCATTCTTATATGGCCGGCTTTTATCATGGAGTTCGCTCCTTTTTGAATTTGGACTGATGCTGCGTTGGATGATCGGTTGAAGCTTTCGGATATATCAGAATACGCTGGCACACTGACTTTCGCCGGCAGCCATTCGCACTCAGTTGCTAGGCAGTCGCGCATTATATAGCACATCTTGGCTGGTTGTGTCCCGCATGCTCACGCGGGCGCACCGCACACTTAATTGATCGAATCTCGGGCTACTGCGGATCGCGATGACTTGCGAAATAAGACAATCGCGCCAGCCATTGCCACCGATCCGTACTCAAGCAGCATAATCCACCAGGGAACCAACCACGGACGGCCAAGCGTCCGCAAATGCCAAACGTAATAAGTCGGGATAATGCTGACTGTCCAGATGATGAGCGGCACTGTCGAGGCCGAACGCACGAATGGCAAGAGCCAGAGAAGATACCAGGGATATACGACCGGTGCACATAAAAGCGTTACCGCCATAGGCCACGCAAACGCGTCCGAATTCCACGCCGAATTCTCTCTTCTCAACCAAAATGCAGTAAGCAAGCCGACGAGCACTGCCAGCCCAACTATGAGCTTCGGAGCCGCCACTCGCTCAAGCGTTGCGAATACTGGATCATTAAACCGGAATCTCTGCACGTAAGTTCCGAGCGAGCCGATCGGAATTCGCCAGTGATTGAAAAATGGAATGTATAGAAGTCCGACCACGGCTGCGGCCAGCGCCGCATCGCGCACACGAACGCGCCTCCAATAAAGTGGCAGCAATACAATCGGGATCAATTTCACGGCAACAGCCAACCCGAATGCGACCGCTGCAACCGTACGCCATCGCCGTCCCAACGCCGCGACAGACACTACCAGTAGCAGCACGCCAACAATATCGATGTGACCACTGCCCGCCACTTCCGTCGCCAACAGTGGATTCCAGGCGTAAGCCAGAACCCAGTGCGCTCCTTCCCCACTGCGACGCAATATGTCGAGCAAAACGAAAACGATCGCCAAATCGCAAAGTACAAATGCTGCCTTCAGCGCAAAGACAGACTCATGAATCGCCGTGACAGCGCGGAAGAAAAGCTGAGCTCCTGCCGGATAGGGGCTCGGTACTTCCGGATTGTTTAAAGTGCGGGTCTCGGGTGTGTGCAACCCGGCGAGCGCAGGATCGCTGGGAACGACGACATAAGGGTTATAGCCGAGACGTTGCACGCGGCCATCCCAGAGATAACGATGAACGTCATCATCTGAGCCTGGCGGCGTCAATAGAAATGGAATTTGCCAGAGCACCGCCAACAGAAGCCCGATGAAGATCACGCGACGCGGGAATTTCGGCGTTGCGAACAATTCACGAATGGCGAGCAGATACGCGATGCCGGCAACTGCCAGCGGAATGATGAAGGACGGTTCACCCACGCCTCCCAGCTTGCGTGAACAGATCGTCGGGGACACAAGCAAGATGGCGCCGAATCCGTAAAGCCTGTGTGATGGCGTGATCTTCACGGATCGTCCGTGCCCGTCGGCAACTGTGCAACCGCCTGTTCCCATTGCTTCAGCCAAACCGCTGTTCGGGGCGCCCTGGCGGGAGCGAGCCGCAGCTCCGCGGCGAGCCGAGTTAAGTCGCGTTCTTCGTCAATGTCGTAGAAAGGATCCGTGAAGGAAACGGAAAGTTTCAGTTTCTTTATGCGCGCGAGCAGGGTCTCTAGTGCGCTCTTAGTGCCCATGCCATCGTCATAAAAAAGTGTTGGATGAGCAGCCTTCGCCCCGACCAGATAGTAGCCACCATCATTCGTGGGCCCAACAACTACGTCGTGATCGCTGAGCGCTTCGAACGCGCTGGCGAGAACCGAGGGCGGGAGATGCGGGCTGTCACTATTGAACGCAACCACACGTTGCCGACCGAGTGCAGCGAAGTGCGCGAACACCGAAGTCAGGCCCGCCGCAAGTCCCTCCCCTTTTTGCGCCACAATATTCACCACTCCTCGCGCCAACTGCATTAGTTCTTCGACGTCCGGAGGAGGGCACATAATGACAACGTCCACGGTGCCCAACGAGCGCGCTAGGGCGATTGTGTCGTCCAAAAGACAACAATAGAGTTCGGTGACCGCTTCAACTGAAAGCCTCTGAGCTAGACGGGTCTTCACCATGCCCGGCCTGGGTGCTTTCGCCATCACAACCAGCGTGCGGCCGTTTGGTGAATTCTTGATAGTTTCGCTGGAAGGTTCCATCGGAGATCACTATGCCACGACTTACGCCGGCCGTGGTGTTCCGGTCATTCGACGCCGAAAAGAATAACGCACTATCAGGAAGAGGATGAACCATGCCGCTCCGACTGTGCCTCTCAACGTTCCGCTAATCTTCGATTTTCCAATGCGTGGGAAATAGCTCACCGGCACTTCAACGATTCGAAATCCCGCGAGCGCACCTTTTAGAATTATTTCAACAGCCCAACCGTACGTGTTCTCTTGAAGCTCAAGCCGGCGAAGAACATCAGCTCGCCCGGCGCGGAACGGTCCGAGGTCGCTTATCCTTACGCCATACAAAAACCTGATCAGGACAGCCGCCAGCCGGTTGCCAAATGCTGCGTGCCAAGGCAACGCCCCGGGCATGCTCTGCTTCCCCAGTCGCGAACCCAAAGTAATATCGGCACGACCGTCAATGATTGGAGCTAGGAGAAGTGGCAGCTCATCTGGTCGATCGCTGTAATCGCCATCGAGGAACACCACCAGGTCAGGGCTGCTTGCTCCAGCCAGTCCAGTCAAACATGCGCGACCGTATCCGCGACGAGGTTCGTTGAGGACCCGCGCTCCCATCTTTGCCGCGATCTCCGGAGTGCCATCGGTTGAATTCCTATCTACAACCAGGACCTCAGTAACAATATCGGCCGGCAGATCAGCCAACACGCGACCGATAGATTGCGCTTCGTTGTGAGTAGGAATGATGACCGACACTCGCACTTGATCTCGTTACCACCAGAGCGAGGACGGCCAGCGCCGTGCCAGCAAAGCGTCGACGCCCCATGTTCGGCCGGCGCGTCCCACTGCGAGCCCAAGCGATGCAAGCACCGGAACCAGCAGTTCCCAAATCCACGATGTGCCCCACTCGGACACCCAAAGGCTCGCGAGATACAGAAATGCTATGAAGGCAACGGGTCGCGTCAGCAGTCCGATTACAAGCAGAACTCCAAGAGCAATCTCGGTTATCGCCTGTAAAGGAGCCGCCATCGCGGCGTGATTCGCCGCTGCCGCCATCACCGCCTTCCACACTGCGGGAGCGTGATCGTGCTGGAGGTAATAGTTGATCAATCCGGAGTAACCCGCTGGCGTGTAGAGACCCTTCCCGAGATTCTCAAAAAAGACCCACACAAACATCGCACCAATCGTTAACCGAACAATCGCGAGCCCGATTCGTGCATCTTGTTCTTCCGCCATTTGGAACGCCTCCTCTTAGTTATCTTAATCGCGCGCAATCACGATCGTAGTGCATGAGCTTTCGGCTTTGGGAAGTTCACGAGCCGCAGCCATCCGGATCTCGAGCTTTTGTACCTGTCCCCGGATAACAGGACAATAAAAATCCGGCTGATCGAGTGCGTTTTGGATGCGGCGCCGACCGGCACATCCGCCCTGACAAGGCTCCAGATAAACGCAGGAACGGCAAGCTTCGGGCACCGTACGAGCCGCAACAAATGGCGAACTGTTCACAACCTCAGAGCGGAGCGAGACAAGGCGCGAGAGAGGTTCCCCAGCTCCCGGCCAATACACGCAAGGCTGCGTAGTTGCGCGGGGAGTAACCCGTACCGTGCTTACTCCACACCCCCCGGTTCGCGGAGGCAAACCGGCCATGGCACGAACCAGCGGCTCGCCAATGGCGATCACATCGGTCTCTGCGAATAGCGCTCGAAAGCCTTGCCAATATTCGTCGTAGCTCAACGCATACAAATCCGAGCGCACGGCTTGGTAAACATTAACTCGCAACGGCGCTTGGTAACGCTTAGCCACGCGCGCCACCTCCGCAAGACGCACATAGTTCGACTTCATCATTACTGCAATGAAGGTCACCGGGATCCCGAGTCTTACACAGCGTGCTGCCTGATCAAGAATTAGAGTCCAATTGCCGATGCCGCGTTGGGTGTCCTGATCTCGCTCGTTCGGATAATCCAGAGAGAACTCGATATCGTGGAAGACGCGGAGCTCGTCGTCAGTGAGCAATGCCGCGCTATGGCCGTTAGACGTGATGGTGAGTTTCACTGGCAGATTGCGGAGGTAAGCCAGAATCTCGCGGAACTGCGGGTGCATTCCATTCTCGCCGGTGCCGAGATTGACGGATCGTATCGGCAAGCTCTCCATCACAGATCGCACTTGTTCAAGGCTAAGCCGGTCCATCCGCGCCGGATCGCGATAACAGAAGGAACAAGCCAGGTTGCACTCGTTCGTCAGTCCCAGCCCGAGGGCAAATCCTCCAGTCGTAGCAGGCCGGACCAGAGCCGATACTGAAGTGAATTGAGAGCCGGATTGCGTCATGTTCCGCTTACCTCGCTTGAGGAAGCGCCCGAACGCCGCGCGATTGCTTGTATGTAGCGCGCAATCGCCGCAAACTCCGAACGTACCCCAAGCGCCGACTCCAATTCAAATATTTGGGAGAATTCTGCATCCGCCACATTTTCCAGATCGATGTAGTCGCAAAACACTCGGACACCATGTTCGGCGACAACTTCCAATCCAGCCCGGACGAGCAACTCGTGTATCTCTGCGAGCGTAAATACTCGCACGGGCTCGTCGTAGAGCGAATCCAGCGCCATCTCCGCGGTCAAATTGGCAAGCGCACTTTTCCAGCCGCGGGATTTGATGGCATTTTTAAGAACTTCTCCTGCACGATTGCGCACCAATACGGAAAGCAGGCCGTCCTTCCGCATTACGTTATTGATACCGCGAACAATCGCAGAAGGATTTTCGGAAAACTCCAGCAGGTTGTGGCATACGACGACGTCAAAGGACTCTGCATCGAAAAGTTCAGACAAAT
>Ga0209006_10005114_pt1 | contig 11908 bp, 9 predicted proteins | sample JacPin_JW_Ref_O2_FD_188567 | JGI IMG/M metagenome (GOLD analysis project Ga0209006, IMG submission 188567) | Forest soil microbial communities from Algoma, Ontario, Canada - Jack Pine, Ontario site 1_JW_Ref_O2 (SPAdes) (version 2) | ecosystem: Environmental > Terrestrial > Soil > Boreal... | reverse complement strand
GCCCCGGAGGTCGATCGTGGGGACGCCACCTGCCGCGGGCGCGCTGCCGTCGGTGCGGATCTCGCGGATCCGTCCATTTTCGATCAGTACTGCCGCACCCGCGACCGCTTTGGGCTGGACGCAGTCTATGAGCGTGGCGTTCGTGAGGAGAGTTCGCATGGGGCTCATGATAAAGGGTTGTTGGGCGGCGGCCTCCGGAACATCAGCCGAGCTCAGAAAGCCGCGGCAGGACCTCCTTGCTGAACAATGTCAGGTTGTCGACCGTGTCGTCGTGAGTGATGTGGCCACCCTGGCCCATCATCAGGAGATGTCCGAAGCCGCCGACGTGGCCGTGAAACGCCTTGATTTGCTCGACCACCATATCAGGCGTGCCCGCGAAGCAGATGCCGGCGTCGATAAACTCCTCGACGCTCGCCCCGTTTGGGTCGACCTGCCGGCCATTGCGCAGCGCTATGCTGCGCATGGGGACGCCTGAGCCGTAGCCGGGCCATTTCAGCGCCTGCGCCGTCGCGGCGACCGACTGATAGCCGGGCGGAAAGGCGAACTGGGCGCCCACGCGCAGGGCTGTGCGGCTGTAATCGAGAATCTGGTCGGCGCGCCGGTAGCCTTCCTCTCTGGTGGAACCGACCCCCACTATCGCCATGTAGGCGAATCGGTCGGGCGTCGCTTCGCGGCCCTGGCTGGCCGCACCCTTGCGGTAGGCGGCATAGATCGCCGGGGTCCGGACGTAGCCCGTATTGAGGGAACCGATGACATAGCCGCGCTCGCCGCCGACCTGCGCGGACTCGGGGCTGTTCACGGTAAGCCAGACCGGAGGATGCGGTTGCTGATAGGGGCGCGGCCAGACGTTGACCTGACGGTACTGGAAATAGCGCCCCTCCCAATTGAACGGGCCATCATGGGTAGTCATCGCCTTCAGGATGAGGTCATGAGCCTCCCAAAAGCGCGGCATCAGGTCGGCGGGGTTGCTGTTGGCCGGCGTCACTTCGAAGGGAGCACCCTTGACGAAGCCCATCTCGACGCGGCCGCGCGAGATCACGTCCAGCATCGAATATTCCTCGGCGACGCGCACCGCATCGAACCGGTTGCCGATAGGCATTCCGAGGCACAACAGGCGCGCCTTCTTCGTCTCGCGGGCAAGGATCGCCATTGAGATCGTGCTGACCGAGTCGATGCAGGTCGCCGTCGCGTGGTGTTCGTTGACCATGATGTTGAGCCCCAGCTCGTCGCACAGGGCCCACTCGTCGAGACCGCGGTGGTACAGGTCGGCTGCGATCTCCGGCTCACAGAGCCGGCTCGGGACGACGTTGCGCAGCTGGGCGCCGAGTTCCTTCCACGCGGGATAATAGGCGAGCTCGCTGAAATGCCAGACTTTCATCTTGATGGCTCCTGCTCGGCGCCGAAGGGGGATGCACTCACCTCTGCACGAAGGCGTCGATGGCGCGAATGACGGCTTCGGACTGCTCGATCTCGGGATAGTGTCCCGCATCTCGAATGACCATCAGCTCTGCGGCGGGGAGCGCCGAGACGAGCGATTGGCCGTAGGACGGCTTGGCAAACCCGTCCGCCTCTCCCCAGAGCACCAGCGTCGGCAGATCGACCCGATGCAGCCAGCGCTTCAGGCCCGGATTGTGCAGGTATGGTCGCCAACCATAGTGGGCGAACATGTGGCGCTCGCGCGCGAGTTCCTCCAGCTGGCCGGAGGACATCGTTGCGTAGCTCGGCGCATATCGCCGCCAGTCGGCGAAAAGCATCGGGAATGACTCGATGTCGGGCATGTAGAAGAGATCGGCGAAGTCGCGCTCTTCCCGGCCAGAGAACTTCACGCCCACGGACGAGACGAGGACCAGCTTGCGAAGCCGCGCGTGATTACGCACGCACATCTCGAGTGCAATCCATCCGCCGAAGGACGCGCCGACGAGAACCACGTTGTCGAGCTTCAGCTCGTCGAGGAGATCGAGATAGAGGTAGGCCAGATCGTCGACCGATCGGAGGTCAGTCGCACCGGCCGCCGCACCGTAGCCTGGATGGCGCGGCGCAATCACACGCCACTTCTTTGCGAGTGCGTCGAGATACGGCCTTACCTGCTCGAAATACTGTTCGGCATGCAGGTAGAGCAGCGGCGGCCCCGAGCCTGCGATATGGGTCTCGACGGGGAAGCCCTTGATATCGAGTGTTTCCATTCCGACTGTCCTGTGCAGGATTTTTTATCTGCGCCGGAAAGTACCGCGAGCCAAGGACTTCAGCGCGGGCATCTGCACCCTTGGCCCCGCTGGCCGGAATTGCAGCCCCTTTCACTGAACACCATGTCCGGCAAATATCGATGATACAAGCTGCCGGGAATCGGCGTACGCCGTTGCACTGGCCAAAAGGAAGCGTGAATGGACGTCCGCAAGATCAAGACGGCGCCGGGCCTGGAATTCGACTGCTCTCTGGCGGGGTCGCCTGACGGGGTGCCGGTCTTGCTTCTCCACGGCTTCGGCGTATCGCGGCATTTCTGGGACCGCCAGGTTCCCGCACTGGCCGACGCGGGCTATTTCGCGATCGCCCCCAACCAGCGAGGCTATTCGCCCGGCGCTCGTCCCGATCCGAAGGATCTCGATGCCTACCACATCGACCGCCTGGTGGGCGACGCACTCGACATCGTCGCCGCAGCGGGGCATGGCGGCAGCCGCTTCCATCTGGTCGGCCACGATTGGGGCGGCAGCCTCTCCTGGATCATCGCCGCGCGACATCCCGAGCGACTTCGCTCGCTCTCCATGCTGTCGCGGCCGCATCCGGCCTCGTTCCTGCGCGCGCTCGCCCTGCCCGATGGAGAGCAGAAGCGGCGGTCGGGGCATCACACGGCCTTCCTCGAGCCAGACGCCGTCCCGAAGTTGTTGGCGAACAATTGCGAATGGCTACGCTCGCGCCACCTGCGTCAGGGCATGCCCGAGGCGGCGACCGATGCCCATATGTCTGTTTTAGGCAACGAGGCCGCGCTCGAGGCGGCGCTCGCCTGGTACCGCTCCAGCGGCCCGCGCCAGCCGCTTGGCCCGATCAAGGTGCCGACGCTCTACATCTGGGGGGATGCCGACGACACGGTGGGCCGTGTGGCGGCCGAAGGGACGGGCGAATTCATAGACGCCCCGTATCACTTCGAGGTGCTGGCAGGCGTCGGCCACTATGCGGCGGACCAGGTGCCCGACAAGGTCAACGCGTTGCTACTGACCCATCTGCGGCGACACGCGGAATAGAACGGCAACAGGATCACAGGATGAGCCGGACAGTCGTCGTTTCCAAACCCTGAACATTCGACATCCTCCCAGGTTGATTCTTATCCTGGAGTGCCAGTACGCGAGCGCTTCCTGGATTTAAGCGCGCGCGCTCACTGAACCAACTCAGTACAGAAAGTACATTTTGTACTGAGTGCGCCGACGCGCTCGGTGCTTCCGGCCGCTTCACTGGGCGAGAGAAGCGACGCCGCGAACTGGGCCTCCTCCAGCGAGAGATGGCCGCTGGCCATCGCGCGGAAGCTGGGCGATAAGGCCAGAGGGGAGCCACTGGAGAGGAAATTCAATGACCGTCAAAGACGCAGACGCCACCAGTACCGATTCCGACGAAGTCGCGACGGCAGAACCTACCTTTAACCGCCGGGGATTCATGGTCCTGGGCGCCGGCGGCCTGCTGGCAGCCGTGCTGCAGAGCGCCCGCCCGGCCGCAGCGCAAAGTGCCCAGCGGCGCGGCACCCTGGTGATCGCGCTGGATATCAGCGATGCCACCGGCCTCGACCCGGTGCGCGTCTACCAGTATTCCAACCCGCTGCCGACCCATGCCGCCTATGACGGGATGGTAACCTTCGAGCCGGGTGATTCGGTCACCCTGAAGCCGGCGCTGGCCACCGAGTGGGCCTACCAGCCTGACGGCAAGACGGTGCGGTTGAAGCTGCGCACCGACGTGAAGTTCGCCTCCGGCAAGCCGATGACCGCCGAGGATGTCCGCTTCTCCTTCACCCGGCAGCTCAACATCAAGGACCAGCCCTGGCAGTACATCTCGCACATCGAGGAGGTGAAGGTCGTCGACCCCCACACGGTGGACATCGTGCTGAAGGACCCGTCGCTGCCGCTGATGACCATCATCGCCACCCCGGCCTTCGGCGTGCTGGAGAAGGAGGTGGTGATCGCCCATGGCGGTACCGACGCGCCGGACGCCAAGGAGAAGGACAAGGCCACCGACTGGCTGAACGAGAATTCCGCCGGCACGGGTCCGTACCGTCTGACCGGCTGGCAGCGCAACCAGCAGATCCAGATGGTGAAGAATCCGAATTATTGGCGGGGGACTCCCGGTTACGAGCGCGTTCTGATCCGCCACATGAGCGAGAGTGCGGCGCAGCTCCTGGCCATCCAGCGCGGCGACGTCGATGTGGCGTTCAATCTCATTCCGGAACAGATCGCCACCCTGAAGGACGATCCCAACATCACCGTCGAGGGCATGACCAGCCTCGACTTCATCTATATGGCCGTGGTCGAGGCGCCGACGAACCCCGCGCTGCAGAACAAGCTGGCGCGGCAGGCCATCGGCTACGCCATCGACTACGACGGCATCATCAAGAACCTGATCGGCGGTAAGGCCGTCCGCCCCGTGAGCTTCCTGCCCGTCGGCGTAAACGGCTCGACCGAGGCGCTGACCAAGGAGATCGGCTTCCGCGAAGACCTCGCAAAGTCGAAGCAGTTGCTGGCGCAGGCCGGCATGCCGGAGGGATTCAAGTTCCAGCTTTCCTATGGCAACGCCGCGATCGCCGGCGTCGGCTACCAGAACCTGGCGCAGAAGCTGCAGTCCGACCTGGCGCGCGTCGGCATCAAGGCCGAGCTGACGCCGATGGACCAGGTCAACATGCGGACCATGTACCTGGGAGGCAAGCTCGAGGCGGCGCTGACCTTCTGGAACCCGCCGGCGCCGGAGAACTGGCTGTGGAGCAGCGCCACGATCAACCGCGTGGCCGGCCGCGTGCACTGGAAGGTGCCCGAGGAAGTCCGCAAGTTGGTGGCCGACGCGGGTGCGGAACGCGATCTGGCAAAGGGCGCAGCGCTCTACAAGCAATACCAGCAGGCAATGGTCGATGCCGCCCACCACTTCGTGCTGATCCAGCCGGTGTATCAGGTGGCGGTGCGCAAGGGCGTGTCCGGCCTGAAACTGACGGCGGCAGGCTGGATGGCCGAGCTGGGCGGAGCCAAGCCCGCTTGATGCCACATCTTGAATGCCTCCCCCGTCATCGGGGGAGGTGGCCCGCAGGGCCGGAGGGGGAGGGCCCCAAAGGTGATATGCGACGACAATTGATCATGATCGGTAACGGGCTGGCACCACGACGGTGGCTTTCCCCCACCCTGCCCTCCCCCGTAAGACGGGGGAGGAAATCAAAGGCGATCGCCTTCACTTTGCGCGAAAGCGGAGATGATGCCGCATGATCCGTTATGTCGTCTCGCGCCTGGTGGTCTCGGTGGCCATGGTGCTGCTCGCCACCCTCGTCATCTTCCTGATCGCCAACACCGTGCCAGGCGATCCGGTGCTGACGGCACTCGGCGACATGGCGGCCTCCGACCCGGTGCAGGTGGCGGAGTTCCGCGCCCGATGGGGCCTCGACCTGCCGCTGTGGCACCAATACTGGCTGTTCCTCGAACGGCTGGCGCACGGCGATCTCGGTGTGTCGATCTCCTCACGCCGGCCGGTTCTGCAGGACATCATCGACTACGCCCCCGCGACCCTCGAGCTCGCGACGGTCGCCTTCACCCTTTCCATCCTGGTGGGCCTGCCGCTCGGCGTGCTGGCGGCGGTGCGGCGAGACACCGTCATCGATCATGTCGCCCGTGCGGTCTCGCTTGTCGGAGTCTCGGCACCGACCTTTTGGCTCGCCTTCATTGCGCTCGCGGTATTCTACGGCTGGCTGAACTGGGCGCCGGGTCCGGGGCGGCTCGATGCGGTCTCGTTTCCGCCTGACCGCATCACCGGATTGCTGCTGATCGACACCGCGCTGCAGGGCGACTGGGACACGTTCCATGACGCTGCGGCGCATCTGGTGCTGCCGTCGATCGTGCTCGCCGCAGCCACGCTGGGCCTGATCACCCGCACCACGCGCGCCGCCATGCTCGAGGCGCTGTCGCAGGACTATGTGCGGGTGGCGAAGGCCAAGGGCCTGCGGGGGCGGCTGATTGTCGTCCGCCATGCCTTGCCCAACGCCATGCTGCCGGTGGTGACGCTGGGCGGTCTCGCCTACGCCAACCTGCTGGCCGGCGCGGTGATGACCGAGACCGTGTTCTCCTGGCCCGGCCTGGGCCGCTACACCTTCCGCAGCGCGGTGACGGTCGACTTCCCCGCCATCATGGCCGTCACCGCCATCGTCGCGGCGATCTTCGTCCTGGTGAACTTCCTGGTCGACATGTCCTACGCCCTGCTCGATCCGCGCGTGGTGAAGAAATGAGCGACATCGCTCTCCCCGCGATCGCTTCTCCACGCGTCCGGTGGCTGCGCCGCTACGGCCTGGCGTCGTTCGGCGCGGCGGTCATCCTGGCCTGGGTCCTCGCGGCGATCTTCGCGCCCTGGCTCACCCGATATGATCCGAACTTCGTCGATGTGGCGATGCGCCTGCGGCCGCCGTCGGCCGGCAACTGGCTGGGTACGGACGCGCTGGGGCGCGATGTGGCGACGCGTGTCATCTATGGCGCCCGCGTGTCGCTCACCGTCGGCATGGTGGTGGTGCTGGTGGGTGCGCTGTTCGGCACGCTGCTCGGCGCCGTCGCAGCCTACGCGCGGGGCTGGGCGGAAGAAGGCCTGATGCGGCTGACCGACCTGGTCTTCTGCTTCCCGCCGATCATCCTGGCGATGGCGATCGCTGCCGCGCTCGGAATCGGCACGGTGAACACCGTCATCGCGATGCTGGTGGTGTGGTGGCCGAAATTCGCCCGGCTTTCGCGCAGCCTGGTGATCTCGCAGCGCTCCATGGAATACGTCGAGGCGGCGCAGTCCATCGGCTTTGGCCCGGCCCACATCCTGCTGCGCCAGATCATCCCCAACGCCGTCGGGCCGCTGATCGTGCTGGTCACGCTCGACCTCGGCAACGCCATCCTGGTGTTTGCCGGGCTGTCCTTTCTCGGCCTGGGCACGGTGCCGCCGACGCCGGAATGGGGTTCGATGGTGGGCGAAGGGCGCGAGCTGGTGCAACAATGGTGGGTGGCCACCTTTCCGGGGCTGGCCATCCTGACGGTGGTGATGGCCTTCAACTTCATGGGCGACGGCTTTCGCGATTGGCTCGATCCGCATGCCAACCGGCGCTGAGCCGTTGCTCCCCGCCGCGCCGTTGCTGCAAGTGCGCGATCTGCGCACCTGGTTCCTGACGGATTCCGGCCCCGTCCGCGCGGTCGACGGCGTCAGCTTCGACGTGCATGCCGGCGAGACGCTGGGCATCGTGGGGGAATCCGGCTCCGGCAAGAGCGTCTGTGCCAAATCGATCATGCGCTTGCTCGACGAGCCGGCGCGGATCGTCGGCGGCTCGATCCTGTTCAAGGGCCGCGACCTCGCGCATCTGGACGATGAAGGAATTCGCGCGGTGCGCGGTCGCGAGATCGCCATGGTGTTCCAGGACCCCATGACGTCCCTGAACCCGGTCCTGCGCATTGCGCGACAGCTCATCGAGGCGATGACGGCGCACGGCCGCTTTACTGGGCCGGCGGCGCGCCGCCGCGCGATCGATCTGCTGCGGCGCATGGGCGTGGCCTCGGCCGACAGCGCCGTGAATTCGTTCCCGCATCAATTCTCCGGCGGCATGCGCCAGCGCGTCATGCTGGCCATGGGCTTCTCCAACGAGCCTTCCCTGCTCATCGCGGACGAACCGACCACGGCGCTCGACGTGACCATCCAGGCGCAGATCCTCGACCTGCTGCGCGGGCTGAACCGCGACCTTGGCACCGCCGTCATCCTGATCAGCCACGATCTCGGCGTAATCGCCAACATTTGCTCGCGCGTGCTGGTGATGTACGCCGGCGAGGTGGTCGAGGAAGGCGCGCCCGAGGATCTGCTGACCGATCCGCGCCATCCATACACCTGGGCGCTGCTGCACGCCGCGCCGCGCATCGATGCTGAAACCGAGGATCGCCGGCTGATCACCATCGAGGGCCAGCCGCCGGACCCGCGCGCCTGGCCATCCGGCTGCCGCTTTCGGGCGCGCTGCCCCTTTGCCATCGAGAAATGCGCGGAGCATCCCGAGCTGCTGCCGGTGGAGGCCGGGCGGGCCGCGCGGTGCTGGGTGACGCAGGAGGGCGGCTCGCTGCACACCCCCGAACGCGCCAGAGCCGGGGGTGGCGCGGGGGTTGCCGCGCCCGTCGATCCGCCAGCGGCGGTGCCGATTCTCGAAGTCTCGGGCCTGCAGAAGCATTTTCCGCTGGCGAAGGAGACCTTCTTCGCGCGCCAGCGCGTGCTGCGCGCCGTCGATGGCGTCGACCTGCAGGTCCTTGCCGGTGAAACCGTCGGATTGGTGGGCGAATCGGGTTGCGGCAAGTCTACGCTGGCGCGGCTGGTCACGCGGCTGCACGAACCGACGGCCGGCAAGATCATCTTTGCCGGCACCGACATCACCCATGCCAGCCAGTCGACGATCCGCCCGCTGCGGCGGCGCATGCAGATGATCTTCCAAGACCCGTACGCGTCGCTCAATCCGCGCATGACGATCGGCGAGATCCTCGCCGGTCCGCTGATCCTGCACGGCATTGCCGGGGATGCGGCAGCGGCCCGCACGCGGGTCGCCGAACTGCTCGACCTCGTCGGCCTGCCGGCTCAGTCGGTGCAACGTTTTCCGTATGAATTCTCCGGTGGCCAGCGGCAGCGCATTTCGATCGCCCGCGCCTTGGCGGTAGGCCCGGATTTCGTGGTTGCCGATGAACCGATCTCGGCGCTCGACGTCAACATCCAGGCACAGATCATCAACCTGATGGTCGACCTGCAGGAACGGCTGGGGCTGACCTATCTGTTCATCGCGCACGATCTCGCGGTGGTACGCCATGTCTGCGACCGCATCGCGGTGCTGTATCTCGGCAAGATCATGGAGGTGGGTCCGGCCGCTTCATTATTCTCGCGTCCGCTGCACCCCTATACGCGCACCCTGATCTCCGCCGCGCCGGTGCCCGATCCAAGGGTGGAGCGCACGCGTCGACACGTGCCGATGAAGGGCGAGCCGCCGAGCGCGCTGAACCCGCCAAGCGGCTGCCGATTCCGCACGCGCTGCCCGATCGCCGAAGAGCGTTGTGCCCGGGAGGAGCCGCCCCTGCTGGAAGCCGCTGCAGGCCAGCGCGTCGCCTGCCACTTCCCCGGACGGCTGAGCTAAGCCAACGCTCGCGACCTCTGACTCATAGGGGCTTCTCCGACACGGCGCTGGACAACGGGGTCCGGCCCATCCGCTCGGCCGGGATACGCGCCGGCGTGTCTGCGTGATCTGCTTCTTGAGGGACAGCTTTTCGAGGTTCTCCCCTCGCCCACATGTACCGAGTTATTCGCTCGGCTGGGGTGGGTTGACGTCAGGGCAACGACAGGCGGTAAAACGAGGCAGCGTTCTTCCAGAAGAAGCGGTCTCGGTCAGCCTGGGAACGGTCGGCGAGCATTCGGTCGAGAGAGCGGACGAGACTATCGTAGCCTATCCTCAGGCCGGCGACGGGAAAGTTGCTCGCGAAGATAGATCGCTCGATACCGAAGATCGCAATCGCATCCATGACAACACGTCGATTCGACTCGTAGTCCCAGGCGCTGTCCTTCAGGCCGAACTCCGAGACCTTGACATGAACATTCGGCTGGCGAGCCACCGCTTCCATGCCCCGGCGCCAGGCAGCAAGGCCCTCTTCGCTGCGATCCCAGGGAAAGCCGGTATGGTTCAGCACGATCGAGACACTCGGGAACTGCCGCGCCACCTCGGCCGCCTCGGTGAGGTGCCAATAAGGCACGCGAAGATCCCAGGACAGCCGGTATTTCTGAAGCAACGCGAAGCCGCGCAGCCATTTGTCGTCTTGCATGGTGCCAGGCGCCCCGGGCGTCGCGGCATCCGGGCGAAGAGAAGTCACCGGTTTCGAGCGGATTCCACGCACCAGGGGAAACTGCGCCTGAGCGGCAAGAATCTCTTCCGCATTGCCCGTGTGGAACCAGGCGTGTGCGACGATGGCGCCGGGAAAGCCGTAGCGTGCATTCACTCCGGTCAGCCACTGCGTTTCAGCGACCTGCCTGGAACGATCCATTTCGGCTTCACAATGCACCGTCGTCAGCACGTTATGGGCGTTGGAATCCCGCAGATAATCTTCCGGCAGGTAGTCGCGCTTTATCGCATCGTACGACCCCAGGAAGAAATGAGGTTCTGGCTGGTCGGTAAGGAAGGGGTAACGGTTCGCCTTCAGGTCCCAAAGGTGATGGTGAGCGTCTATAAGCGTGACCGCTCCAGGCGCTTTATTCCATTGGCCACTGATCGTCCTCATTTGCGTTCCTCGTCGCTTAGGTCGAGTGCAGGCGGACAAGGCCGCCTCTGCGACCTCGAAGCGTCGTTCATGGCGCAGTGATCTTGGTAGACAATTGGCGCGCAAACAACTTCGCCAGCCTTGGGCGCTTGAGGCAAGGATCCCAATTTGCACCGAAGCCCATCGGCGTGGGGAGCCTGCCTTTGGAACCACGACGCCCTGTCGACTTGATTCCGCAACGGGCGCACGGCGCCGACCGGTGACCTAGGCCGGCCTGGTGCGCAGCCGGCCCTCGTAATCGCGCTTGCCGAGCGGCACGCCTCGCGAGCGCAGGATGTCGTAGGCGGTGACGGCGTGGAAATGGAAGTTGGGCAGCGAGAACGAGAGGATGAAGGTCTCCGCCATGAAGGCGAGCCGCCGCGGGCCGATCTGGAGATCGAGCTCCTTGCCCGCGCAGCCGTCGATCTCGTCGCGATCGAACGCCGCCAGCGCCGCCTGGCCCTCGGCGATGATCGCCCGCAGCGCGGCGAAGGGGACCGGCCCGACCAGGGCGGGCGGGGTGAACGCACCGGTCCTCAGGGCCTCCACGCCCCACACGGCGTGGTGCCAGGCGGCTTCGATCTGGAAGTGGAACGGCGCCATGTCTGCGAACAGGCGCGCCTCCACGAAGTCGTCGGGGTCGGCGCCCGTCTGCGAGCAATGCGCGGCCGCGCGGTCCAGGAAGCCGGCCACGGCGGTGAGGGTCTGCAGGAAGGTCGGCACGCTGAGGTCGTAGAGTGAGATCGCCATCGGCTGTTCCTTGCGAGAATCGGAGTCGGAGTCGGAGTCGGATCCGGAATACTGCTCGACCGGGTCGCCGGGATGCTGCGTGGGCTCGGGGCGGGGAGGTGAGGCGTCGCCTATGCGGCGCTTCTCGCCGCATTACGGCAAGCGGAGATCTGCGGGGAGGTCATGCTTTTCGGTCGACGCGCACACCTGCTGCAGCGTCACGCCTGTCAGGACAAACGAGCGGCCCAGGCTCGAGCGCACGCGATAAGAGAGGAGGCGCTTGTCGCCATCGACGAGAGTGACCTCGTGGGCACTCGTTCCTGCTGTCCCGGTCACCGCGCTCAGCTTCTTTGCGCCTACGTCGGTGAGGATCACTGTGAGCACCGTCTCGACATCGTTGCCCCGATCCACGAAGGCCCCCGAGTCCACATCCCACGCCTCTCGATGGTCTTGCATGTCGGTTGCGCGAATCTCCTCGATGTCGCGCGCGTCGATGAGAGGCGCTGCGTCGAGCCGGAGGGCGATCGATGGTTTCACCTGGGCCTTGCCGCAGAAGCGGCTCGTGTACCTTTGCGCGTCTTGGGTGTAGCCCTCCGCGCAACTATTCCGGGCGACGTCGAGCTCCTTGCACTGTTTGTACTCCCGCAAGCAAAGGAGCGGGTCTTCGCCTTCCTGATCGC
>Ga0209006_10005113_pt1 | contig 11910 bp, 8 predicted proteins | sample JacPin_JW_Ref_O2_FD_188567 | JGI IMG/M metagenome (GOLD analysis project Ga0209006, IMG submission 188567) | Forest soil microbial communities from Algoma, Ontario, Canada - Jack Pine, Ontario site 1_JW_Ref_O2 (SPAdes) (version 2) | ecosystem: Environmental > Terrestrial > Soil > Boreal... | reverse complement strand
GGATCGATTCGGTCGGTGTTGTTGCAAGGCGCGGGACAGCCCGCCGGCAGCATACTTCCGGATTGGATGACGGGGTACGGGTTTGTATTTCCGGCCGACGCAGATTTGGTGCGAGCTCGTCACGAGCGCGAGGAAGTGAAGGTTACTCCGACTTGGACGGTGGGATATGACCCCGGAGATTCGATCTCGCATCTTCTGACAGAACGCATCGCGCTGAACGCGAGGGATGCGGGCCTGACGTTGCAGCCAACGACCGCGGCGACTGCTGATTTGCGAGTAACCAGGATTCCGTTGATAGCCAGCGATCCGTGGATTGCTTTGAGCGAAGTTTCTGCGGCCGCTGGGCTGGCCCGGCCTACTGCGGACGGAGGGTCCGTGGAGGAACTTTACGCGGCGGAACAAACCATGCTGGCGACGGAGCGGCTGATTCCGTTGTTTCACTTGCCCGCGGCGTATGCGGCGAGTGCATCCCTTCGTGACTGGACGCCGGGGGTGGACGGAAGTTGGGACCTGTCTAACGTCTGGCTCGGGCCGGGGAACGGGATGCAATGATTTTTCGCCGCAAATTGCTGGCGGTGTTTGCGCTCACGGTTTTCCTGGTGGTGGCCGCGGTGGCTCTTCTTGTCTCGTCACTGACGCGGCGTGCGTTTGAGCAAACGGAAAATGTGCGGACAACGGCGCTAATCACGCAGTTTCAGCGCGAATTCGAGCAGCAGGGTGAAGACGCTGCTCGGCGCGTCGAGGCTGTTGCTATGGCTGAGCCGGTCACGCGGCTGGCGCTGGTGTTGAATCAGGGCTCGGCTGATACCGGAGGATACTTTGAACTGGCCAAAGTGATGTCAGAGAATTACCAGCTCGATTTTCTGGAGCTCGTGGATAAACGCGGCATCATTATATCTTCCGCGCAGTGGCCAGCAAAGTTTGGCTATCCCGACAACGCATTTGAGAGTCTTGCGGCATCAGCGGAGCAGCCGGCGTTTCTCAAACAGGAGGAACTGCAGGATTCGACTGCTTTGGGGCTCTTCGCCGTGCGCGCGTCGCGAGTAGGAGAGCGTCCGGTGTATGTGATCGGAGGCCGGCGGCTGGACAAGGGCTTTCTCGCCGCATTAAACCTATCAGCGGACATGCGCACGCTGCTCTACCAGAATCGGGGCGGGCATTTTATCCCGGAGTTACTGATCGATCCAGGTAATAACGCGGCAACCGGCGGACCGCGGCCTGCCGACAAACTCGCTCCGCTGATCGAGGCAGTCCGGCAGTCTAACCAGGAGATGACCTCTGTGGTGCACTGGTCGGCGGACCAGGCCGACGATGAGGTATTCCACGCGATCCCCCTACGCGGTGCCGGCAAAGATCGGCCGCTGCTGGGAATTCTTCTGGTGGGGAATTCGCTGCGGTCGTATGTGGAGCTGAAGCGGCATATTCGATCGTCCGCACTGCTTGTGGGTAGCGCGGGAATCGTGTTGGCCATCCTGCTGAGCAGTTGGGCTGCGGCGCGAGCCACGCGCCCGGTAGTAGAACTGGCGCGGGCGGCACGCGAAGTTGCTGCAGGAAATTGGAACACGAAGGTGGAGGTCGCCGGCAACGATGAAATGGCTGAACTCGCCACGTCTTTCAATCGTATGACTGCGGAGCTGCTCACGCAGAAAGAACGCCTGATGCAGGCGGAGCGAGTCGCGGCCTGGCGCGAACTGGCTCGCCGGCTGGCGCATGAATTGAAGAATCCGCTGTTCCCTCTTCAACTGACCGTGGAGAATCTGGTACGCGCGCGTGAGCAGAGCCCGGAGCAATTCGATGAAGTCTTCCGGGAAAGTGCGACGACGCTGCTAAGCGAACTGTCAAATTTGAAGGGCATCGTCGGACGCTTCAGCGAGTTCTCCAAAATGCCGCACCCGGAGTTGCAACCGGTGCAGGTGAACGAAGTGGTGCGCGGCGTAGCGCAGCTTTTTCAGGCCCAGTTGCAGGCGCCCGGACGTGCACCCATTAGCTGCAGATTGGAGTTGGATGAGAGACTGACACCCATTGCGGCGGACGCAGAGCTGTTGCATCGCGCGGTTTCAAATCTGGTGCTCAACGCCATAGACGCCATGCCTGAGGGCGGCGCTATGGCGCTGCTTACGCGCGCCGATGGGGCCAAGACTATTATCGAGGTTTCGGACACGGGGTCAGGATTGACGCCAGAGGAGTGCGAACGGATTTTCACTCCTTATTACACCAGCAAGCGGCACGGTACCGGGCTGGGCTTGGCCATTGTGCAATCGGTGGTGAGTGACCACGGCGGCAGAATCAGTGTGCAGAGTCGACCCGGACACGGTGCGACATTCTTGATTGAGTTGCCGCAGAATGGTAATCGCCCACAAGGCCGGCCTGCCACAAGGCAAGCCGGTGAGGTTGGTTAGGGAACGGAAATTCTGGCGCACGCGTTGCATGAGGAGAATGGTTGGCTACAAAAGCACATCTGCTGATTGTCGACGACGAAGCCAATACGTTGGCATCATTGTCGCGCGCCTTCCGTCTAGCCGGACACGAAGCCACCGTTTGTGACAATCCTGCGAAAGCGCTGGAGTTGGCAAAAGCCCAGCATTTCGATCTAATTTTTTCCGATGTCGTAATGCCGGGCAAAGATGGCCTCACTCTGCTCGAAGAATTGAAGGCACAGGGCGTGACCACGCCCGTCGTAATGATGTCCGGGCAAGCGCACATCGAGATGGCGGTGCGGGCTACACGGCTGGGAGCGCTAGACTTTCTGGAAAAGCCCATCTCCAGCGACAAGTTGTTGCTGACAGTTGAAAATGCGCTGAAGCTGCAGCGACTGGAGAACGAAAACCGGCAACTACGGCAGAGACTGGGAAAGCACGAAATCGTGTGGAAGGGCGACGCCATGCGGCAGATGATGGCGAAATTGGAGCGCGTGGCGGCGAGCGAAACACGAGTGTGCATCCTGGGCGAAACGGGGACTGGGAAAGAATTGGTGGCGCGAACGCTTCACGAAAGGAGTGCTCGCGCCGGCGGACCGTTTGTTGCCCTGAATTGTGCGGCGGTGCCGGCCGAGCTGATTGAGTCGGAACTGTTTGGACACGAAAAAGGTTCGTTCACTGGCTCAGCGGGACGCCACATCGGCAAATTCGAGCAGGCTGATCGGGGGACCATTTTTCTGGATGAGATCGGCGACATGCCGCTGCACATGCAGGCTAAGCTTTTGCGGGTGTTGGAAGAAGGAGAAGTGGAGCGCATCGGTGGCGATAAGCCGGTGGCCGTCGATGTTCGAGTTTTGGTTGCAACCCATCGCGATCTGGAAGCACGAGTCCGCGAAGAGAAATTCCGCCAGGATTTGTTTCACCGAATCTACGTTTTCCCGTTGGTTCTACCCCCGCTACGTGATAGGCGAGACGACATTCCGGCTCTGGTCGAGCATTTTGCGGAGCAAGTGAGCGCTCTCAACGGGTGGAAGCGGATTCCGTTTGTTCCCGAGGCGATGCAGGTTCTGCAAGCCTATTCCTGGCCGGGCAACGTGCGGGAGCTGCGGAATATGGTGGAGCGGCTAATGTTGTTAGCGACCGACGGCATGGTGGACCTGGCGACCGCGCAGCTGGCTTTGCCCAAGGCGGCTGGCGTCGTGCCGCCCGGCGTCATGGCTTCGTCCGGCGCGCTGGCCAGTCGTGTGCAATCGTTTGAGCGTGAGGTGATTCTGGCAGAGTTGAAGCGCAGCCAGCATAACGTAAGCGACGCGGCGAAATCGCTTGGCCTGGAACGCAGCCACCTGTATAAGAAAGCGGAACAGCTGGGAATCGATTTGCGCGCCCTGCGCCGCGAGCAAGGACCGCAGGATTGATTTGTGGGCAGTCTTCACCTGCGCTTTTCTGGAGACCTCTTGGCAAGAACAATCGTCGCCCGGCTTTGCTGGCTCGTGCTTAACCTCGGTCCCCTTTATCTTTTCTTCCTCTGCGTTTCTGCGTGGGAGGTTTCCGCTAGCGAACCGCCAACGCCCCCAACTTGCGGCGTGCGCATGGTGCAGGCCTGGATTCCGATGAAAGATGGTGTTCGCCTTGCCGCCACCCTCTACATGCCCGACGGCGCGAAGGCGACTGAGAAGTTCCCCGCCCTGCTCGAATACCTGCCGTATCGCAAAGATGATGGGACGGCGGCCGGCGATTATCCCAAACATGCGTATTTCGCGCGGCGCGGATACGTCAGCGTGCGCGTTGACATTCGCGGTTTCGGCAGCAGTGAAGGCGTGCCGCCGGAGCGCGAATATTCCGAGCAAGAGCAGGTCGACGGCGAGCAGATCATCGATTGGCTGGCGCACCAGAGTTGGTCGAACGGAAGCGTGGGCATGTTTGGCATTTCCTGGGGCGGATTCACAGCGCTGCAGATGGCGATGCGGCATCCTCCGGCATTGAAGGCGATTATTGCGATTCATGCTACGGCCGAACTATTTCACGACGATGTTCATTACGTGGACGGCATCGCGCACATCGATGAATTCGAGTTGAACATGGACATGGCCGAAGGCTGGGTCGGTGCGCCTGATTACTCGCTCGACGAGAAAACTCTTGGGCCGCGCTTTGACGCGCCGCCGTGGTCGTTACTTTATCTCACGCACCAGCACGATGGGCCATTCTGGCGGGAGCGCGTGCGTCCGTTGAGCGAGATCGCGATTCCCAGTTTTCTGATTGGGGGCCTGCAGGACGGTTACCGCGACAACGTTCCCGACATGCTTATGAAGTCCACAGCGCCGATCAAAGCGATCGTCGGACCATGGAATCACTCCTTTCCGAATGAACCAGACTTTGGGCCGCAAGTGGAGTGGCGCGACCAAGCCGTGCGATGGTTCGACCATTGGCTCAAAGGGCGCGACACCGGCGTGGAACGAGACCCCAGACTTGTGATCTATATGCAGCACTGGCATCCGCCGGATCCGAACTTGCTAAGTGTTCCCGGCGAGTGGCGGCGCGAGGATGTGTGGCCGCCGCCGGACACAAAGGCCACGACATTATTTATGCAAGCGAATCACTCACTCGCCGAATCAGCAGCGGCAGCGCCAGAACGCCATCAACTGAAATACGTTCCTTCAGTCGGCGTGGAGGCTGGATTCTGGTGGGGAGAGTTGCTGAGCGATCCCCGGCCGGTAGACGCGTTCAGCCTCGTATACGATTCCGCTCCGTTGCAGGATGAGGTTGCAGTCCTGGGGCGGCCTCATGCTCGTCTACGGGCTTCCGCGAGCGCTCCCTTGGCCGATTGGTTTGCCCGCCTTTCGGATGTGGCGCCCGACGGCACGGTCACGCAGATCACGGGCGCAGGATTGAATGGCGCGCAACGCGACTCGATGAGCGAACCGCGCGACCTGGAACCGGGCAGGGTTTATCCGCTTGATATCGAGATGCATCTGACCTCGTGGGTTTTCCCCAAGGGACACCGCATCCGCGTCGCGATTTCAAATGCTCTGTGGCCGATGATGTTGCCAACGCCATATTCCATGACTACGTCGCTGGAACTGGGCGGAAACGACGGTTCCAGGCTGGTGCTGCCAGTGGTCCCGGTTCATGGTGCGATCCCGCCGGCGTTCTCGCCGCCCGAGCCTTCCGAGGAACGCACTGACATTAAGAACGAAGGCTTTCCTTGGCCGGGCGACTGGACTGTCCAACGCGACGAAGCCCGGCAGAAAACGACCGTGCGCTGGAAGGGCAAGGATGGATACGAATATCCCTGGGGAAAACAGGATGATTTCGAAAACCTGACTTACGACGTAGATGACGCGCATCCCGAGACTTGCTCGGTTCGCGGCGAGGCCGAGAGCATCTTCAGTCTGAAGGGGCGCACCCTGATTTGGCGCGGGCATCTTCTGGTTACGACCGATCAGAAGAATTTCTATTACAAGTACACGCGAGAACTAGTGAAAGACGGTCAGATGATGAAGTCGAAGACGTGGCAGGAAACGATTCCGCGCGATCATCAATAACTTTCTCTAGAGACGTTGCTTGCAACGTCTGGCCTGCGCGCCGACGGACGACCGACAGCGGAAGCCTGTGACTTAGTCCGCTGCCGCCGTCGACGGCGCGGACTTCACTCGTAAATCTGCCGCCAACAATCGGTGGAATAATTGTTCGCCGGCCTCGCGGCGGACAGAGAGGCGTCCCGCGCCGTAGGCTCGAGATTTCAACCCGCGCTGCACGTCTTCGCAAATACCCAGATCTTCTTCCTGCACGCGGTTGCCCACGTTGACCGACTCCGTGTTGTACGCGAGCTTTGCCTCGCTCACGTCGCCGAAGTAGAAATCGAAGATTACAGTGCAGTGGTCCGCGTCAACCGGAATCACGTAGTTTGTGTCCATGTATCCCTCATAGCAGTTGATCATCAGGTTGGGATATTGCCAGAAATACCAGGCGCGGTCCCCCTTTCGTGTAGCGCCGGTGGCGGCATCCTCGTCCGAGGAAACCATGGGACTCGACTGCAGACAATAGCGGTCTTCGTTCTCAATGGTGTACTGCTTGTAATCGAGTACAGAATTCAATCCCTTGTGCAGGTGCGGCACGTGGTAGCCGCCGTCAAGATAGTTATCAACGAATACTTTCCAGTTGCAGTGGATGTTGAAAGTTCGGCGATCGAAATAATGTAGCTTGCTGATGCCGAGAGGCGCCACGCGCTTCACCAGGCCGCCCAAAAACTGGCGTAGAGGCGCAGGCTTCGGATCGAGATTCACAAAAACAAAACACTCCCACGTCTCGACTCGGATCGGAACAAGGCCGTTCTCAGCGCGATCAAAATTCTGCACGCCCTCGAACTCGGGCATGCCTTTCAGCGATCCGTCCAGGCCATACTTCCAGCCATGGTAAGGACATTGCAAGATGGCCGCGTGGCCGCACGGTTGCGTGACGACCGCTGCCGCATGATGGCGGCAAACGTTGTAGAAGCCGCGCAGTTCTCCATCACTGCCGCGAACCACGACGATGGGCTCTCCCGCCAGGGTGGTCGCCACGAACTGTCCCTCGGTAGCGACTTGCTCGGTGCGCGCAACCAGTTGCCAGGTTTTGCTGAATACCTGCAGACGTTCAAGTTCTGCGATTCGAGGGTCGATATACCACGGCGCCGGAATGGTGGACGCTTCCGCGAGGGGCGCGCCGTCGTCATAGCTCGCGAGAATATTCTCCACAGAAGCTGGCATGGTCTAGGCTCGATTCGTTCTTGCCACTTTCCCGATCTTCCGTTGCGGGTTTCGTCCAGCGGACGGCACCTTGGCGGAAATTTCCTTGGCAACTTCGGTGCGTGAAGCGGCCGGAGCGTCCCCGATCGCGCGTTGCAACACGGATAAGAACTGCTGAATTCTAGCTTCTTTCTTCTCAGACAGTTCTCCTTGACGGCGAAACAACCCGGGATCCAACTCCGCGGTCAACAGCGCATCTTGGAAACGCTCCATAGTCCAATCCAATATAGAAACGATCATTTCTACATCCATATCTTTACGCAGTTCGCGGCGATCCAAACCGAAGCGCACAAACAAGACAGTACCGTATGGATCCTCCGTGATCAAAAAGCGATTAATTTCGCGCCTCAGGTTCAAATCGGTCCCGTAGTTTCCCAGCAATGCGATGCGATAAGGAATCCAATCTTCACGTAAGAGATGCTCGGTCCGCGTGAGCCAATAATGCAGCACCGCGAAAAAGCCACCGGCTCGAATTTCCGGGGGCGCATCCAGATATTTAGGAAACGAGCGCACGGCGCGCTTGTAGACCTCGAAGAACAAACCATCCTTGCTGCCGAAATGCTGGAAGACCGAACCCTTCGCGATGCCAAGACCCGAAGCGATATCGCCCACTCGAGCCGCGTGATAACCGTGCTCGGCGAAATGCTGCATCGCAGCTTCGACAATGCGGCTGCGTTTGGCGTCGGAGCGCGGACGCGCCGGGCTAACCGCATGGTAGAGCGGCGGCGCTGCTCGATTACTGGCGATTCCTGACATAGAGATGACTTTAAGTCACAGAAGCATATAGGAGACCGTAACGAATTTCAACTTTCATTTTCATTGATGATTCCGGTAATGTGATCAAGTCCAAGAGCAGGAGTAGTGACCATAGGTCATATTACAACGCAAGCCGCGAATCCCGTTTACGACGCGATCGTAGTCGGCGCCGGCCACAACGGTTTGACTGCGGCGGCGTACCTGGCCCGCGCCGGACTTTCCGTGCTGGTGCTCGAGCGGCGGGAAATCGTTGGAGGATGCTGCGTCACCGAAGAGATCGCGCCCGGCTGCCGCGTTTCCACCACATCTTACATTGCCAGCATGTTACGCCCGGAGGTGATTTCCGAACTGCGCCTCGCTGACCACGGACTGCGCATGGTTCCCTGTGATCCTGCGATACAGGTTCCCTTCCCCGATGGTCAGGTCGTGCCCTGGTGGGCCGACCGGGAACGAGCGCGACAAGAATTCTCCACGATTTCCATCAAGGATGCCGCGCGATTCGTGCAAGTGGACGACCAGCTCAAAAAACTGGCGCGCTATTTGCAGCCGTTTTTTATGGAGCCTCCGCCCGAGGTCGATGCCTCTTCGTTGAAGGGCTGGATGAGCTTGTTTCGCACGGGCCGACACTTTCGCGGAATCTCCAACACCGAGGTTGCACAACTCGTATCGTTTCTGACCGGCAGTCTGGGTGAGTTTCTCGACCACAACTACGAATCGGAAAAGATGAAGACCATGTTTCTTGCCAACAACGTTTATGGCAAGCATGGCGGCCCTTACCAGCCGGGTACTGCGATCGGATTGCTTTTTCATTTGCTCAGCGGCGGAGAGCACGAGTTGCAAGGCTTCTACGGACATGTAATGGGTGGGATGGGCTCGATCACGCAAGCGCTGGCTGCGGCGGGACGCAACCTTGGAGCGGAGATTCGAACGTCGGCCTCCGTCGCGCGAATTGACGTCCGCAACGGTCGCGCTCGCGCCGTGGTGCTGGAGGATGGCACAGAGTTACGAGCACGCCTGATCCTGTCGAATGCCGACCCGAAGCGAACTTTTCTCGGCCTGATGGATGCGTCGGACCTGCCCGATGATTTTCGGTCAGCGATTCAAGGCATAAAAATGCAAGGTCCCTGCGCGAAAGTAAACATGGTCCTGGCGGAGGAACCGCGCTTCACAGGAACCTCTCCGCGGGCGACGCCTCTGGAGCGCACGTTCTACACGCTGGTGCCTTCCCTCGAGTTTGCCGAGCGCTGTTATGACGTTGCGAAGTTTGGCGCGATCCCGGAAGAACTTTGGGTGGATTGCGTGGTTTCATCTAACGCGGACGACTCCCTGGCGCCTGCGGGCAAGCACATCCTGACCTGCTTTGTGCAGTACGTTCCCTATCATTTGCGCGAAAGCAATTGGGACGACAAGCGGGAATTGCTCGGCGACCGCGTAGTGAAGAAGATTGCTGAGTATGCTCCCAACGTCCCCGGCGCGATCGTGGCGCGGCAGGTGTTGACACCGCTGGACCTGGAACGCACCTATGGCTTGACCGAAGGGAATATTTTTCACGGCGATCTGCGCCTGGAGCAACTTTTTTTTATGCGTCCTGTGCCGGGCTGGGCCCAATATCGGACACCGGTCGATGGGTTGTATCTTTGCGGGGCGGGGGCGCATCCCGGCGGCGGCGTCACCGGAGCGCCAGGGCGCAACGCAGCGCATCAGGCATTGCGCGACTGGAAGAAGGGTCGTCTCAACTAGAGCGAAGAAATTTAGCAGTGGCTAATTCAGCAGCAGAATTCTAAGGAGCCGACAACATGAAGAAGAAAAGCATTCTTGAGCGTCTGAAGGAAGGACCCGTCCTGGGCGACGGGGGATATCTGCTGGAACTAGAAAAGCGCGGGTGGGTGCGCGCGGGTCCGTTTACTCCGGAAGTGGTGCTGACGCATCCGGAGGCGCTGCGCGAATTACATGTGGAATTTCGCGAAGCGGGAGCGGAAGTCTTGCAGGCGCTAACGTTCTATGCCAGCCGCGATAAGTTGGCGACAGTCGGCCTGGAAAACCGAATCGATGAACTGAACCGAACTGCCGTTCGCATTGCCCGCGAAGTTGCCGGAGACCGCTGTCTGGTTGCCGGAAACCTCAGCCTGACCTGGATGTACGAGCCGGGCAGTCCGTCGGCAGCCGATCGAGTCCGAAAAACGTTCGACGAGCAACTTGTCGTGCAGGTCGACGAAGGCGTTGACTTCATCATCGGCGAGACGTTCTCCTGGCTGGGAGAAGCACTCATCGCTGTGGAGCGCGCGAAGAAAACGGGCTTGCCCGCGATGGTCACCATCTGCTTTGAAAATAAAGATGAAACCGCCGAAGGCAAGACCGCAGCCGACGCGGCCAAGGCCCTGTTCGACGCGGGTGCCGACATTGTCGGCATGAATTGCCTGCGTCCTCCGCAGCACATCCTGGGCCCGATGGAGCAGATGCGCAAAGCGGTGCCAGGATATCTAGCGTGTCAACCGGTCGCGTATCACACGCCAGCGGACAAACCTGACTTCACGAGTCTACCCGAGTTTCCCTACGCGCTCGATCCGTTACAGCTCACACGCAAGGAAATGGCGGATTACGCACTTCGGGCCCGCGATGTCGGGATCAACTTCATCGGCGCATGTTGCGGCACGGTGGCCATGCACATCCGGGAAATGGCGCGTGTGTTGAACAAGCTTCCGGAAGATTCTCGCGTCTGGAAAAAAGGCGGCGAGAAGCCGATGTCCGCATACGAATACTACGACCACGACAATCTCAAGGTTAGCTCTGCGAAGTAAACGGCGCGCGAGATTCTGCCACGACGTGAAAATAGAGCCCGGCGAATGCGGGCTCTATTTCCTGAAGTGCGTCCCTTGAAATTACCCGGCGTTCCTCACCCGCGGTTCTTCCGCCCGCACCAGCGGAGCGTCCACCAGGTGCTCGCTCAGAAACCAGGCCTGCAGTTCGTTGGGGCGCAGCACGTCGCTCACCACCAGGTCGTTGGTGCCATCGTCACCGAGTTTCGAAGCGAGACTTGCCAGCGTGCGGCAGTGGCGAATCAGAATCTGATGCGCGTCCAGCAGTCGTGAAATCTGCACAGGAACCTCTTCCCTGCCTCGCGGCGGACGCTCAATGCGTGTGGTTTCCGCCACATCCGCAGCCATGGCAATGGAGACTCCGCCCAGAAGTTGAATCCGTTCAGCGATCGTGTCCACGATCTCCGATTGCTCTCCGTAGTGCTTATCGAAAAGAAGATGAAGCTGATAAAACGTCGGCCCCGAAACCTGCCAGTGCGACTTTTTATAGAGATCGCGGAGAGTCATGGTATCGGCCAGCAGCAGGTTCAGTTGCTCCGTCAACTCCAATCGTACTGGTTGCTCGAGTTCGAGCGGTTGCATGTGAGAAACAGTGCCATAGGCTTGTAGCTCTGCGGCACGCTGATGAAAGCGCGGCTCAGCGCTGATTACACCTTGACGCGTGGAAGTAATTTTCTTGGGCATGTTTATTCCCTCCATAGTCTTACTGGAATTCTAGTACTGATACCAAATCCCCGGGCAAGCCTTTGCCTGAGCTTTTTTCTTTCAAGCCGGTTCGAAACCGCTGCGATCTCGGAGCGCGTGTTCGTCTACCTGGCTGGCCAGTATGACTCATGTGCTTAGCGAGTCTGTTATGGCACATTTACCGTGCTTTGGATGCGCCGAAGCAACAGAAGGTGCGCCATCTTTCATGCAACCGAAAGACCAAGGACGATGCCGGCGCCCGCGGTCGGCAACGCCTTTCCCGCGGGCGACGCCGTTTCCCCATCATGTATTGCAATTTTTTCGTACGCAGCTTTGTTCCGGTTTGACGATGGTCGCAGCCGTTGCTATGATCAAACTGCGGGGTGGAGCAGTCTGGTAGCTCGTTGGGCTCATAACCCAAAGGTCGGTGGTTCAAATCCACCCCCCGCAACC
>Ga0209006_10005112_pt1 | contig 11912 bp, 6 predicted proteins | sample JacPin_JW_Ref_O2_FD_188567 | JGI IMG/M metagenome (GOLD analysis project Ga0209006, IMG submission 188567) | Forest soil microbial communities from Algoma, Ontario, Canada - Jack Pine, Ontario site 1_JW_Ref_O2 (SPAdes) (version 2) | ecosystem: Environmental > Terrestrial > Soil > Boreal... | reverse complement strand
ATCCGCGTCGAAGTCAGCGGCAAAAGAGTAAAATGTTCTCTCGACGGCCAAGTAATCCATGACGTCGATTACGTTAACGACGGCGCGGTCAAGGCGCTCTACGCCTCGGCATCGCATGATGATAACAGTGGCGAAGTAATTCTGAAGGTGGTCAATGCCAGTGCGGAACCGATTGACACCGCCGTCCACCTCAAGGGCGCAAACGACCTGGCCCGGAGCGGCCAAGCTATTGTGCTTACGTCGGACAATCCAACCGACGAGAATTCCCTGAACGAGCCGGAAAAAGTGTCCCCCAAGACGCAGAATCTGAACCTCAGCGGCCCTGACTTCCATCACATTTTCCCCGGCAATTCATTCACCGTCTTGCGCATAGGAACGCAAAAAGCGTCACCCTGAAACCAAACCGTTCCGCCTGATGGCGGCATCCGGCTTCTGGTTCTGATAGCAGTTGAAGCCACAGATCAACACAGATTGCCACCGACCAGAAGGAATTGCGAATCCAACAGGGGCCTCTCAACGACTGAATCAAGATTGTCCGGTGAATCTGTTCTGATCTGCGTCAATCTGTGGCTTCCGTCTCTTCCTAAAATCCTACTGGCCGACTGAGGCTTATTTTCAATTGCCATGTCGGGTTTCGGGGTCAAAAGGCGCATTTCCATACAGAACACTTTATGTCGAGAATCCCAAAAGTTCTCCTCTTAGTGGAGTCGTCGCGCGGCTCTGGACGATCCTTGTTGCGTGGAGTTGCAAATTACGCTCATCACCACGGGCCTTGGGCCTGCTATTGGGAGCCGGCGGGGTTGGAGAAAGTCTGGCCCAAGCTCAAGTCGCTGGACGTGGACGGCATCATCCTGCGCGATGTGGATAAACTGGAGGAGGTTCTGGCATTCGGCATTCCGGCCGTGGTTTTCGGGCACGGACGGACGGAAATATCGGGTTTGGTCAACGTCGTGACGGATTCCGAAGTCATCGGCCAGATGGCAGCCGATCATTTGCTCTCTTGCGGGTTCAAACACTTCGCCTATTGCGGAATCGGACTCGATGCCGACAAGGATGTCTCCTGGTCGCACCTGCGCAGGCAAAGCTTTTCCAATCGCATCCATGCGGCCGGCTTTGACTCCTGCGACTTTTCGCTGGCCGCACCTTCCGAGAACTCGACCTGGCTGCAGGAGCGCCGCGCCATGGCGCGCTGGCTGCAATCGCTGCCCAAACCTCTGGGTCTGATGGCTTGCAACGACGACCGCGCCCGCCAAGTCGTGGAGGCTTGCAAGTTGGCTGGCGTCTCGGTTCCGGGGCAACTCGGCATCGTTGGCGTGGACAATGACGATGTGGTCTGCGGCCTCTCGGATCCGCCACTTTCGAGTGTGGCAGTAAATTTCGAACGGGCCGGTTACGAGGCAGCCGGCGCACTGGATGGCTTGATGAGCGGCCGTGGCCCGGTCCCCGCCAGAATCATCGTGCGCGCCACTCACACGGTCGTGCGCAGATCGACGGATTTCGTCGCCGTGGAAGATGAAAGCGTAGCGAAGGCGTTGCGGTTCATTCGCGGCCACGCCAGCGGCGGCGAGCTAAACGTCGGCGCGGTGGCTCGTAATGCCGGGGTGTCCCGGCGCTTGTTGGAAAAACGGTTTCGCCGCGAATTGGGATATTCGGTCCTGAACGAAATCCGTCGCGTGCGCACCGACAAAATTGCGCAGCTCCTGGTCGAAACCCACCTGCCGGTGCGGGAAATCGCCGAGGCACTGGGCTTTGCGGACATCCAGCATTTTGCGCGCTACTTTCGCGCATCCAAGAACATGACGCCCCTGGCCTATCGCAAGGCGCAAGCCGGCCATCACCCAGCGGAGCCTCGTGCGCAATCTGGCGATTTTTATGCGCAAAGTGGCGTTGTGGCGCGTCGCCTCCGTCCGGTAAAGTTGGCTGCATAATACCTGAATTTCAACTGTGTCCGCGAACATAGATTCAACATCTCACCGAATAAACCGAGCCACAAACTTATGAAAAAAAATCTATCCACCCTTCTACGGATGATCGTTTTTAGTTGCGCGGCGCTGCTACTCACGCAACTCACAGGCAAGGCGCAAACATTGACACACCGTTATAGCTTTTTCGGCGCCGCCGATGGCGCGACCAATGCCACCGATGTTGTTGGAAGCGCGGACGGAACATTCGGCGGCGATGCTTCCATCAGCGGAGGACAATTAATCCTGGATGGCAGCGGTTACGTGCAACTGCCGACAGGTATCATCACCAACGATCTGGCGGTGACGGTCGAGGCTTGGGGTGACTACCCTGGAAGCGGCCAAGGAGTTTGGGCGAATCTGTTCGACTTCGGGTCGCCTTCAGTTGCGGACGCCCCTGGTAAAGCGGACTCGCATAGTATTTCTTTGTGCGCCTATTCCGGCAATCCAACAGGGGACTTGGACGCCGCCATTTCGGATTTCGACGATGCCAACGTGAACCGCCAGAATTGCTACGCGGCTGCAGGACTCCTCGGCGGCATTACGGCTCCCAATGACCAGCCCGGCGCGTATATCGCCGCGGTGTTTAATCCGCCGCTTGGTTACATTGCGCTTTACGTCAACGGCGTCCTCCAGGGGAAAATAGCCATTACCAACACGATCACGCCAGGTGTCTGGGATCGGACTAACTGGATCGGCTGGGATAATTGGCCTGATCCAAGTTTGACGGGTAATCTCAACGAATTCCGCATCTGGAATGGTGCCCTCAACGGTCTCCAAGTGGCGGCCAGCTATCAGAGCGGCGAGTCCAATCTTGATGTCAATGCCGGCACGGTCACGAGCATCCAATTATTGACTGGTCCCCAGGTAAATCTAGGCGGCGACGAACTTTCCACAGTCATTGCGACGGCATCCTTGATCACCAATTCGGCGGACATTACGCCCTATGCTGCTTTTTCGTCCGGCGACACCAACATCATCACGGTCGATCCGACAGGCGCGATCCACGGCAAGACGCTCGGCTCCACTTCGGTCACCGCGAGTTACGGCGGCCTCTCCAACTCGGTGTCAGTCAGAGTGGTCGAGCCCGTGGCAATTCTTTCCCACCGCATTAGCTTCAGCACACCTGTGAGCAGCAGCAACACTGTTGCCGACTCAATCGGCACGCTTTACGCGACGCTTGAGGGAACTGCTATTGAGTCGAACGGCCAGGTCGTGCTGGATGGCAGCGCCGATTGCTATGTGGACTTAAGCTCAAATTCTTTTGCCAACAACGGCATCATTTCGGGCTATCAATCCGCGACGGTTGACTTTTGGGCTACTTTCACAGCCCTGAGCGCCAACTGGGAATACGGCTGGTCCTTCGGCAACGACCCGGTTAATTACGGTTCGGATTTTGTTTATTTTTCAGTCCATGCCGGGGGCACGGACCATTATCTTAACACCGCGACCTCGGCGGGTGGCGCGGCTGTGGATATGACCGGGGACTTCGCCAACGAATCGGTTCACTGCACCAGCATCATAGATCCGACCACAGGCACCATGGCTGTTTATACCAACGGCGTTCTCAGCGGCTCCATCACGGGTGATTCTTCCGTGCCGCCACTGAACAGTATCGCCACCAACTTCATTTTCTTTGGCCGTTCGTTGTGGACGGACGTCGGCTCGCCGTTCACGGGCGATCCTTATTTGTCAGCGGGAAGTAGTTTCCAAGAGATCCGTGTTTACAATGGGACGCTTACCCCGCAACAAATTGCCACCGCCGACCAAAACGGACCCAACAACACCAACAATGATCCTGGCACCTTTGTATCCTTGAGCCTGCGTGTGCCCACCACCTTGCAATGGCTCCAAGTCGGCGCCGTCCAATTATTGGCCAACTATACCGTCCTGACCAATTGGAACGTGATCGGCAACAACTACGTTCCGCCCGTCGGATTGACTATCACGTCCAGCGACACCGATGTGCTGACCGTGAACGGAGGCCAGGTCCAGGGCGTCGGCCTCGGCTCCTCCACCATCACGGTGACCTACCAGGGCACGACCAATTCCCAATTGGTCAACGTCGTCCGCGCGCCAACCGCCGTGTTGACGCATCGCTATAGTTTCAACGATGCACCCGGCTCCATAACCGCCTCCGACTCGGTTGGCGGGCTTGACGGAACGTTTCAAGGTTCCGCGTTCGAAACCAATGGCCAACTGATGCTGCCTAACACGGCCAACGTGACTGCATTAGACTATTTGGAATTACCGGACGGCATCATCACCAATACGGTCAATGGTATCGGTACCAACTTCAATGACCCGTCGGTCACGATCGAAACTTGGGCAACGATTTCTCCAGGGCAATTTACTTGGGCTAATCTCTTTGACTTCGGAAACCAGGATGCCGGCGGGGATGCTGAGTACGATATTCATGTCTGCGTTCATGCCGGTGACGGTGATACTGTCATTGGTATTTCTGACTCCGACAATGCGAATGTTGACAGTCAGATTGAGGACATAGCTGGCACAAGCCACCTGGACGGCAGCACAAACATCCATGTCGTCGCTGTCTTCAATCCACCCGCCGGCTATCTGGCGATCTATACCAACGGCGTCTTGATGGGAGAAAACCCCAACATCACCATTTCCATGGCCGGCGTTTGGGCGGCGCTGAACAAAATTGGCGCGGACAATTGGCCCGATCCCGGCCTGCAAGGCTCGGTGGACGAATTCCGCATCTACAACGGCGTCTTGTCGCCGGACGATGTGGCAAAGACACAGGCTCTCGGACCTAACCAATTACTCACATCTGGTTTGACCGTGGGTGCCTCGATCTCGAGCGGCGACCTCGTGATTACCTGGCCGGTCTCGGGATCGACGGGATTCTCGCTCTATTCGAGCAGCACGTTGGGTCCCAACGCCGTGTGGGCTCTTGTGAACGTGGCGCCCACGGTGGTAGGTCAGAATAATCAAGTGTCGCTCCCCGTCAGCAGCGGCGTCCAGGCACAGTTCTACAAGTTGCAGAACTGACGGCAACGCAGGTGTCGGCAGTCGGGAGTGAATTCGTGGCGTGCGTGGCAGGTGGTAAGCCGCCCACGCCTTGGTGAGCGGCCAATGAAAATTTTGAAGTAACGGAGTATTTTATGGAGAGCAAAAGGAGTGAAGTATGAATATGCGAGGTAATTGCATGATGAAAAGGTTCATCTGCAAAGGCGTGAGGGCTTTCACATTGATTGAACTGCTCGTCGTTATTGCGATCATCGCCATCTTGGCGGCTATGCTGCTGCCAGCCTTGTCCAAGACGAAACTGCAAGCCATCAAGACCCTGTGCCTCAACAACGAAAAAGAGCAACTTGTGGCCTTGACCATGTACGCGGGCGAAAACAGGGATTATCTTCCCGATGGCGCGGGCGGATTTTGGGCTTGGGATATGGATGGCGCTCTGGCCAACCAGATGATCGCCTATGGAACGACGCCGATGACTTGGTACGACCCTGGCACAGGCCCTAAATTTGGCCCGCCAGACTGGTTCGGCGCAGTTCCCTATGGTAATGTGCCCGGCAATGAGCCTTCTCTGTGGTGTTGGGAGCTTCCTTATCCCGATCCGGGTGTCCTGCCTGGCCAAGGCGTTCGCGTTATAGGATACGCGCAGACTTTTAGCAACACGGCGTCATACATGGGTGTGTACATTACCAATACCAACGTAAGACTAACTGAAACTTCGACTCCGGGTGACTTCAACAATCCAGGCGGCGTTCCAGTTGGGCCTATCGCCAAGCGCCCCTTGGTAGCTTGCGCCACACTCAACAATAGCGGCGACAGCGACAACATTGCCATGATGCTCACCTACAATTGGACCGACGTTGACGGTGGTTATATGTACGCCGGAACTCACAAGGGCCACATCAGCGCGCACTTGAAGGGTTCCAGCATTCCAGAGGGGGGAAATATTGGGATGCTGGACTGTCATGTAGAATGGCGGCCCTTCAACCAAATGATAAGCCGCACCTCAGGCAATCCGTATTTCTATTATTGAGCCATCCGGAGAATTTCGCCCTTCCGTTCCCGTGCCTCATCGGTTGCTGTTGCCTGTCCATCCCTGACCGGTTTCCTCTGAGGCCTCGCCTTACCTATGCCTTGCGCCCTCTCTATTTTCTTTCCAAAGTCGCCGATTTCCGCGATGCTGTCTTCTTACGTCAACGATTAAGTCGAGATCCCAGGCGCCACATATAACGAAGCTGAATCGGAAATGAAACCGTCTCGCTCCAGGCGTTCGTCTTCGCCCCCTCCGTCGGCGAAAGTTTCCCCAGTATCTGTGTCCCACGCACGGCGCTGGCTTTTTCGCCTTGCGGCGATGGTGGTGGGGCCGCTGCTGCTCCTTTTGTTCCTAGAGATTGGTTTGCGCCTGGTCGGAGTGGGGCATCCTATGTCCTTCTTTCTACCCATGAAAATCAATGGGAAGGATTGCATGATCGACAACGACAGGTTCGGCTGGCGTTTTTTTGGCCCGGATATGGCGCGCGAGCCATTTCCTAGCGTCATGCCAAAAATCAAACCGCCCGATACGATCCGGGTCTTCGTCTTCGGGGAATCCGCCGCGTTCGGCGATCCACAACCGGAATTTGGTCTCAGCCGCGTTTTGGAAGCCTTGCTGGAGGGACGCTTTCCCGGCAAACATTTTGAAGTGGTCAACACGGCGATGACCGCCATCAATTCCCACGTCATCCTACCCATTGCCAGGGATTGCGCGGGGCAAAACGGCGATTTCTGGGTGATCTACATGGGCAACAACGAGGTCGTCGGGCCTTATGGTTCAGGCACGGTTTTCGGCGCGCAGGCCGCCAAACTAGCCATGGTCCGAGCCGGTGTGGCATTCAAAGCCACGCGCATCGGACAGGCGTTGGGCAGCTTGGTTCGCCATTTGCAGAAGCGGCCGCCCAACCAGAGCGAGTGGGGCGGCATGGTTATGTTCATGCACAACCACGTTCCCCAGGAGGACCCTCGCATGGCCACCGTTTACGACAACTTCGAACACAATTTGAAAGACATTATTGACACCGGGCTGCGCGGCGGTGCGAAAGTTGTGGTCAGCACCGTCGCGCGCAATCTCAAGGATTGCGGTCCATTTGCCTCAGATCATCGGCCGGGGCTGTCGGCTGAAGAATTATCCCGGTGGGACGGTTTGTATCAGGTGGGAATCAAAGCGCAAGAGGCGGGCCGGCCGGTGGAGGCTATCAACTCCTTTCAGCAGGCGGCGAAGCTGGACGATAGTTACGCCGAGATCCATTTTCGATGCGGCCAATGTGTTCTCGCGCTGGGTCAGGACGCGGAGGCTTCGCGCCAATTCGTGCTTGCCTGCGATCAGGACACGTTGCGCTTCCGTGCGGACAGCCGCATCAACGAGATCATCCGTCGTGGCGCGTCCAATCGGGATCGAGAGGGCGTGCATTTGGTTGATGCCGAGGCTGCCATGGCCGCGCAGAGCCCGCACGGCTTGGTCGGTGAGGAATTTCTCTATGAGCACGTTCATCTGAATTTCGAAGGCAACTATCTTGTCGCGCGCGCCTTGGCTGAACAAATCGGGCATGATTTGCTCGGCAGCGAACATGCTTGGCCGACGGCGGATGATTGCGCCCGCCGCTTGGGCTGGAATGATTCCACTCGACGCGCGGGCGAGACGGATATTCTCAGTCGCCTCAACGATCCGCCCTTCAAGGAGCAAGCCAATAACCGGCAACAATATCAGCGTTTGCTCCAACGAGTCGAACGGCTTCAAACCGCAAACCTTTCCGATTCCTTGCGTGAGGAAAAAGCCCGCACCAAAGCCGCAGCCGACGCCGCACCGGACGACTGGATTCTCCAGGAAAGTCTCGCCAATCTCCAACAGCAGACTGGAGACAGCGCGGGCGCGATCGAATCGTTGCAGCATGTGGTGCATTTGCTGCCGCACAACGCGGACGCCTGGCAGAGCTTGGGTCTGGGGTTGGATGCGGCCAAGCGCGAAGATGAAGCCATTTCAGCCTTTCAAAAAGCCACTGCGCTGCGGCCTGAATCGGTCGTGAGCATGAACAGTGAAGCTGAGGTGTATGCGCGGGAAGGCCATGCCGAAGAGGCCGCGCGCGAGTTTCAGGAGGTTTTGCGCCTGAAGCCTTACTGGGGGCCTGCGCACTTGGGTCTGGGCAAAGCCCTCGAGGCCTTGGGCAAACCTCAGGAAGCCAAGGCAGAATTCGAAGAAGCGCTCAAGAATCGCGTCAAAAGCCCCGAGTCGTTCAACACTCTAGCCAAGTTTTCTTTTAGCCGTGGCTGGTACGCTGAGGCCTTCACCAATTTCACCGATTCCCTCCGACTGAACCCTTCCGATCCCGATGTTCATGTCAATCTCGGCCTGACTCTGGACAAGTTGGGCAAGCGCGCGGAAGCCAAAGCTCATTATGCGGAGGCCGTGCGTTTGCAACCCAAGTTTGCCGAAGCCCATTTCTGCCTTGGTCTGGCACTGGGCAAAGACGGCGACGCCCCTGGCGCGGCGGCGCAATTCGCCGAGGCAGTGCGCCTGAAGCCGGATTTAATCGAGGCCCATTTGAATCTGGGGATCGCTTTGTCCAATGAGCATCTCAACCAGCAGGCGTTGGATCAATTCGACGAAGTCTTGCGCCGCGACGTCAGCAATAAAATCGCCCTTACTTACGTCAAGATCCTCCGGGCTCATCCCCCTGCCGAAGCACAAGGTCCATGAACTCATCCTATTATTCGCCATCTCGTTTATTAACGCGTCCCAAAACACTCGCGCTCTGGCTGGCGGTTGCGGCCTGCTCCCAGCCCATGCAGGCCGCGGATGAAGCTGGCGCCGATTTGCAGCCGGCGGCGACGCGTTCTGTGCGCGCGCACGACCCTTCCACAATTGTCAAGTGCAAGGATGAGTATTGGGTCTTCTGCACAGGCCGTGGCCTGCCCTCGTACCACTCGAAGGATTTGCGAGTTTGGGAATCGGGGCCGCGCGCCGTCAGCAACGCCCCCTCGTGGGCCGCCGAGGCTGTGCCGCAGAATTCCGGGCGGGATTTTTGGGCGCCGGACATCATTCACCTGGGGGATCGCTATCTGCTCTATTTCGCCGTCTCGACGTGGGGCAAGAACACTTCAGCGATCGGCCTGGCGACGAATCCCACGCTCGACCCCAATGACGCTCTTTACCATTGGACAGATCAAGGAATCGTCGTTCAATCCCGCGCCACCAACGACTTCAACACCATCGATCCCGCCGTGTGCCAGGATGCTCAAGGCAAACTCTGGCTGGCCTTCGGTTCATTCTGGACGGGCATCAAACTGATTGAACTCAACCCCGACACTGGGCACAGAATCGCGCCGGATTCGCCAATGTATTCCCTTGCCCACAAGGACAAGATCGAGGCGTCCTACATTTATCCGCACGACGGTTTCTATTATTTGTTCGTTAATTGGGGCCAGTGTTGCCAGGGCGTGCGCAGCACCTACAACATCCGCGTGGGCCGCTCGACCAGCATCACTGGGCCATACACAGACAGGACCGGCGAGGATATGATGCTCGGCGGCGGAAGCCTATTCTTGACAACCGCCGGCAATTTCATCGGCCCGGGCCACGCCGGCATTATCCCCGAAGGCTCGACGAATTGGTTGAGCTGCCATTTCTACGATGGCACGCGCGAAGGCCGGCCCACGCTTGGTCTGCTTCCGCTGCACTGGGAGGCAGATGGTTGGCCGCGCGTTCAATGAACTTTTGATTCGCTATGAAAATAAATGCTTTTCGTCTCGTCCTCACCATGGCAACGACGGCCCACCTGGCGGCCGCGACCGCCCCCGTCAAACTGACCGTCCAGGCAGGCAGGCCCGGGCCTAGCATCAGCCCAACGATGTGGGGTGTTTTCTTTGAAGACATCAACTTCGGCGCTGACGGCGGCCTTTACGCGGAGTTGGTGAAGAACAGGTCGTTTGAATTTCCGGACCCGCTCATGGGCTGGATTAAACTTAGTCCCAGCCTTGCCAAAGGAGACTTGTCGCTGCAGACCGATTCTCCTCTGAACGCAAACAACCCACATTATCTTCGTATACGATCAGAAGGCACTGCTCCGTTCGGGATTTCCAATGAGGGCTTCCGCGGCATGGGCCTTTTAGCCGGAGAAACTTACGATTTTTCCGCGCAGGTTCGCCTTGTCTCCGGTGCGCCGCGCCTGCTGATTCAATTGGTCGGCGAGGATGGCAGCGTGTTGGCGGAGGCCAAACTCACGGATTTCTCCGCATCCGCCTGGAAAAAATGCACCGCCACGCTGAAGCCCAATGCGCAGGAATCGAAAGCGCGCTTAAACGTGATTCTGGAAAACGAAGGAGCCGTGGATCTGGACATGATTTCCCTTTTCCCGCGGCATACGTGGATGGACCGTCCCGGCGGCTTGCGCGCGGACATGGTGCAACTTCTGGCTGACTTGCGACCGGGGTTTATGCGCTTTCCAGGCGGCTGCATCGTGGAAGGCAGCCAATTGGACCGCCGCTACCAATGGAAGAATACCATCGGCCCGATCGAGGAACGCAAGCTCACCATCAATCGTTGGAACTACGAATTCATCCATCGGCCCACGCCCGATTATTTTCAATCGTTCGGTCTAGGCTTCTTCGAGTTTTTTCAGCTTTGCGAGGACATTGCTAGTGAGCCTTTGCCCATCCTCAATTGCGGCATGGCGTGCCAGTTTAATTCGGGTGAACTTTGTCCGCTCGACCAGCTTGGACCGTTCATCCAGGACGCCCTCGACCTGGTTGAGTTTGCCAACGGCCCGGCAGACAGTCCTTGGGGTGCTCGGCGCGCCGCGATGGGGCATCCTGAACCGTTTCATCTGAAAATGATGGGCGTCGGCAACGAGCAATGGGGGCCGCAGTATATCGAACGCTACGCCCGCTTTGCCAAAGCCTTGAAGGCGAAATACCCTGAAATAATGCTTGTCTCCGCCGCCGGTCCTTCGCCCGATGACGACCGTTTCAAGTTTCTTTGGTCCAAGTTGCGCGAGCTTCACGCCGATATCGTGGACGAACATTGTTATGCAAACCCGCCCTGGTTCTTCAACAACACCCATCGCTACGACAACTACGACCGCAACGGACCGAAGGTTTTCATGGGCGAATACGCCGCTCAAAGCGTGGCCGTTGTCAGTGTCAAGAATCGAAACAATCTGGAATGCGCGCTCGCGGAGGCGGCTTACATGACCGGCCTGGAGCGCAACGCCGATGTCGTGCGCATGGCCTCGTATGCCCCGCTCTTCGCCAATGCCGAGGCCTGGCAATGGACGCCGGACATGATCTGGGTCAACAGCCTGCAATGCTTCGGGACTCCCAATTACTACGCGCAAATGCTCTTCAGCCGCAATCGCGGCAGCGTCGTGCTTCCCGTTGCTTGCGACACTCCCGTAGCGGAGGGCGATGCGCCGTCTTTCTTTGTTTCCGCAGCGCGGGACGATGTGGCCGGCGAGATCATCATCAAAGCCGTCAACGCATCTCGGGAACCTGTGGAATCCGCGGTTGATCTCGCAGGCGTCGCCTCCGTGTCGCCTAAGGCTCAAGCCATCGTGCTTGCCAGTTCAAATCCAAGTGACTTGAACACATTCGAAGATCCGACAAAGGTGTCGCCAAGAACCCTACCGCTGGAAAACGTCAGTCCGCGATTCAACTACACGTTCGGGCCTTACTCCCTTACTGTGCTCAGAATCCACGCTGCCGCTAATTGACGGTATACTAGCGCGTGGACTAACAAGCTCAATCATTTCGGCCACGCTTGCATGGCTACAGCTTACCGACTTTGACCAAACCGAGCTACATGACAACCAGTATGCCGGTGCTGTGTCATTTGACAGGAGGTATATGACGCAGTCAGTGGGCGCGAGATGCCTCGGACGTATACCTGCTCGCTCCCTCTTCCATGTTCTGACTTTCTTGAGTATCAGGCCCTCA
>Ga0209006_10005110_pt1 | contig 11913 bp, 8 predicted proteins | sample JacPin_JW_Ref_O2_FD_188567 | JGI IMG/M metagenome (GOLD analysis project Ga0209006, IMG submission 188567) | Forest soil microbial communities from Algoma, Ontario, Canada - Jack Pine, Ontario site 1_JW_Ref_O2 (SPAdes) (version 2) | ecosystem: Environmental > Terrestrial > Soil > Boreal... | reverse complement strand
CGCAGTGCAACGATTTCTTCCGTTGCGCCGCTCCAAAGGCTCAGCGTTCGTTTAAATCCGAATGGAAGCAAAAAGCCGTCCTTGAGAATAATTCGACCGGCGATAGCCAAATGCCGTCCTGCAAATTGTGAAAGGTTTGCTAGCTTGGCGTCGCTGGAAAAAAGCACGTAGTCCCCCCAGGTCATGCGCGACGATCAATATCGTATGCTAGCTTAATGGCGTCTCAGCGCTATCTCAGATTGAATGATGGGCTGTCAATGCCTGGAATAGTTAAGGTCCGTCGCAACAGATCAATGCGCGCAGAGAGGATACTGAATTAGTCAAGTCGCCTTCACCCCGTCCCACCACGCGCAGGTGCCCGACATCAGCTTGTAATTGCCGTCCATGACCTGAACCGGCGCGCGCAGGCCCGAAGCCGCCGCACGCATCCGCATCTCGCGCGCCACTTCGCGGTCGGCGGGCGGTAGCCACACGCGCTCATGTCCCCACAGGCTCGGCCCGTCCTTGAGTTCGAACGGTTGCCAGCTCGGCGGATCGATTTCGCGGCCGCCCCAGCCGCATTCGACCATGAAGGATGACGGCGTTTTGGCGTAAAACGACGTCATCAGGTCGTTGGTGTGGCGGCCAAGCGTGACGCTGACGCGTTCCGGCTGGCCCAGGGCGACATCGTAGGACTGGCCGACATCATCCAGCGAGAACAGCTCCACCATCAGGTGATGCATGCCGTTGCGGCCGGTCTCGATCAGCGCGAGGCTGTGATGCCGCGCGTTGATGTGAAAGAAATAGGCGCGAAACGGCTTTTGCATGTAGTCGCTGAGCCCGAAGCCGAGCAAATCGACGTAGAACGGCATCACCGCATCGATATTTTCAACCGTCAGCACGGCGTGGCCGAGGCCGAGAGGACCGGTGCGGAAACCGGAAATCGAACGGCCGGGGCTAAACGGCGTCTCGTCGATCTCGGCGCCGTAAAATGCCTCGAGGCGATTGCCGGCGGGATCCCGGAACGAAATCAGGCCGCCGACGCGCCTGGCGTCCGCGAGCGCCTGCGGTTCGGCGATCACCTCGACCTCGGCTCGTTCCAGCCGGGCCGCCAGCTCATCCAGTGCCGCCGCGTCCGCAACCTCCCAGCCGAAGAAGCGCTCGCCGTCGGCCATCGAGCGATCGACGACAATGCGCTGCTTGCGGTCGTCCATTCGGAAGGCCAGCAGGGAAGGGCTGCGCTCCACCGCCTGCAGGCCGACCAGTCCGGTGCCGAACTGACGCCAGTCGTCGAGCGCGCTTGATCCGAACCCGACATATCCCAGAGCCTGCAACGGCATCGCGCGCCTCCGCTTTTCGAGGAGTTCAGTGTGCGTGGCTGAATCCTACGCGTTTTTTCATCACGGGCAACACGGGCTTTTCCCGCTTTGCTGGACTGGCGGGCAGGGCACCGATCCGAACGAACAGAACACGCAGCAATCGCCGGCCACTGGCTTGAGCTTCACTCCGCAGCCCTTGCAGACATAGAAGAACTGACAGGCATCGGTCGGCATCTGCTCGGCGGACTGAAAACCGCATTGCGGACAGGTGAGGACGGATTCGAACTGCATCGCTACCTCGCATGGCCTGCGACATGACCGAATACCGGCGCGGCGCCGGGTGACATGCCCCAACCCTTGATCCATGCATAGATCGCCGGAATGACGACCAGGGTCAACACCGTGGATGAAATCATGCCGCCGATCATCGGCACGGCGATGCGCTGCATGACCTCCGAGCCGGTGCCGGTGCTCCACAGGATCGGAATGAGGCCGGCCATGATGGCAACGACGGTCATCATCTTTGGCCTGACACGCTCGACCGCGCCTAGCATGATGGCTTCGTTGAGGTCCCCTCGCGTAAAGGGCTTTCCGTCCGCAAGCCGCTCAGCGTGAAGTTCTTTCATCGCCTGATCGAGATAGATCAGCATGATCACGCCCGTCTCCGCTGCGACACCGGCCAGCGCGATGAAGCCAACAGCCACCGCGACCGACATGTTGAAGCCAAGCCACCACATCAACCAGAAGCCGCCGACGAGTGCGAACGGCAGCGACAGCATCACGATCAGCGTCTCGGTCAAACGGCGAAAATTGAGATAGAGCAACAGGAAGATAATCAGCAGCGTCACCGGCACCACGATCTTCAGCCGTGCGGTAGCACGCTCCAGATATTCGAACTGACCGCTCCAGACGACATAATTCCCCGGCGGAAATTTTATGCCGGCGGCCACCGCCGCCCTGGCGTCGGCCACGTAACCGCCGAGGTCGCGGTCGCGGATGTCAACGAAGATGTAAACCGCAAGCTGGCCGTTTTCGGTTCGGATGGATGTCGGGCCGCGCGTGAGCTTGATCGCCGCGACCTCGCCCAGCGGCACCGTGCCGCCGCCCGGCATCGCCACCAGAACGTCGCGCGCGATCGATTGCGGATCGCTGCGCAGGTCGCGCGGATAGCGCAGGTTGACGCCGTAGCGCTCGCGGCCCTCGACCGTGGTCGTGATCGTCTCGCCGCCGAGCGCGGACGACACCGTGTCCTGCACATCGCTGACCATCAAGCCGTAGCGCGCCAGCGCTTCCCGGTCGGGCACGACATCCAGGTAATAGCCGCCGATCACGCGTTCCGCGTAGGCGCTGGAGGTACCCGGAACGGTTTTCACCACGGTTTCGATCTGCCGGGCGAGGCGGTCAAGTTCGCCAAGATCGGTGCCCAAAACCTTGATGCCGACCGGGGTGCGAATTCCGGTCGCCAGCATGTCGGTGCGGGCCTTGATCGGCATGGTCCATGCGTTGGAAACGCCGGGGAATTGCAATGCTTTGTCGAGGTCGGCAATCAGGTCATCGACCGTCAGGCCGGCACGCCACTGCTCCTTGGGCTTGAGATTGACGATGGTCTCGATCATCTCGGTGGGCGCCGGATCGGTCGCGGTCTCGGCGCGGCCGGCTTTGCCATAGACCGAAGCAACTTCCGGAAACGTCTTGATGATCCTGTTCTGGGTTTGCAAAATCTCGGCGGCCTTGGTCACGGACACGCCGGGCAAGGTGGTCGGCATGTACATCAGCGTGCCTTCGTTCAGGCTCGGCATGAACTCGGTTCCGAGTTGCCGCGCCGGCCAAAGGCTGACCGTCAAAGCGAGCAGTGCCAGAAAGATCGTCAGCGTCTTCGCCTTCAGCACGCCACGGATCAGGGGGCGGTAAATCCAGATCAGGAACCGATTGATCGGATTGCTGTGCTCCGGAACGATCTTGCCGCGCACGAACAGCACCATCAGCGCCGGCACCAGCGTGATCGACAGGATCGCTGCCGCCGCCATCGAGAATGTCTTGGTGAAAGCCAGCGGGCTGAACAGGCGCCCCTCCTGCGATTCCATGGTGAAGATCGGCAGGAACGATACCGTGATGATCAGAAGGCTGAAAAACAGCGCCGGGCCGACCTCGCTCGCGGCCTCGATCAGGACTTCTATCCGGGGCTTGTCGGGCGGCGCGCGTTCGAGATGCTTGTGGGCGTTCTCGATCATGACGATGGCGCCATCGATCATGGCGCCGATCGCGATGGCAATGCCGCCAAGGCTCATGATGTTCGAGCCGATGCCGAGCGCCTTCATGGCGCTGAAGGCCATCAGAATTCCGACCGGCAGCATGACGATCGCGACCAGCGCGCTGCGCACATGCAGCAGGAACACGATGCAGACCAGTGCTACGACAATGCTTTCTTCCGTGAGCGTTCGCTTGAGCGTCTCGATCGCGCTGTGAATGAGATTGGAGCGGTCATAGACCGGTCTGATCTGCACGTCTTTGGGAAGGGCCGTAGCCATCTCGGTCAGCCGTGCCTTGACGTTGTCGATGACATCGAGCGCGTTTTGGCCAAAGCGTTGCAGTGCGATGCCACTGGCGACCTCGCCTTCGCCGTTGAGTTCGGTAATGCCGCGCCGTTCGTCCGGCCCGAATTCGACCCGCGCCACGTCCGTCAGCAAGACCGGCGTCCCCTTGTCGACCTTCAGAACGATGTTCGCAAGATCGGAAAGGCTTTTGACATAGCCGCGGCCACGCACGATGAATTCGAATTCAGACAGCTCCACCGAGCGGCCGCCGACATCCATATTGCTGCCGCGGATCGCGTCGCGCACTTTTGCAAGCGGGATATCCAGTGCCCGCAGGCGGTTCGGATCGACGACGATGTTGTATTGCCTGACGAAGCCACCGACACTGGCCACTTCGGCGACGCCTTCCGCCTTGGAGATGCCGTAGCGGATGGTCCAATCCTGCAGGGATCGCAGGTCAGCCAGCGATTTATCCTTCGACTGCAGCGCATATTGATAGACCCAGCCGACGCCGGTAGCATCCGGCCCCAAAGTGGGCGTTACGCCGGCGGGCAATTTGCGCGCCGCCGCGTTGAGATATTCAAGCACGCGCGAGCGCGCCCAGTAGATATCGGTGCCATCCTCGAAAATGATGTAGACGAAGGAAACCCCGAAGAACGAAAAACCCCGCACGACCTTCGATTTCGGCACCGTCAGCATCGCCGTGGTCAGCGGGTAGGTGACCTGGTCCTCGATCACCTGCGGCGCCTGACCGCCATATTCGGTATAAACGATCACCTGGGTGTCGGAGAGATCGGGGATGGCGTCCAGCGGCAGGTGCGCCAGGGCATTAAGGCCGGCGGCGACCGCAAATACCGTTCCGATAAAGACCAGCATCAAATTGCGAGCCGACCAGCCGATGAGACGCGCGATCATTGCGATTTCTCTCCGGTATCGAGGCCGTTGAGCGCTGACTTGAGGTTGCTTTCGGCGTCGATCAGGAAATTCGCGGAGACCACGACCCTGTCGTTGTCCGAGAGACCATCCGTAATCTCGACGCGGCCATCGCCGCGGCGGCCGAGTTTCACCGCGCGCGGTTCAAAGCGGCCGTCGCCCTTGTCGAGAAGCACGATTTGCCGTTCGCCACTGTCGATCACCGCGCTATCGGAAACGGTCAGCACCGGGCTCGTGGACCCCGTCGCAATTTCGATGTCGGCATACATATCGGGACGCAACAGTTCATCGGGGTTCGGCAATTCGACGCGTATCCGCGCGGTTCGCGTTTGCATGTTCATATGCGGGTAGATCAGCGCGACCTCGCCGCTGAAAATGCGGTTGGGATAGGCGCGAGGCCGCACCGACACTTTTTGCCCGATGGATATCAAGGCGAGGTCACGTTCGGCGATATCGGCCATCGCCCAGATCACCTGATGATCGGCGATGCGGAACAAGACCGCGCCCGGTGCGGCCCTCATGCCGTTCACCGCGGCGCGTTCCAGAATCTCGCCATCCTGCGGGGCAAGCCACGGCACGGAAAGTGCCATGTCGCCGGTGCGTTCGATCTCGGCGATCGCCTGTTCCGACATGCCGAGATTTTCCAGTCGCCGTCTCGCTCCCCTGATGCCCTGGCTAGTAATTCCGCTGGCCGCTTTTGCACCCAGTACGGAAATATATTCCGCGGCGGCACTCGCCACGGCCGGGCTGTAGACCCGCATCAGGGGCTGGCCCTTGTGAACATGCTGGCCGGTCGTGATGTTTTCGACGGATTCGATAAAGCCTTCGAACCGGAATGAAACGATCGATACGCGGCGTTCATCCTGCTCGATGGTGCCCGGGGCGCGCACCGGTACATTCAGCACCCGGCGTTCGACTGGCTCGGATCGCACGCCGGTTTTCTGCAGCTTGCCGAGGCTGATGCTGACTGTGCCGTCACTGGCATCCTCGCCGTCATAGACGGCGATGTAGTCCATCCCCATGGAGTCTTTTTTGGGCGTCGGCGAGGTGTCAGGCAGCCCCATCGGGTTGCGGTAGTATTTGATGCTGCGCGGCTTGCTCGCGGCGGCTTCCTGTGCGGCTGCCGGCGTCATCCCGGAATGCACGAACGGCAAGAGGCGCGGCTGCAACGCCAGAAAACCGCCAACCGCCGCTGCCGCGATGGTGGCGCAAGCCAACATGGCGCGTTTCATGATTGCGCCTTGCCAACGGATTTGTTCGCGGCCGGCGCGGCGCGACGGATAACGAATAGCGACATGGTATTTTCTCCTGTTTTCCTTTGCTCGTGCCACAATCGATGTGGCGACAGCTGTCCTGCGACAGACGTCTTTCGTGCTTCGCGCAAGCCAAGGCTGCGAACGAAGCCGGCGCTCAGGCGCCAACAAGGAAAATCAGGCTCGGGGAGGTCGTGCGGGAGGCGAGGGCGCGAGGCTCGCGAGTTGATAGAAGTCTTGAAACGCCGCGCGCAACTTTACGATGGTGGGGGCGACGATCGAGCCGGCTGCAGGAGGCATGCCCTGGAAGCACAATGACAGGCAGGCCACCATGCACGGACAGGCTTTGCCGGAAGAAGAAGTGTCGGAGGAAGCAGGGTCGGATGAAGATCTGTCGGAAGCGGATTTGGCAGGATGGCACGGCATGTCGTCCACCATCCCGGCCATCGACGTCGCCGAGCGCTCCTTCCCCTTCATGGTCGCGGCATAAAGCGGAGACACACCCATCCAGACGATCAAAAAGATCGCAAGCACCCGTTTCAGGAGAGATGACGTGTTCACGCCGGGACACTCTCATATTGGAACCGGCTCGCAAAGCCCCCGGCCGGGGTAAAACATCACAATTCCGCTAGAGGTTAAGCCATCGTCGCCTGAACCGCCAAGTCTACCGTAATAGTATTCAGTTTCGATGCGGGGTATGGGTGCCGAGGCGCAGGCGGAGACCCAAGTCGGGCTGTACCCCGGCTCCCGGTCGCGCTGCCTGACGAGGCTCTTGAAAATGCCGGGTGACCGGCGTTCACTTGTGAACGATGATGCGGATTGACGGGACCATGGCGCGAGGGGGCTCAATCGGAAGTCGGATCAACCGACTGCCGTTGGTGGTGTTGCTCACGCTCGGCCTGCTTGTTTCACTCATCCACTGCGCCGGCTGTGAGATGCCATTTGCTGTAGCCGACAATCCGACCGTGTTGACCGATATTGATCATGGCACGGCGCCGGACACTCCAGAACCGCAGTTGCCTTGTCACAGCGGCCATTGTCTCTCGCACGTCACGGTTCAAGTTGTGGCGGCGGCAGTGACGCCGGCCGATCTTGTGCTGCGGGCGCCGGGTTTCGGCCAGGAGCAATCTCCGGCCGCGCTCGCGGGCCTCCCGCTGTTCAAACCGCCCCGCGCCTGATCTTCCCCACGGCTTAGGCCGTATGGCGTGCGCTTCCTCCCGGAGCGCATGGGCCTGCACGCATCCAAATATGTTTGGCAATAGCGCGAGCGCGACGCTCGCTGCGGGATATTTGCAATGATACGAACCTATGCGCTGGCGGTCGGCCTTTGCATGGCTGCGGCCTTTTTCGTTCCGGTTCGCGCCGAGAAGGCCGCAGCGGATTCCAGGCATCACAATGACGCCCTCGTAAAACTGGACGACGCCCAGATCGATGCCGGCAAGTTTGCGGTCGCCGAAATCGGGCCCGGCGTACTTGCAAAACGCATCCGCGTTCCCGGCTCGATCGTGCCAAGCGGCGATCACATCGCCCGCGTGGCGGTGCGCCTGCTTGGCACCGTCGCCGAGCTCCGCAAGCGGCTGGGCGATTCCGTGCAGGCCGGTGAGGTCGTCGCCGTTATCGAAAGCCGCGAGGTAGCCGATGCCAAAAGCGAATATCTCGCTGCGAGGCTGGTGTTCGAGCTGCAACAGACATTGTTCAGCCGCTCGCAAAGATTGTTTGATGGAAAGGTGTTGAGTGAAAACGATTACCTGAGGGCGCGCACCGTCTTTGAAGATGCGCGTGTCAAAAATGAAATTGCCCGGCAGAAACTGTTCGCCCTCAGCCTCACAGCGGAGCAAATCGACGCCTTGCCCCAACAGCCGGTTGAGACGCTGCGCCGGCAAGAGCTGCGCGCGCCGATCAGCGGTCGCATCGCCGAGCGCCGTGTTGAACTCGGATCACTGGTCGGTCGCGAAGGTCTGGAGAGCGAACTTTTCGTCATCGTCGATCTGGCCGAGGTGTGGGCCGACCTGGCGGTGTCGCCGTCTGACCTGGCAAACATCCGCGAAGGCCAAGCCATCGCCATCTCGACCGGCGCTGGCGGCGAAACTTCACCGGCGACAATCATGTTTGTCAGTCCCTTGCTGGACAGGGACACCCGCGCGGCGCGGGTGGTGGCTTCGGTCGATAACACCAGCCGCAAATGGCGTCCCGGCTCGTTTGTGACCGCGGAGATTCCGACCGATGAAACAAGGGCTGAAATCGTCCTGCCGCTGACGGCCCTGCAGACGATCAAGGGAGCGAGCACGGCATTCGTACGCGTGGCCGAGGGCTTTGAGGCTCGCAAAGTGACCGTCGGCCGCCAGGACGGGCGTGTGGCGGAGATTACCGCGGGGCTGGTCGCCGGCGAGCGAATCGCGACCGCCAACACGTTCGTTCTCAAGGCTGACCTCGGCAAAGCCGAAGCCGATCGCGACGATTAGGGGCATCGATGATCAGCCGGACTCTCGAACTTTCAATCCGTCATCGCTGGCTGGTAATCCTGCTCGGCGCGGGTGCCGTCGCAATTGGCGCATGGTCGCTGTTGCGCCTGCCGATCGACGCCGTGCCCGACATTACCGACAAGCAGGTGCAAGTGAACACCACGGCACCGGCGCTATCGCCTGCCGAAATCGAGAAACAGGTTACCTTACGGGTTGAAACCGCGCTTGCGGGCATTCCCGGCCTGGACCGGACGCGGTCGATATCCCGGAATGGGTTCTCGCAAGTGACGGCGGTGTTCGCCGAGAAAACGGATATTTATTTTGCGCGCCAGCAAATCAGCGAGCGCCTCATTGAGTTGCGCCCCAATCTCCCGTCAGGCGTTGAGCCAAAAATGGGTCCTATCTCAACTGGTCTTGGCGAAATCTACATGTGGACGGTCGGGTTCGCTTCGCCGGCCATGGTGGAGGCCTTCGTTACGCCGGAAGGCGAACGGCTCGATACCGCGGTCGAACGGGCGGCTTATCTGCGCACGGTGCAAGACTGGATTGTGCGGCCGCAGATCAAGGGTGTCGTCGGTGTCGCCGGCGTCGATTCCCTGGGTGGCTATGTCAAGCAATACCAGGTGCAGCCCGACCCGATGAAACTTGTCAGCCTGGGGCTTTCGTTTGACGACATCGTCAGGGCTATCGAGGCCAACAACACCAGTCGGGGCGCCAACGTCATCGAGCGCAATGGCGAGGGTATTACAGTTCGAACCGGAGGACGCCTCGAACGCATCGGCGATATTGAGCAAGTTGTCCTGAGTACCCGCGATGGCGTTCCGGTGCGGGTCGGTGATGTGGCCACGGTTGCGATTGGCGGCGAAATTCGCACCGGTAGCGCCAGCGAGAACGGCCGTGAGGTTGTTATTGGTACGGCGTTGATGTTGATCGGCAGCAACAGCCGTACGGTTGCCGCTGCGGTCGATGCCCGGCTCGACCAGATTCGCCGCACGCTGCCTCCTGGTATCGAAATTCAGACGGTGCTCAACCGGACGAAGTTGGTCAATGCAACGATTGAAACGGTCGCCGCCAACCTCGGCGAAGGCGCCTTACTGGTGATCCTGGTGCTGTTCGCGCTGCTCGGCAATTTCCGCGCGGCGTTCATTACGGCACTGGTGATCCCAATTGCCATGCTGATAACGGCCGCCGGCATGCTTCAAGGCCATATCAGCGCGAACCTGATGAGTCTCGGCGCGCTCGATTTCGGGCTTATCGTCGACGGCGCGGTGATTATAGCGGAGAATACCCTGCGACGTCTTGCGGAAAGGCAGGCCGTGGGCGGCGGCCGTCCGCTTTCGCTTTCCGAGCGGCTGAAGACGGTTCAAGCCGCAGCGCAAGAGGTGATCGGCCCGAGTGTCTACGGTCAGGCCATTATCATCATGGTCTATCTACCGCTGCTGACTTTCAGCGGTGTTGAAGCAAAAATGTTTGAGCCTATGGCGCTGACCGTCATCCTCGCTCTGGTGGCAGCTTTCGTTCTTTCCATTACCTTCGTTCCGGCCGCGATTGCCATCCTGGTAACCGGTCGGGTCCGCGAGGGCGACAACGCCGCGGTCAGGTATCTAAAGAGAGGCTACGCGCCTCTGCTCACGCGGGCGATTAACCGTCCGCTGCCTGCGATCGTCGGCGCTGTTATATTGCTGGTTGCCGCACTGCTGGTGTTCTTTCGCCTGGGTCAGGAATTCACGCCGACGCTGGATGAAAAGGATGTGCTGCTGGAAACCCGGCGGATACCCAGCACGAGCCTGAACCAATCCCAGGCCATGCAGCTCGATCTGGAGAGGGCGCTTAGCGCCTTGCCGCCGGTCGCTTTCGTCTTTTCCAAGACCGGTACGGCCGATCTTGCGGCGGATCCGATGCCGCCGAACGCCTCCGATACCTACATTATGCTCAAGCCGCAAAATCAGTGGCCGAACCCGAAGCTCGCAAAGGCGCTGCTGCTCGAACAAATCGAAATGGTCGCCCGGCGATGGCCGGGTAACAGCTACGGAATCACTCAGCCTATTCAAATGCGCTTCAACGAATTGCTGGCGGGCGAGCGTGGGGATCTGGTCATTAAGGTGATCGGCGACGAGTTCGAACCGCTGTTGCAATCGGCCAATCAAATTGCAGCGATTCTGCGGGCAACCAGGGGTGCAGCCGACGTCAAGGTCGAACAAACGGAAGGCCTCTCGATTCTCGATGTGACCGTGGACAAAGCCGAGATCGCGAGGCGCGGATTGAGCCTTGCCGCCGTGCAGCAGGTGATCGGTACCGCGATCGGTGGCCGCGCTGCCGGCGTGGTGTTTGAAGGCGATCGCCATTTTGAAATTGAGGTGCGATTGCCCGACGCCATTCGTAACGACATCGAAGCGCTTAAAAACCTACCTGTATCGCTGCCCTCACCCGGTAGAACAACCATGCTGACCGTACCCGTTGGCCAGGTGGCCTCGTTTACCCTTGGCGAAGGGCCGAACCAGATCAGCCGCGAGAACGGCAGGCGCCGTGTGGTGGTGACGGCCAACGTGCGCGACCGCGATATTGCCTCTGTCGTAAATAACGCGCGGACGCAGGTCGAGGCGGAGGTGAGGTTGCCGGCCGGCTACTGGCTGGTTTGGGGCGGTCAGTTCGAGAATTTGGCCTTGGCCCGTCAACGGCTCTCGATCGTGGTACCGGTGTGCTTTGTGCTCATCTTCTTGCTTTTGATGAGTGCACTGGGCTCGGCGCGTGACGCGCTGCTGGTGTTCAGCGCTGTCCCGCTCACCTTGACGGGCGGCGTCGCTGCGTTGTGGCTGCGTGGGATGCCGTTTTCAGTGTCGGCCGCCGTGGGCTTCATCGCATTGTCCGGGATCGCCGTCCTGAACGGCCTGGTCATGCTGACCTATATCAAACAACTCATGGCGAACGGACTGGGCAAGCTCGATGCCATCAGGGAGGGAGCCCTGACGCGGTTGCGGCCAGTTGCCATGACGGCGCTGGTGGCATCGCTCGGCTTTGTGCCGATGGCGCTGGCCACGGGAACGGGTGCTGAGGTCCAAAGGCCGATTGCGACGGTGGTGATCGGCGGGTTGCTCAGTGCCACGCTGCTGACATTGCTTGTGCTGCCTGCGCTTTACGCCTGGTTTGGCCGTGGCCCGCGACGGGCTGCCGAACTCATCGAACCAATGCGGAGGGCAGCGGAGTGACCTTGCTTCGGATCGTTGCGGGACCTGGATGGCCGGGCCTGGCCCCTTGACATCATTCCCGGCGGATGGTGTTTACGTGGCCCATGAACACCGTCGTCCGCGAGAGCCGTCTCTGGTGGCCCACCTTCTAAAGGTGGCCGGTGCGATTTCATTTTCCCCAATCGTCAGAGGCCGTCATCGCAGCGCGACGGCCTTTTCGTTTGTCCTGTGTGGCGTTTCCTCGGCAA
>Ga0209006_10005109_pt1 | contig 11917 bp, 9 predicted proteins | sample JacPin_JW_Ref_O2_FD_188567 | JGI IMG/M metagenome (GOLD analysis project Ga0209006, IMG submission 188567) | Forest soil microbial communities from Algoma, Ontario, Canada - Jack Pine, Ontario site 1_JW_Ref_O2 (SPAdes) (version 2) | ecosystem: Environmental > Terrestrial > Soil > Boreal... | reverse complement strand
GTTTGGGTTAGTCCAGTCCTCCGGGTCAAAAATCACCGACGAGCCGACTTGGACGAACGGGCAAACGCCCAGCCCGTAATTATAGCCCGCACCATCCGCGAACGGAAAAGCCGTCCCGTCATCATACCCCATCGCAATATGCGCGTTGATGGTGCCGTGGCCGTCGCAGCCTTTCAAGGTGCTGCCGCTGTTGGGCGTTCCCACCAACCGGGCATAAGCTACGCGGCTGGCGGCGTTGGTATTGCCTCCGCTGTAAAGACCAAAATGGTTCGGCGACGTCGTGCCGTCGTCGATGCCGCTGTCGGCCACATCGATGGCGAAGCCCGAGGCGTCGAATTGTTCCTGTGTAAATCCTTTGCTCGCCAGCCAGGCCAGATAACCCTGCCCAGAGGGAACATTGCCGGAAATGTTGCCCGCGACGATCTGGTCCTGCCGTTCATCCTGCTTGCGCGCTGGATGGCACGGCTGGATGGAAATCACGTCGGGCCGCGCGGCGATGCGGTCCAAATCCGCCGGCGTCAGGCGCGCCACGACATTGATGAAATGCATTATGCGGCGCGGAGGCTCGACCGGCGCCAGCAACGCGATGGTCGCGGCGTTGACAGGGGCATCAGCCACAAGCTGCACGGCGAAAACGTTCGTCCACGCAGTGCGCGCAGCGGGATGGATTTTGTATTGCTCTTGATACGGGCCATCCCATTGCACGATGGGCGAGGCGAAGAGCGATTGGATGCGGGCCAGCGCTGGCGCATCGCCATAGATGAGATAGGCGTTGTGAGGAATATAATTGACAATCTGTGCGCCCGCATCCAGCAGGGCCTTGCGCCAGGCCGGCTGCACGGGACCGGCGAATTGCACCAGGTGCAGACGTTTGCCCGTGAATGCGGCTGGCGGTTGCCGCGGAGGCTGGGTTTCGGGCTGAGTAGTGTCGAGGCGCGCGGCGTTAAGGAAAATCAGATTGTATTCGTCCCGCACTTGCAGGCCGTTGGTTTGCGCCGCCGCAAAAAGCTGGTAGCCGCCGTAATCTGCGATCAACCGTCCGCCCGCTGCTAGGATAGCCCGCGCAGCCGCAGGGTCGCTGGTTTGCACCTTGTGCGCCAGGCCCCCCCGCGCCGCGTAGGCCACGACGCAGCTTGCGACCAGCGATAGGAAGAGCAGCTTCACGCGAACAAATCCATTTGCGGCGGCGGGCCGAGTTTCTTGAGTTTGTCCAACTCCGGTCGCCGCCGCGGTTGGCGCACTTTGCCTTCGGGTGTCAGCTCGGATTCCTCGAGATTGGAGAGAATTTCCTTGGCGCGGTCGAGCACCGTCTTGGGCACGCCGGCCAGGCGCGCGACTTGAATGCCGTAACTCTTATCCGTCGCGCCTTCGACGATTTTGCGCAGGAAAACGATTTGGTCATTCCACTCGCGCACGGCGACGTTGCAATTCCTGACTCGCGGAAGGCGCGCCGCCAATTCGGTCAATTCATGGTAATGCGTCGCGAACAGTGTTTTGGCGCCGACGACATTATGCAAATGCTCTACGATGGACCACGCCAGGCTCAGGCCGTCGAACGTGCTCGTGCCGCGCCCGATTTCGTCAAGTATAACGAGGCTGCGCGCGGTGGCGTTGTTGAGAATGTTGGCCGTTTCGGTCATCTCGACCATGAAGGTCGATTGCCCGCGCACCAGGTCGTCGCTGGCGCCGATGCGCGTGAAAATGCGATCGACCAAACCGAGACGCGCCGACGCCGCCGGGACAAAAGAGCCGGTCTGGGCCAGCAGCGTGATCAAAGCGACCTGGCGGATGAAGGTGCTCTTGCCCGCCATGTTGGGGCCGGTGATGAGCAGCAACTGCCGCTCGGTGTGGTTGAGGCAGGCGTCGTTGGGCACGAAGCGTTCGCCGGCCAGCGTCTGTTCGAGCACCGGATGGCGTCCGTCCCGAATCTCAATGACGCCATCCGCGCCGGTTTCGGGCTGACAATAATCGTGCAGCCGCGCCGTCTGCGCGAAGGCGGCCAGCACATCCAATTGCCCCAGCGCCGAGGCCGATTGTTGCAGGCGCGGCAACTGCTCCAGCACTTGTTCGCGCACGCGCTGGAACAATTCGTACTCAACCTTCACACTGCGCTCTTCCGCGCCCAGGATTTTTCCCTCCATTTCCTTCAAGTCCGGCGTGATAAAACGCTCGCCGCCGGCGATGGTCTGCTTGCGGATGTAATGCGCCGGCACCTTGTCCAGATTCGATTTTGTCACCTCGATGTAATAGCCGAAGACCGAATTGAACCGCACTTTGAGCGAGGCGATGCCGGTGCGCGCAATTTCGTCCTGCTGAAGTTGGGCGATCCAATTTTTGCCCTCGCGTGTGGCGCGGCGCAATTCATCGAGGCCGGCGTCAAAGCCGTCGCGGATCAAGCCGCCCTCCTTGACCGCCAGCGGCGGCTCATCGACTACGGCGCGTGCGATCAACTCCACTAAATCCGGCGCATCGGCCAATTGCGTTTCCAGTTCGTCCAGCAAGCCCGGCGCGGAAGCCTCCTCCTGGATAACCGGCAACTCAGTTCGCGCAGGCGGCGTGCGCAGACGTGCAAGAGTAGCTTTGAGGGAGGGAATTTGTTCCAACCCGACGCGCAAGGCAGACAAATCGCGGCCATTGCCCGAACCGGCGCTCAAGCGGCCGAGCGTGCGTTCCAAGTCGCGCACCGCGCCGAGGCTTTGCCGAAATTCATCCAGCGCGGCGGCGTTCCCGACCCAAAGCGCCACCGCTTGACGCCTCGCCGCAATGGGCTCTGGCGCGGCCAGCGGCTGGCTGAGCCAATCGCGCAAGCGACGCGCGCCCATCGGCGTGACGGTCCGATTGAGGGCGCCGTAAAGACACGCCTGGCGTGGCGCGCCGGCATGGAGCGGCTCCAGGATTTCAAGATTTCTTAATGACACTGCGTCCAGCGCCATGAAATCCGAGCTGAGATAAAAGGAGAGACGGGTGAGGGCCGAGATGTCGCGGCGCAAATGTTGTGTCAAGTAATGGATCACCGCGCCCACCGCGCCTACGGCCGCCGGACGACCCCGCAAGCCGAAGCCGTCGAGCGAAGCCACTTTGAAATGCTCGCGCACCGTGAACTCCGCCGTCTCCGGCCCGAAGACCCAGTCTTCGTACGGGTTCAAGACCACCCGATCGTCGCGGGCCAGCGCGGCCAGTTTTTCCGCCGCCGCCGGGTAAATGATTTCCGCCGGGCGCAGGCGTTCCAGCTCGGCGCGCAGGGCCGGTTCACCCTCGAGTTCGGTCGTTTTGAAATCGCCGGTGGTCAAATCGGCCAGCGCCAGGCCGATGGTCTTGCCGCACGGATAGAGAGCGGCCAGGAAATTATTCCGTTCCGCCGCCAGCAGCCGCTCGTCGAAATGCGTGCCCGGGCTGAGAATCTGTGTGACCTCGCGCTTGACCAATTGGCCCGGCCGCGCCTCCTCCAATTGTTCGCAAATGGCGACCTTGCGCCCAGCTTTGAGAAGGCGGCCGATGTAGCCGTGCGCCGCGTGGAAGGGGATGCCGCACATGGGAATATCGCCGCGCTTGGTCAGGGCGACGTTGAGCAGCACCGCGCCGGTTTTGGCGTCGTCGAAAAAAAGCTCGTAGAAGTCGCCAAGGCGAAATAGCAAAAGAGCTTCGCGCGGCAGTTCGCTTTTGATGCGGCGATACTGCGCCATCATCGGCGTCAATGGAGTATCCTGGCCCAAGGTCGTCCAGTGTAGGAAATTTCCGGCGCGCGTGTCGAAGCAAAAGGCGGAGCAATTGAACCAGCTCCTGGACCTCGGTTTTCTTCTTCTCCTAATCTTAATCCTAATCTCGGCAGATGAAAGAAAGAGATTAGGATTAAGAATGAAATAGAAACGCTTTCCCCATTGCCCGCCTACCAGAGTGTCGCTAGGATGCCCCGGTCATGATTTCCTCTGAAACACAACCTTCGGCCCGTGTGGACGGGCGCGCCTGCGATCAACTCCGCCCGGTGCGCTTCCATAATGGCATCGCCGCTCACGCTGCCGGCTCAACCTTGATCGAGTGGGGCAATACTCGGGTTATCTGCGGAGTGACGATTGAGGAAACGGTCCCGCGTTGGATGAAGGAGCAAAACGTCGCCGGCGGCTGGATGACGGCGGAGTATTCCATGCTCCCCTATTCCACTTTGACCCGCAAGGCGCGCGACATTTCCAAGGGGAAAATCGACGGTCGCTCCCAGGAGATCCAGCGCTTGATCGGACGCGCCATGCGCGCGGCCATCGACCTGGAAAAAATCGGCTCGCGCACCCTCTGGCTGGATTGCGACGTCTTGCAGGCTGACGGCGGGACGCGCACGGCGGCCATCACCGGCAGCTATGTCGCGTTGTCGCTGGCGATCCAGTCGCTTAAGCGGGCCGGCAAATTGGGGGCCGACACGATCCTCAAGCCGGTCGCGGCGGTCAGTGTCGGCATCGTGCAATCGCAGGCCTGGCTGGACCTCTCGTATGTCGAGGACGCGGCGGCAGCGGTGGACATGAACCTGGTGATGAACGCAGAAGGCGAATTCATCGAGTTGCAAGGATCGGGCGAGGAAGCATCCTACACCGAGAAGCAATTAGCCGCTATGCTGGCGCTGGGCAAGAGCGGCATCAGCCAACTCCTCAGTTGCCAGCAGGCCGCGCTGGCGCAGTGACGGGCCCGTGCTTCGACTTTGAACACGCAGTTGAAGCCACAGATGAACTCAGATGGGCACAGACAAGAAGAAGTTCCGAAATCAATCGTAATCACCCGCGGGGTTAAACACTCTCGTCTGAAAAATCTGTGCTGATCTGTGTAAATCTGTGGCTTCTGATGCTTCTCAAAATCCAGCAGCCGGATTCAAGCTCTAATTCCAGGACAAGTCGTCGGGCGAATCGGCCAGCAACCGGCTGTTGACGTCCTTTTGCTTCATGATGTTCCTCCACAATTGCGCCGGCTCGGCATGGAACACCAGTTCGAGCGTGGCGGGATGCACCAACCAGTCGTGGCGCGACATCTCGTTGTCTAATTGTCCGGCCGACCAACCGGCGTAGCCCGCGAACAACTTGAGCTTCTGCGTGGCGGAAAACGCTTCGCTCAAATCCATCAGCGCGTCGATGGAATGGCCGAGGTTCAAATTGGCGATGACGTTGGCGCCGGGCAGAAAGTCGTCGCTGTGGAGAAAGCTCAAGGCCTGCGGCTGCACGGGGCCGCCGATGAAAAGATGCTGCTCCTTGATCTTGTCCGGCAAATTAGCCACCAACGCCTGGCCCACCTTGTTCTCCGTCGAGCGGTTGAGGACCAGTCCGAGCGCCCCCTCGGCGTCATGCTGGCAGATCAGCACCACCGAACGGTGAAAAAAGGAGCCATGCAACTTTCCTCCGTCCAGGATGAGCTGCCCCTGCAAGGATGTGTGGCTCTCCAGCATTGTCAACTATACCTTCAAGTCTCTTTCAGCAATCCCTGCGCCGCCGCCACGATGCCGGCCGCAGTCAGGCCGTGCTTTTGGTAAAGTTCCTCCGCCACCCAAGCCGATTGGCCGAATTCCCCGTTGATGCCCAGCGAGCGCATGTGGTGGTTGATGCCCGCCCGCGCCAGCGCGTGTGAAATCTGCGCGCCCATGCCGCAGATAATCTGGTGGTCTTCGATGGTGACAATGCGGCCGGAACATTTCTTGACAGCCGCCCCGATGGTCTCGAGATCGACCTGATTGATGAACGGATTGGAGAGAACGGTCGCGGCCACGCCCTTCTCTTTCAACTGCCGGCCCGCGTCGATGGCTCGTCCCACCAACGGACCGCTGGCGGCGATGACCACATCGTTCCCACTGGCCAAAGCCTGTGCTTTGCCCCAGTCATAATTCGCGTTGTCCAGTAGGTGAACGGGATAGTTCTCGCGTCCGACAAAAAATATAACTGAATCGCCGTCCTTGCCTTTGAGCCGGGCTTCCGCCATGCGCTTGATCGCCTGGTACATTAGCGCCTCCGCTTCGTCCGCGCAGGAGCAGGCGATTACGATGGTATGCGGGATGGCCGACGTCGCAGCCAGATAAGTGGTCGCCTCGTGCGATGCGCCGTCGGCGGCGTCCTGAAAACCAACGTGGGAAAAAACGGCGATGACCGGCGCCTGGGAAAGGGCGGACATGGTCAGGGGCAGGTTGCCTTTGGTGACACCGAATTGCCCGAACGTGTCAACAATTGGAATAAAGCCGGCCTTGGAAAAACCCGCGCCCGCGCTGATCATGTTCGCCTCCGCCACGCCCACCTCCACGAAACGGTCGGGAAAACTCTTCTGGAAAAAGCTCATGCCCGTCGAGCCAGCCAGGTCGGCGGAAAGGGAATAAACGGGCAGGCCCTCCTGCGCGGCCCGCACCGCACCTCGGGCGAGGCCAGCTTGTATCTTTTCCTTCTTGACAGCCGGCGGCGCCGCCGCTGGAGCCGCGGCTGCCTTGGCTTTCTTGGCCGCTTCCTTCTCTTCCCAGCCGCGCCGCAAGGCCTTGGCCCACGCGGCCAGCTCCGCCGGAACTTCGCCGCCGAAGTAAATCTCGTTGACAAAATCGATGGTTTTCTCGCCGTTGGCCAGCGGGAAGCCGTGGCCGCCGGAAGCGCTTTCCATAGTGGCGCGCACGCCATAACCCTTGATCGTCTTGACCCACAGGCAGACCGGCGCGCGGGGATTGGCGCGGGCCTGCGCCAGACCGCTTTCGACGGCCAGATACACAGTCTGCAAATCGTGGCCGTCCTGAATCTTGATGACGTTCCAGCCCAGATCGCTCATGGCCGAGAAGGTCGGCTCCATGCTAAAGGCATCTGCCGTGATGCGGCCGGAGAGCTTGGTATCGTTGTCGGAAATCACCAGGAGATAGGGGTTGAGCCGACCCTTGGCGGCCAGCCCCGGGATGGCCGCATAGGCCTCCTTGGCCTCGCCTTCCATCGACGCTCCGTCGGATATGGTGCAAATGGTGACACGATCGTTTTTGCGCACCTTGTCCGCCATAGCCAGTCCTTGCGATTGCGGCAACGCCGAGCCGAGCGGCCCGTTGCTCAAGAGCACGCCCTGGGGATTGAGATGCGATTCGCCGTGTCCGGTCAATTTGCTGCGGATGCTGCGAAACAATTTCAAATCGTCGTAGGTCAGCCCATCGAACCCATAATTGCAGCGCAGGGCGTAAATTCCGTTTTCGGTATGGCCGGCGTCGTTGACGAAATTGTAAGCCTCATGCCAGGGCCGCCCCTTGGTGGCGAACATGAGGCCGTGAATGGCCGCCATGATTTCGGCAAAAGCCGCCGGCCCGCCCCAGTGGCAAGCCGCGCCGCCATTGACAGCCTCGGTGTCCATCAACGCCACCAGCGCGCGCGTCGCTTTGGGATCACCCAGCACGACTTCTTCGCCCTTGGCGTTCTTGACCTTGACCGCGTATTTTGGCGGCCCGCTGGGCGTCGGCGCGAGCTTGGAGGGAATGTTCAACGGCGCCAGCGGCGGCGCCACGACGGTTTTAACAACAGATTTATCTTCGGACATAACGATTCAGAAGGTGAGATTTAGGATGAAACGGGGTGACTGGTGCGCGCGGCGGGAGTTGAACCCACAACCTTCGGCTTCGGAGGCCGCCACTCTATCCAATTGAGCTACGCGCGCACACATGTCAGTCATACCATGATTTGGAACCTGCTCCAACAGGAACCCATTACGGGTGACTATGTCGCGGGGCGCGGGGTCTCGCAAGAAAATCTCGCGTGGAATGTCCGCTGAAGGTGAAAGGACCTATAAGTCCTATAGGACCTATTTAGCTCCTAAACAACCCATCCTCGCCGGTTGGCCCGCCGCACATATTGGGCGGCTTCAGGATGGCTTGGGGAAATCATCTTCGGGCCGTCCCATTCCATTTTCTTGCCGGGACCGACTCGCAAGGCGATGCAGCCGAGCAAAATGATCTCGGTCAGGTAAGCCGCGATGTCGAAGTTTGAGTAAGCCGGGGGGCCGCCCCGCATCATGCGGAACCACTCTTCTTTGTGGCCCGGCGATCGCGGAATGGTCTTCGGCACGGGCCTGGCAGCGGGATGGTTTTGTGTTTCCACAAATTCCTTTTCGTCCTTGAGCATGATATACGACTGAGATCCGTAATCGTCGGGCGAAAAAAGCATTCCCTTGTCGCCGACGAGCAACGCGCCGGATTCGGCCAACTGTGACGCTTTGCCGTCTTGGGGCGGTTTGATCTCCCAAGTCGCCTTCGTCAAGTCGTCTGGTGGACGCAAGGCCGGCACCGTTTTGTCGTTCGGGTCGCCGTCGTACCACCAGAATTTCAATGGCACCAAACCTTCCCGTTCCGGAAAATCCCAGCGAATGCGCGAAGTCTTCGGAAAAGTTTCCGGAAACAATTCCGACGATGCTTCGAGTTCCACCATCGTCGGGTAGCCGAGTTTGAGCGCGCGGGAAGGCATGTTGACGGTGTGACAGGCCATGTCGCCCAAGGCGCCGCAGCCGAAGTCATACCAACCGCGCCACTTAAAGCCGTGATAGACGTCGCTCTTGAAGGGACGCAGGCTGGCGGGGCCGATCCAATGATCCCAATGCAGAGTCGATGGCCATACATCCGCGCTGCTCGGGCGGTTGATGCCCTGCGGCCAGATGGGACGGTTGCTCCAGACGTGCAATTCGGTCACGTTGCCAATAACGCCCGCCTGGACGACTTCGACGGCGCGGCGCAAGCCACTGCTTTCGCTGCCTTGGTTGCCCATTTGCGTGGCCAAGTGCTTCTCGTTGGCCAAACCGCGCACTTGCCGCGCCTCCCACACTGTTTGCGTGAGCGGCTTTTGGCAAAAAGCGTGCTTTCCCATTTTGAGCGCGGTCATCGTAGCGATGGCGTGGTTATGGTCGGGAATGGTCACCGTCACCGCGTCAATGGAACTATCCATTTCTTCGAGCATGGTGCGAAAATCGGTATAAATCTTGGCGTCGGGCGCTCTTGTCGCCATTTTTTCCGCATGCGTCCTGTCCACGTCGCAGAACGCGACAACATTGGCGTCCTTTCGACCGAGAATGTCGCCGGTGTCGCTCTCGCCTTGGCCGCCATTGCCGATGCACGCGACGTTTATTTTATCATTCGCGCCTTTGACGTTGCCGATGTAGGGGGCGGAAATCGGAGAAGCAGTGCCAGCGGGAACGGCGCCGGAGTCCTGGGATTTGGTCGCACAGGAAGTCAACGACGCCGCCGCAACGGTGAGTGCGCCGGCGCGCAAAAAATCACGGCGAGATTGAGCCGGCAAGGCGTTGGGTTTGTCTTCCGGCAAATTCGTTTTGTTCGTTTTCATGGGGTTATCCTACGGGGGGCTGTGTGGGAATCAACGGTATTTTAATTTTTCTCTGGGCAGGCTATTATTATGGGTATGGCTAAAACGACTCAAGGGACTGAAGGGACTAAAAGGACTGCGCGCCCAATTTCTGGATTTATCCCGGTGCATGGCGGCTACCGAAACCTCCTCTCCTACCAAAAAGCGCAGATCGTTTATGACGGCACGGTGCGGTTTTGCGAGCGGCTCCTGCAAAAGCGCGACCGCACCTACGACCAGATGATTCAAGCCGCGCGCTCTGGAAAACAAAACATCCTCGAAGGCAGCCAGGCCTCCGGCACTTCCAAGGAGACCGAGATCAAACTGACCAACGTCGCCCGCGCGAGCCTGGAGGAATTACTGGAAGACTACCGCGACTTCCTGCGCGTGCGTGGAATTGAAGAATGGTCCAAGGACCACCGCTACGCCCGGCGTCTAATGGAACTCAACCGCCAGCCCGACGCCAACTACACGACTTTCCAGAAGGGGATAGAAAACCCAGATCCGGCCATTGCGGCCAACGTGATGATTGGTCTAATTAAGGTGACCAACTATTTGCTTGACCGGCAAATCAAGCGCCTCGAGCAGGATTTCCTGAAAGAAGGCGGCTTGCGCGAGCGCATGACCCGTGCCCGGCTTGTCGCCCGCTCACGGCAACGCCCACCCAATTGACCAAAAATGCCCGTCCTTGCCCCTCCTTTAAGTCCTTTCCGTCCCTGGTAAACCGGCACAAGTTATGCTTATTTGCAGTCATGGCACACACTCGCACAGAAGCGGCATTCACACGCCGGGAACTGGTGGTGGGGATCGCGGTTTTGTTTGTGCTGGTTTTGTTTATTGTCCCAGCTTTGCAGCGAGCCAAACAGAAATCAGACCGCATTTCATGCATTAGCAATTTCAAGGAGATTGGCCTTGCATACCGAATTTGGGCGAATGATAACGGAGATCGTTTTCCAGCCTTCGCCCCACTCACCAATGGCGGCTGGAGCAACCTTCTATCTAGCTCAAACGCCGGCACTTATGTCTGGACAAACTACGCGACGATGGCCAATGAAATGGGACAATCTCCAATAATCGTGGTCTGCCCTGCCGATGTAAGGCAGCCTGCCCAATCCTTCAGCAACCTAGCCAACACCAACATCTCCTATTTCGTGGGCGTTGGCGCCAACGACACTTATCCGCAGTCAATACTTGGCGGCGACCGCAATCTTGGCCTAGGCACCACACCCGATCCCGAATACGGCTACTCCCCGTCCAATGGCAGAGGCAATGACGTCATCATCAACGGCCCCGTTTGCTGGTCGCGGAAGATGCATTCGCGTGGAATTCCCGCAGGCGCTGGGAACATCCTTCTGGGCGACGGCAGCTCGCAACAGGTGTCTTCTATGAATCTAAGCCAGAATTGGTTGAAAAACGCCGCCGCCGAGAAGGCCACCCTCGACAACGCAACCAATTCCCCCGGCCTGCGTTTAATCTTCCCGTAAGGCGGGTTCCGAACAGAGCTAACACATCTATATTGCTGCAACCCGTTGAAAAGCAGCGAGCGGATTTTGCAATGGGCTGGGGGGACGGCTCGCCGAACCGTCCGCGGACGCCTCGGCGAGGCGTCCCTACCTCGAACTTAGATGCGTCTGCCCTGGGTTCCCAAGCCGCGGGAGCAAACATTCCCGACATTTCGTCTAAGATAGTGCCCGGCCCGGTGTCGTATAAGGTGAACATGGTGTCCGCTCACGACCAGGAGGACGCCGGGCAGGTCAAATAGAATGAACTTTGCAGCATGGCTGTGACACAACAAGTCCAAGCCGGCGCAGTGCCCGGATGCGAAACGATCGAGCAGCTCTTTGCGGCTCTGGAATCGCCTCTCTTGAGTTATGCCCTTCGCTTGACGGAGGCATCCGGCGCGGCGGAGGACTGTGTTCAGGAAGCTTTTATGAAATTGCAGGTCCAGTTCAAGGAAGTGCGCGAGCCGAAACGCTGGCTCTACCGGACCGTGCATAACCTCGCCCTCAATCATCAGCGGCAATCCCGGAAAACTGCAGCAGGTCTTCCTCAACCTGCTGCTCAACGCCAAAGAAGCCATGCCCAGCGGCGGCCGCCTGCGCGTGGCCACGCTGGTCAACGGGCACGTCGAAGCGGTGGTGTCGGACTCCGGCGAAGGCATCGCGCCCGAACACATGAAGCGCATCTACGATCCGTTCTTCACTACCAAGACCACTCCCAAGCCGGGCGACAAGCGCGGCACGGGCCTCGGCCTTGCCGTCTCCTACGGCATCATTCAGGAACATGCGGGTAAGATTCACGTCGAAAGTGCGGTCGGCGCCGGCACAACCTTCCATCTCGAGTTTCCGCTCTTAAGGAATTCCGTCCATGCCTGAGGTCGAACTGCCCTTGAATCTGCCCGTCTCCGCGCCTGCTCCAAACTCAAGCAACGGCAACGCCAGCATCCTGGTGATCGACGACGAAGTAGCCATCCGCGAGTCGCTCGAAGTGCTGCTGACCCTGGAGGGCTACCAGGTGAAGATGGCAGCCGACGGCGATCAGGGCCTGCTTCAGGACGCCGCGATCGGTGAGCCTCATACGCTGGGCGGGCAGCGCTG
>Ga0209006_10005108_pt1 | contig 11920 bp, 7 predicted proteins | sample JacPin_JW_Ref_O2_FD_188567 | JGI IMG/M metagenome (GOLD analysis project Ga0209006, IMG submission 188567) | Forest soil microbial communities from Algoma, Ontario, Canada - Jack Pine, Ontario site 1_JW_Ref_O2 (SPAdes) (version 2) | ecosystem: Environmental > Terrestrial > Soil > Boreal... | reverse complement strand
CCATGCTTTGGGTCACTTCGGCGCTCCGCCGCCCAGCATTTCCGAAAAAAACGTCCTTGGGTCCACGCGGTGCGCCGCATCGTGCGGGCACGCGTAAACGCAGCTGGGCTCTTTCAAATGTGTGCACAAATCGCAGGAAGTAGCCTTCTGCTTCACCACCGCTTTCTGTCTCCCCGGACGCTCCAGGTCTTCGATCATGACTTCGAACGGATGCAAATTAATATTTCCATAAGGGCAGTTCCGCGCGCACAACCCGCAACCGATGCACCAATCCTCGATAATCACCTCGAGCGAGTTCCGCCGCCGGATCGATCCTACTGGACAACCGACCATGCAAAGCGGGTCGCGGCATTGCCGGCACGAAGTCGCCACCAAATATTGTTCGAACCGCAAGCCTTCCCTCACCAGACGCGTTATTCCGTCGTGGGCGTCGGCGCACGCGTTCACGCACGCATCGCAACGCGTGCAATTTTCCAAATCGAGGATAAGCAGACTCTGTGCTTCCATCAAACCCTGCGAAAGAAACTGGTCGATGGGCACACTGCGAACCGTCTGCATACGTAGCTGATTCTGTGCGCCGCGCTCTGCCGCCACAACTTCAAGGCCTTGCCGCACGCTCGGGAAACGATCCACCATGTCGTGAAAATCGTCACCAGAAATGCGCACCACTTCCACGTGGTCCAGAGCCGTGCAAGTCGCCGTGCGCACGCCGCCACCCAGCAAGCCGATCTCTCCGAAATAGTCTCCGCGCGACAGATACGCCAGCACAAGCTCCCCGCCGGAATAAGTTTCCGAAATCTTTACAAACCCGATGCGCACCAGATAAAAATTCTTCGCCGCATCGCCTTGCTGCGCGATGACCTGTCCCGGCGCAAACCTCTGCAACTCCACGCTCCTCTTCAAGTGCTCGATAAAGTCCGGTGAGAGATCCGCAAACATGGGCACGCCGCGCAAATGATTCTCAAGTGCCCGCTGCCGGTAGTTCTGGTCGATCTGCGCCCGGAAGGATTTATTCTTCATCATGATGTCGAGCACGTTCCGGAGCATCTCGAACGCCACCACATCTGTCACCGCCATCACCGTCGCGGACCGCGGGTAAAAATTCATGCAGGTCATCTCGCCGAACAAATCGCCGGGCCCGAGTTCGGCCACCGGATTTCCGTACGCCAGGTCCACGGACGCATCGATGGGAATCGTTCTGTCGCGAGTCTCTTCGGCGCGGACGTCTGCGTCCCGCGCCGCCAGCGTGCTCGTGAGCTTCTTGAAAAGGCCCTTCGCTCCGCCTTGCGTTTTCACGTGCGCCATCGGCGTCGAAAGAGAAACCCGCGCTTGGCCTTCGAGAATGTAAAAAGCCGTCGAACCGAATTCCCCCTCGCGGCAAATAATCTCGCCCGGTCGAAATCGCCGTTTGACGATGGCCCCGCGGTTCAGTTCGAGAAAAGTCCCGGAAACTCCCTTGAACACCGGCAATTGCAAAAGCTCTTCCGCTTCGAATCCCTGCGCGTCCGGCCCCACTGCGATCGAAATGCCCACCACCGTCTTGTTCGTCAGCGCACCGGTAGGGCATGAAACCATGCATTCGCCGCACGAAATGCAAGTCGAATCGCCCATCGGCGCGTTCAAATCGAACGCAATGCCCGCCGAGTAGCCCTTTCCCATCCGTCCGAGCACAAAATTGTTCTTGATCTCGTCGCAACCGCGAATGCACCGGTCACACAAGATGCAGGCATCGTGGTCCACCGCGATCGCCAGCGAAGAATCGTCCATCCCGCGCGCAACAGTCCGTTTTGCAAATCTCGGCTGCGTAATTCCCGCCGCCTTCGCCAAAGTCTCCAATTCGCAGTCGCCCGATTTGTCCTGCCGTGCGCACGGAGAAGAATGATCCGCCATCAAAAGTTCAAGCAAGATCTTCCGGGCATTCAAAACCTTCTCGGAATTCGTAACCACCTTCATTCCCGGCTCGACCGGCCGCACGCACGACGCCGTGAGCACCCGCGCCCCGGTGTCCACTACGCAAAGCCGGCAAACGCCCACCGGCGTCTCATTCTGCAAATGACAAAGCGTGGGAATGGACGTCCCATTCATGCGCGCCGCATCAAATACACTGGTCCCCGCGGCCACCTCGACCGGTCGCCCGTCAATGGTGATCTCCACAAGGTCCGGCAGTCTGCTCAGGGTGCTCACTATCCCAGTTCCTCGCGTCTGTTCTCTGTGACCTCTGCGCTCTCCGCGCCCCCTAGGTAAAACGTTTTCCAGTCTTCACTCACGGCCGAATCCCCACGCGCTGCGCTTCACCCGCCCGCGCCGCAGCGGTAAAGCAGATCCCGCTAGGACAGTTTCCTTTCAGCACGTGAGCATCGATCTCTTCCCGAAAATATTTCAACACCGACTGTACCGGCGCCGGCACAATCTGCCCCAGCCCGCAGATCGAAGTCAGGCTCATGGCCTGGCAAAGTTCATCGAGCAGCGCCAGGTCCGCCCGGTACTGTTTTTCCGTCAACCCGCCGTGCGTCCACCGCACCAGCAAATCCGTCATCTTCTGCGACCCCACGCGACAAGGCACGCACTTGCCGCACGATTCATTCCGATAAAAACGCACGGCATTCAGCGCCATATCCAGCATGCAAGTCGTATCATCGCAAACCACAATCGCTCCCGAACCCAGCATCGAACCGGCATCCGCCAGTGCTTTGAAATCAAGCCGCACATCCACCATCGACGCCGGCAAATAACCCGAAGACGGCCCCGAAGGCGCAAAAGCCTTCAGTTGCCTACCGCCGCGAATCCCTCCAGCGTAGGTAAACAGCACCTCGCGCATCGGCGTTCCCATTGGCACTTCGAAAATTCCAGGTTTTGCCGCGTGGCCGCTGACACCCACGAATTTCAGGCCACGCGATCCCGACTTTCCTTGCGTTTTGTACCACTCCACGCCGCGCGCCAGAATCTGCGGCACATTCAGAAACGTCTCCACATTATTGAGGACCGTCGGTTTTTGCCACAGCCCCGCCTGGACCGGGAATGGAGGCTTGTTTCTAGGTTCTGCGCGCTTGCCTTCGATGGCCTCCAGCAGTGCGGTCTCTTCACCGCAAATGTAGCCGCCGGGACTCAGGAAGATCTCCAAATCAAACGCCAGGTCGCTCTTCAAGATGTTTTTGCCAAGCAAACCCTCGTGATAGCAGCGCCGCAACTCTTCGCCTAGAATTTCTTCCTGCAAGTGATACTCGTGGCGGATGTAAAGAATCCCGCGTTTCGCCCCCGTAACCAATCCCGCCACGATCATTCCTTCGACGACCAGGTGCGGCAGATGCGTCATGATGAAGCGATCTTTGATCGTGCCCGGTTCGCTCTCGTCGGCGTTGCAAACGATGTATTTCTCCGCGCCCGGCTGCTTGCGCACCAAATCCCATTTCACGCTCGTTGGAAATCCCGCTCCGCCCATGCCGCGCAGTTCTGACGCTTTCAACTCCGCCAGAACCCCGTCCCAGTCCCTTGTCGCAGCCAATTTCCGGACAACGCCGTATTTCTGGCCGTCGTCATAGGGATCGGAAGCGCACTCGACGCGTGCGTGCTCCGGATGCGGTTCAGAAACGCTTTCGCCGAGAATGGCGCGCCGCACAAGGGCTTCCGCCGATGCTGCCGTCACCCCCGCAAAAATGTCATCGTTGATGGAAACCGCCGGCGCCTGATCGCACCGCCCGAGACAGGAAACATCGCGTATCAGCACGTCGGCAGGAGCGCTCTTCAGAAAGCGCTGCTCCAAACCCGTCCGCAATTCCGAAGCCCCATTCAAGTGGCAGCTCATGTCTGCGCAAACGCGAACATCCGCTTTCGGCGGCAGCGCCAGATGAAAATGTGGATAGAAACTCGCGACACTATGGATTTGGTAAAGCGGAGTTTCTGAACGCTGGGAAAGCGCTTCGAGTTCCGCCTTGGGCAAGAAGCCGTAGCGAAGCTGAATAGCTCGCAGGTCGTCGAAGATCACGGCGCGGCGTCTCGCATCGAAAGGCGCCGGGCGAGTTGCATCGCGCGGCGTAAAGTGTAGTACGGATTCTCTTGCATACTACTGGTGCTCTGCTGCCCTGTAAATAGAAGCCCGTTGCCTTTTCGCGCCACGCCGCGAAAAAGACAACGCTACTGGCGCATTTTCCAAACGATAATTGGGCGAACGACTATCTGTCATTGCGAATGCAAATGGCCCCCAAATCTTGTTGGCTGCGCGCTACGCTGTGCGTGGCGTTCTTCCTGGCGCTGGCCTTCGGCGTTCGTATCGTCACAGCGAAAGATGGTCCCACCCACCCTACCAATGCGGCCCCCCTTGCCATTGCATCAGCCACTGCATCCGCCGCAACAGCAGCCAGGCTTTCCGATTCGAATGCTGAAACCGTAAAATATATCGGCCCCGGCTCTTGCGCCGCCACCAGCTGTCACGGCAGCGTCAAACCCGTCGCCGGCAGCCGCATTCTGCAAAATGAATACTCCACCTGGATCATCAAGGACAAACACAGTCACGCATATCAAGCGCTGACCGGAGATATCGGCGAACGCATCGCGCACATTCTGAAACTCAATTTGAAGGCCGCAGAAACGCCAAAATGCCTTGCTTGCCATGCGCTGTACACGACCGAAGAACAGCGCGGCCGTCCGTTCGAATTGTCCGAAGGCGTCTCCTGCGAAAATTGTCACGGCCCCGCAGCAGCGTGGCTCGGTCCGCACACCACCCGCGACTGGCCTCACGAGAAATCCGTCGCCCTCGGAATGCGCGATACGCGTGACGTGACCCATCGCACCGAAAAGTGTCTGGAGTGTCACCTGGGCACGAAAGAAAAATTTGTCGACCACGAAATGATCGCCGCAGGCCATCCGGATCTTTTCTTCGAACTCGATTCTTTTTCCGCCGTGATGCCGCGCCACTGGAAATCCCCGCGCGAATCCGCCCCCGGCAAACTTGTCGAAGCTGCCGCGTGGGCTGGCGTGCGCGATTGGAGCGTCGGCCAAGCCGTTCAGCTTCGCGCGGAGATGGACCGCTTGACCTGGCGGGCCAACGGCGAGCGCTTCGACAAAAAAGACGTATGGCCCGAATACGCCGAGCTTTCCTGTTTCGCGTGCCACCACGCGCTGGTGGCGGCGAAAGACAGCTGGCGGCAGGAGCACGGATTTGCCGGGCGGCGTCCCGGCGATCCGGCGTGGAACAGTTCGCGCTACGCGGTGTTTCGTTTGCTCGCCAGGCAAATTGATTCCGCGAACGCACAAGAGCTCGATCGCAAACTGCTCGCAGTCTCAGACGAAATGTCCAAGCTAAACGCCGATCGCAAGGTTGTCGCCGCCTCGGCCTCCGCGGCTGCGCTGCTGGCGCAGCGTTTTGCTGAGCGGCTCGCGGCAATGCAGTACGATCGAGCTGTCGTGCTGCGCATGCTGCAACTGATTCCGGACGACGCGGAAAACATTTCTCTGGCCGACGAGCGCGCCGCGGAGCAGGCGGCGATGGCGATGGATTCGCTGTACATCGCGTACAGCAAAGATTCTAAGCCCGCCAATGCCGAGGAACTTCGCTCGCTCATCAACGAGCTCTTCCAGCAGCTTGAAAACCCTTCGGCGTACAACGCCGACCAGTTTGCCTCCTCGCTGCGGAAAATCCGCGCCCTTCTTCGGTAGCGAAATGCTGCCGAGGCCTGCGATAATCACACGCAGAAAAACTGCCTGGTGGTTCACTACTTTGCGGCAGGCTCTCTCGCGCGGCGGATGGGACGTATTTCTGTGAATCTGTTTGAGAACTGGTTTTGTGCTTCGTCGTACTGGCGTCGCATGACGCTTAAGCACGTAATTCCGTGGCTTTTGTCCGGCACGGATTTGGGCGAACACGTTCTTGAAATTGGCGCTGGGTCGGGTCCGGCAACGGAAGAGTTGCGGAAACGCGCCGGTCGAGTGACGAGCCTCGAGTATAGCCACGCGTCTGCCGCCGGGCTTGCGCAGCGAATCGAAAGAGCGAACGGCGATGTTTTGCAGGGGGATGCGTCGGCGCTGCCTTTTCCGGAGAAGACATTTTCTGCAGCTATCGCCGTCCTGGTGCTGCATCATTTGAAATCGCAAGAATTGCAGGAGCGCGCCTTCGCAGAAATCTTTCGCGTGCTGCGGCCGGGCGGAGTGTTTCTGGCGGTGGAAATTCAAGATGGCTGGCTGCAGCGAATCGGACACCTCCGCAGCACGTTTGTAGCGGTTCGACCGTCATCGGTGCCCGAACGACTTGCGGCGCCCGGATTCTCGAATGTGTCCGTCGATTTTCTACGTGGCGCGTTTCGTTTACGAGCTTTACGGCCGCGGAACGCCGGCCATTCCTGATAAGCGACGCGTTGACCCAGCCGCGCCCTGCCCTTAGCATGAAATGATGGCCTCTCGGGCGAAGCTCAGGTTTCCTCCCGGCCCTTCTTTCGGGCTCAGGCGCTGGTCGCTGGGGCCGCTCAATAGCGGTGATCCTCTTAAATATTTCACAGGAATTATACGCGAGTACGGAGATGTGGTCGGGCTTCGTATTTTTAATTTCCGCATTCTTTTGATCAACCACCCGGATCACATCGAAGACGTGCTGGTGAATCACCCGCGAAAATTCATCAAGGGCCGCGTTTTGCAGGCCAACAAGCGTGTTTTTGGAAGAGGCCTGCTCACGAGTGAAGGAGATTTCTGGCTGCGGCAGCGGCGCTTGGCGCAGCCCGCGTTTCACCGCAGCCGGATCGCGGGCTACGCCTCGACGATGGTGGAATACACCGAGCGGCTGCTCGACGAATGGCAGGACGGTGAAGAACGCGACATCCATAAAGAAATGATGCGGCTCACACTGCAAATTGTGGGCAAAACGTTGTTCGACGCGGACGTCGAACGAGACGCCCAAGACATTGGTAAATCGATGGAACTGCTGCTCGAACTCGGCGCCGATTTCCGGCGTACACTCTTTATTCCGCAATGGTTGCCCACGCCGACAAATATCCGGCTGGAACGTGCGATCCGCCAAATCGAAAAAGTTCTCTACAGAATTATTGCCGAAAAACGCGCTTCGGGCCGCGACGCGGGCGATCTGCTGTCCATGCTGCTGGCCGCCCAAGATGAAGATGGCTCGCGCATGACCGACAAGCAGCTTCGCGACGAAGCCATCACGCTGTTCCTGGCCGGGCACGAGACTACGGCGAACGCGCTCTCCTGGACCTGGTGGCTCCTGGCGCAGAATCCTGCAGTCGAAGCGAAGCTCCATGCCGAGCTGAGAACGGTGCTCGCGGGGCGCGCTCCTTTGCTGGAAGATTTGCCAAAGCTCGTTTATACCAATCACATCATCACCGAGTCGATGCGTCTCTATCCTCCCGCGTGGGGAACGGCGCGCACGGCCATCGAGGCCCATGAGATTGCCGGTTACTCGGTGCCCAAGGGCTCCGGCGTCTCTTTTGCGCAATGGACGGTGCATCGCGACGCGCGATGGTACGACGCGCCGGACGAATTTCGCCCCGAGCGGTGGGAGGGCGACCTGCTAAAACGGCTGCCGCGTTTTGCGTACTTTCCGTTCGGAGGTGGGCCGCGCCAGTGCATCGGCAACACCTTCGCGCTGATGGAAACGGCGCTGATTCTTGCGACCATCGCGCAACAGTTCCGGTTCCGGCTGGCGGAAGGGCATCTGGTGGTGCCGTTGGCGTCGATCACCCTGCGTCCCAGGCACGGTATTCGTTCTGTCTTGGAATCGCGTTCGGCCAAGAGCCGGGCTGCGGGTGGCGAGACTGAGCGCCGGAACTCCTGAGGTGTGAAGGAGTTGGGCGAGGAGTGATGGGGTTTGCCAGGGCTCCTGGAAATGTACGGATGTCCACGCGCATCCATAAGCCGGCCCAATCTTGCAGTGCACCTGCTTTCACAAAGCCACTGAACCGCACCCTCTTCCCCTGGTACGGGTCTGCACGGAATTGCTGCATCAGCCCTCCGAGGCCGTCCACTGCGGGCTTCCTAGCGCGCAGGAGAACGCTCGGGTGGTGGTTGTATTCGGCTTCGAGGTCGATACCGGACTCGTAGTCGGCAGGTTTTCTGCCCGCTAGACCAGCCTTTCGGAATTGCAGGCTGTAACTCCAACGAATACTCTAGAAGGATTGATGCAATGCTTAACCCGGTGATCGATAGCTCTTTGATTCTTATTCGCATTTGGCTACTCCCGGTGGGTCAGAGTTTCGGCCGCTTTCTTAGGACCGAGGTTTGCTGCTCTGACAAGATGCGCCGGACCGGCTCCTAGGCGTGGCGCTGAGAGTGGGTGGAGTTTGTGCCAGCATCATCTCCAAAGAAAGTGGAATGCTATTCTTTGAATTTCTTGCTGGGAGTGGATTGTTTTTGGTTTTGGAGTTCGAGGATGTCGGCGCGCGTATCGTAGGAACCAAGGAGCCAGCGGGCGAAGAAATCGCCGCGGGCCATGATGACGTAGCTCGCGATGGGCATGTAGGAATGACGCATTCCGGGGTAGATTTGGATTTCGAAGCGCTTGTCGGCTTTGATGAGGGCGTTGGCGACGCGCATGGTGTTGACCATGCTGACGTTGTTGTCCATGTCGCCGGTGGTGAGCATGAGATGGCCTTTCAGGTTTTTGGCGAGATCGGAATTCTTGTCGATCTCGTAGATGAATTTTTCGGTGCCGTCTTTTTGGGCCTCTTCGCGGACGCCGTGATATTTTTCGCTCCAGTCGCGATTGTAAACGTTGTTGTCGTGGTTGCCGGATTCAGACCAGCCGGCTTTGTAGAAATCGGGGAATTGCATCAGGGCTGCGGCGGTCATGAAGCCGCCGCCGGAGTGGCCCCACATGCCGACGCGGCTTAGATCGATGTAGGGATGCATGGCGGCCAGGCGTTCGGCGGAAACTTTTTTATCGGTTAGGCCATAGTCGCGAAGATTGCCGTAGCCGTAGCTGTCATACCATTTATTGCGCTGCGGGCTTCCGCCGCGCGCGCCTACTTCGATGACAATGAAGCCTAATTGAGCGAGGGGGACGTTGGGGCTCTTTGGCGAGAAGGTTTTGTTTACTTCCTCAGTCTGCGGGCCAGGATAGACGAACTCGATCAGCGGATATTTGCGGGAGGGATCGAAGTCGAAGGGCTTGTGCATGACGCCGTAGAGATCGGTGATGCCGTCCTCGGCTTTGACTTTGAAGACCTCGGGAAATTTGAAACCGGCGTCGAGCAGTTGGGAGACGTCCGTGGTTTCCAGGTCGAGGACCTGGGCGCCTTGGCCGTCGACCAGGATGGATTTTGGAGCAGTGTCCACCCGGGAGTAAGTGTCCGCAAAATATTTGCCGGAGTCCGCAGCGCTCAAGGTGTGAGAAAAATTGCCCGGGGTTAGAAGCTGGAGGCCGGTGCCGTCGAGACTGATGCGATAGAGATGAGTGTAGTAGGGATCTTCGGCCTGTTCGCGGCCGTTGGCGGTGAAATAGAGGGTGCGCGATTTTTCGTCGAGAGAAACGATTTGGTCGGTGACGTACTCTCCGGAGGTGATTTGGTTCTTCAGTTTGCCGGTAGCGTCGAAGAGGTAATAGTGGGCCCAGCCATCGCGCTCGGACCACCAGATTAATTCCTGGCCGTTGGCGGCGAGACGCAGCGGCTTCACACTGAGCCAGACGTTGGAGCGTTCTTCGATCAGCGTTTTTGACGCGCCGGTTGCGGTGTCGGCGACGCAGACGTCGATTTTGCGAAAATCGCGGTTGCTGCTGGTGAAGTAGAGCTTGTCGGCAGAGTCGGAAAGCCAGCGCGGGCTGACGCGCGTGACCGGCATTTGCGCGCCCTCCTGCATGCCTTCCTGCTCTTGTCGGAGTTCTTCGCGATCGCGCTCGACCAGCGGGGCGTCGGAGATGCGGAGTTGCTGTTCGGGGAAATTTTTGGCTTGCACAACGACGATTTGATTTGTGGCGACGTCGAGAATTTCGAGTTGAGAGCCGGGCATAATGTCTTCACCGGGAAGCTGGTAGGAGTAGGCTTCGAGCGTGGGGCGGGGATTTGCGAGAGAGTGGATGACCCAGAAATCGGGGACTTTGCGATTGTCTTCGCGCATGACCGCAAATTTTCTTGAGTCCTTTGACCAGTGGACGGTGATGCCCGGAGCCCGGATGCCGGCTTTGTTTGTGTCACCCTTGTCTTCTTTCTTGAGCTCGTCTTCCTGTTCGGGGAGGATGCGGCGCGCGTAGCCGAACTTGTCGACGCCGTCGGTGGTGAGTTGGGTCTCGACGACGGTTGCGTCGCCGGCTTTTTTCAGAGCTTTGGCATAGTTGTCAGCGTCCATCCGGTAGAGGTTTTGTCCGCGGGCGAACACCACGGTTTTTTCGTCGGGGGAAACGGCGGCCCACAAAGGCTTTTTGTGGAAAGGTTCGGCGTTGTCGAGGCGAGCGATCTTTCCGGTGGCGAGATCGTATTCGAAGGAAAGGATGCGGGGTTCTTCGGGAGGTTCCGGTGCTTGGCCGAAGCGAGCGGCGTGCTGGGTTTGCTGCTCGGATTGCCTGTCTTCTTTCTGTTTGTCCTCGTTCTGCTTGATTTCGCTTTCGTTGCCCTGCTGGCTGCCGTCGTCCTGGATTTTTTTCTCGGGTTCATTGGGGATGACGCCGTCTTTGCGGATTTCCACTTCGAAGCGCATGCGGGTGTCCTTGTCGGCGAGTCGCAATCGTTTGACGGGGAGATGCTGCGCATCGTAAGGGAAATTGGTGAACGCGGACAGGGCAGCGGCGATTTTGGCGTTATCCCAGAGAAGGGACTTGGATTTTTTGACGGGGTCAACGACGTAATACTTCGTGCCGTCGGTGGTGCGGTAGCTGTACCAGAATCTGTCGGAGAGAGTGAACCAGTGCGGGGTGACGGAGAGGTCGAAGACGAGTTTGTTCATGCTGTCGGGCAAGAAGCGGGCTTCGAGAGCGTAGTTCGGGGCAGGGGACAGGCGGCCGGGGGCCTCGGAGGACGCCGCGGCGGCCGGTTCTAGGTTTGCCGAGTGGCCGGGAGTTTGTGCGGCGAGGCCGGCAACGAAGGTCCCGGAAACAAGCAGTAAAACTGTCGAACCCCAAGGGAGTAGATGGGGAACCAGGGTCGACAAAGATCTCCGCACATGCGCCGAGGTCATGGCTATGCTTCCTCCGCTTTGGTCTGGTGATTCGTGCCCGGGCTACGTACCCACAGCCGGCGCATTATAAACCAATCGGCAGACCTTCCGCATTTGGACATGGGGACGCAGAGGACGCAGGCAGGCCAGCGCCGGGCGCTTTTCTTTTGAAAAAAATACGCGCATACGTACGGAGTCGGGATGCGCCCGCCGCCGAGGCGTGGCGCAATTAGGCGCGTGGAAGACTTGGGGAGCGCTGGATTCTAATTCAGGGCGCGCTTAAGCCGCTTGGTGGTCTTCTCTAACTGGCGCTTGAGGGCTCCGACTTGCTTGGAGATCGCCAGAAGCTCTTCCTTGGCCAGCGCTCCGGCTTCCACAACTTTATGAGCTTTGCGATCCGCTTTGCCAAATGCGCCACCGATACTTGCTGCTACTTGTGTCAGCTTGCTCTTCTTGGCCATCCGCGTCCTCCTTTGGGCTAGATAGCCATCCTATACCAAGATGTGTTCGGGAGTTAGTCAAGAAACAGAAACAAATTAGCGAAGAGCGAGGCACTGCAGAGTTCATTGGTGAGAGTTTGGAGCGAACGACAAGCTATTTGCTTGCCCCGCCAACGGAGAGCGGGCCGAGTTCGGAGCGGGTTTGCATGACGCGAAGGATGGAATCGCGCGAGACCATGCCGATGATTTGGGCGGCGCCGTCGTCGGAGCCGGAGACGATGGGTATTTGGTTGATATTGGCGGAGAGCAGGCGATCGAGCAGGCCGAGGAGAGGCTCGTCGGGCGTGGCCCACAGGATGCGCTCGCGAGGCATCATTACGGCCTGGACGGAGTTG
>Ga0209006_10005107_pt1 | contig 11920 bp, 10 predicted proteins | sample JacPin_JW_Ref_O2_FD_188567 | JGI IMG/M metagenome (GOLD analysis project Ga0209006, IMG submission 188567) | Forest soil microbial communities from Algoma, Ontario, Canada - Jack Pine, Ontario site 1_JW_Ref_O2 (SPAdes) (version 2) | ecosystem: Environmental > Terrestrial > Soil > Boreal... | reverse complement strand
GAAGGTCAGGCGAATACCGACCATGCCTTGCTGCTCCTTCCATTTTGGCAACAGCTCGGCTGATTTCGGGTCCTGCAGCGGGATGCGCCCCATCACGCGGAAGCGGTTGGGATAGCGCTTCACGGCTTCGAGAGCGTAATCGTTGCGGTCGCCGGGCCAGGACGGCGGAACGATCACCACGCGATCGACGCCGGCCTCGTCCATCATCGGCACCAGCCGCTCGATGGTGAACGGCTCCGGCAGTTGTGGCTGAAGTCCGGGCACCCACTTCCAATCGGTCGACTCGGCTTTCCACAGATGAACTTGCGCATCGGTGATCAACCGGCGGTCGACCTGCGCGACGGCGGAGCGCCCCGTCGCCAACGCCGCGCCGGCACCGAGTGTGGTCGTCACGAATTGCCGCCGCGTCTGCATGGCTCGATCCTCCGTGAAATTTGGTTCTTGGGAAACGTCAGCGATTGTGCGGCTTCTCGGCTCCTGCCACAAGCGCGGGTGCAGGCTTGTCGCGCCCCTCACTCCCGCCTCGCGTTGCGCTGGCGGCCCTCCTCGAGCTTCTGCTTCACCGCGTCGTTGGTGAGCACCCAGCCGATGCAGCGCGCGACGTTCTGCAGGCCGAAGACGTGGAGGTCCTCGCCGTACATGCTGGCGACGCAGTCGGAGAGCACGACGACGCCATAATTGAGATTGAACGCGGTGAACGAGGTGTTGAGCACGCAGGTGTTGGTGTTGATCCCCATGAAGCACACCGTGCGCGCGCCGAGGCTCTTGAGCAGAATGTCGAGATCGGTGCCGATGAAGCAGTCGAGCCGCTTCTTGTTGTCGATCACGTAGTCGGACGGATCATAGAGCTCGGAGATGATCTCGCAGCCGGGCGAGCCTTCGATGTTGTGCTCGTTGACCGTGCTTTTGCGCCCCGGGGTCAGGCGGTTCTGCTCGTCGCGGATCTTGTGCATCGCCTGCCAGAACGGGACGATGCTCGTCTCGCTGCCGCCGGTGTGGAGCCGCCGCATCACCAGCTTGACGTGGATGATGGGCACGCGCAGCGCGCGGGCGAAGCCGAGGATGTCGCGTGCGTTGGCGATCACCTGCGCCGCGTCCTCCGCGCTCGTCGGCATAGTGGCGACATCTGGATCGAGATGCCCGCGATGCATGTCGATGGTGACGATCGCGACCTCGCTCGGTGCTAGCTCGAGCTCCCGGTTCAGTGCGTCGATCATCGACGTGCGATCGACAAGTTGGAGCTGATTCATTTTGCTTTTCTCCAGATATTCGTTAGTCGTCGGTGGCCGGGGATCACGATGAAACTGGCCGCGGTGTCGGGTGCGGGCGTTGATCGCGAGCGTTGATCTCCAGGCCGCAATGAACCGAAGATGAGGGCTCGATGCTCAGGTCGCACGACAGATTCCGTTTCAGTCCGATTACCGCGCGGCCCGATTTCAGTTGGCCCGACGGACGGCGGCTTGCGATCCACGTCAGCCTCAACCTCGAGCACTTCTCCTACGGCGAAGGGCTCGGCATTTCCTGGTCGTCCGGCATACCCCACCCCAACACGTACAACTGGGCATGGCGCGAATACGGCAATCGCGTCGGCGTGTGGCGGCTGCTCGACCTGTTCGACGAGTTCAAGCTGCCGATCTCGCTGCTGCTCAACTCCGAGGTCTACGATCACGCTCCGGAGGTGGTCGCGGCCTTCCGTGCGCGCGGCGACGAGGTCGTCGGCCACGGGCGCACCAACTCCGAGCATCAGAACGATTTCGACGAGGCCGGCGAGGCGAAGCTCATCGCCGACGTCACCGCGGCGATCGCGCGCCACGAAGGCAGGAAGCCGACCGGTTGGCTCAGCCCCGGCGTCAATCCGAGCAGCGTCACGCCCGACCTCCTGCAGGAGGCCGGCTACCGCTACATCCTCGACTGGCCGATGGACGACCAGCCGGTATGGATGCGCACCCGCAAGGGGCGCATCCTCTCGGTGCCCTACCCGCAGGAGGTGAACGACATTCCGATGATCGCGCTTCATCACGGCACCGCCGACGCGTTCGCCGACATGATGATCGCCAATTTCGACGAGATGCTCCGGCAATCGAAGAAGCAGTCGCTGGTGTACGGCATCGCGCTCCACGCTTTCATCATGGGCCAGCCGTTCAGGATCGCGGCGCTCCGGCGCGCGTTCGCGCACCTGACGAAGGCGAGCGACGCGACGTGGTTTGCGACGACCGGTGCTATCGCCGACCATTTTGTTGCACATGGGCCGAAGGAAACGTGACTGAAAGCATCGGTCAGCCGGATCGGGCGTGCTTCGGGCCCTGCATGAAGTTCTCGATCCACCAGGTGAAAAATACGTAGCGCAGCACCTCGGCGTCCGTCTCGCCATACTTGCCGGTAGCGCGGAGCCGGTCGAGCGCGGCGGCTTCCTCGGTCGTCAATGCGACCTCGAGCTCGGTGATCTCGATCGGCACGTTGGTGAATTCCGGCCGGTACGACGAATCCTGTCGGAGCTCGCGGTCGGCCTTGATCGTCTTGACCTTGAAATCGGCCGGGCTGCGCTGGTTCTTGCGGCGCGGCGGCTCGGTTACCTCGGACCAATCCGCGTCGGTTGCCTCGAATACGGTGAGCTTGAGCGGCTTGAGCTCGAAGTTGCTCGTCATCATGACGTCCGCACCGCAGACATTGGGCACGGCGAGCACGTCGATCAGCGCGAGCAGCTCGACGTAGTCGCCCTTGCCCGCGTTGTTCTCGGCGATGAAGGGCCGGCCATTGGTGTCGACGCCGGTGTGCATGAAGAAATTGAAGCTGTCGTGGACGTCGTCGGGCGTGAGGCCGTATTCGCGCTGGGCTTCGGCCTGGATGTCGTGGCAGTTGGTGTGCACCGGCAGCCCGTAGTGATACTCGAACAGATAGCCGCTGCAGCGTGGATACAGCACGTCGTTGGTGCCGACGGTGTCGCCGATGATCGCCATCATCGGCCGCTCGCGCGGCGGCGCCGACCACAGAAAATCGCCCTTGGTGGGATGCAGGCCGTGCAGGTGGCGGGTGCGGCCGGTGTGGAAGAACTCCTTGTAGTCGTGCAGATTGAAGCAGTTGAAATCGGCGCATTGGCGCCCGACGACCTGCTCGATGCGCAGGACGTGGCCGCGCTTCATGACGAGCGCCTTGCCGGTCCCCGGCGCGATCACGAATTCGTGGAGCACTTTCCTCCGAGACATCCTCAACTCCGCCGGCCCCGCGCGGGCCGGAACACGCACACGCCATTCGACACCGTCATTCCTTGGCCGGCGCGATCACGACAGCATCAACGTGCGACGCCGCGTATTCCCGCAGCGCGCGGCGGATCAACTCGGCGCGTGAGCTCGCCTCTCCGGCCTTCACCGAATTGTCGATCAGCTCCAATTGTTGCTGATTGAGCCGCAATCGCACCATTTGCTTGGACATCGCCTCCTCCTCGGCGCGTGCTCCCTTGGCAAAAAGGACGGAGGCTTCGCTTGACGGCGAAGCCTCCGCCAAGGTCAGGGCGTCCAGCCCTTGGGAGCCTGCATCGTCGTTTTGTTGATGGTGTCGAGATTGGCCTTGGTCACCGGGATCAGGGGAATCTCGTCGAGCTTCTTCGTCAGCGGCTGGCCCTTGATGATCTTGGCGGCCATCTCGGCGGCGGTGCGTCCGATCAGAACGGGCTGCTGGGCGACGACGTAATCGGCGCAGCCGGCGCGCATCATCTCTTCCGCCGCCTCGCCGAGCACCGCGAACAGGATCTTCACCTTGCCGCACTTCTGCGCGCCCTGGGCGGCGCGCGCCGCGCCCACTCCGTAGGTGTCGTCGGCGCCGTAAAGCATGTCGACATTGGGAAAGCGTTGCAGCAAGTCGTTGGCGAGCGAGAGCGCGGTCGCCGCGTCCTGCTCGCTCGTCTGCTCCGCGGCGATCTTGATGTTGCCGCCGGCGAGGTCCTCCTTGAAGCAGCGCAGGCGGTCGGACGCCCAGAACGCGCCGGGCGGCCCGGCAAGGATCGCGACGGTGCCGCCGTTCGGCAGCAGGGTCTTGGCGCCCTTGGCGAGCTCGTGTCCGATGCTGCAATGGCTCGAAGACGCCGCGGCATCGGCGTCGACGCCGCTCGCGACGATCGGGCTGCCGGCGCCCACCACCGGGATCTTCGCAGCCTTGGCCTGCCGCACCACGCCGTTGAAGGAATCCGGGTTGGCCGGGTCCATCAGGATGGCGTTGACCTTCTGCGCGATCAGGTTCGAGAGCTGGGTCACCTGCCGATCGACGTTCGCATATCCGCCGGCGTCGAGGATGATCGTCTCGTAGCCGAGCTTCTTCGCCTCGTCGGTGATGCCGAACAGGACCGGCGTGAACCACGGCCCCTTGATGTTGGGCATCGAGACGCCGAGCTTGTCTGCAGCGAATCCCGTGCTCGCCGTGAGCGCCGCCGCCAGCGCGATCGCCAGGGTCCCCAGCGGCCTATGAATCCTCAGTCTGCTGCTCATGTTCGCTCTCCGCTTCTTGATGGAGCCTCGGTGGTTCGTGCAAAAAACATGGCGTCTCATTTGCCGCCTCGCGTGCCCATGAGCGCCTGATCGAGCGCCACCGCGAGAATGAGGGCGGCGCCGATCACCATCATCTGCGTGTAGGAGGACACGTTGAGCATGTTGAGCCCGTTCGACAGAATGCTCACGAACATCACGCCGAAGGCGACGCCGATCACCGAGCCGCGTCCGCCGAACAGCGAGACGCCGCCGAGCACGACGGCGGCGACGGACTCGAGCGGCAGGCTCGCGCCCAACGCCGGCTGGCCGGAGGCGACGCGTGCGGTCAAGATCACCGATCCGACGGCGGCGCAGAAGCCGCTGAGCGCGTAGGCCGCGAGCTTCACCCCGTCGATGTTGATGCCCGAAAGCCGGGCGGCCTCCTCGTTGCCGCCGACCGCGTAAATCCTGCGGCCGAGGCGGGTGTAGGTGAGGATCACGTGGGAGACGACGAGGACCGCCGCCGCGATGACCACAGGAACCGGAATGCCGAACATGAGCTCGTAGGCGAGATCGGAAAAATCGACGGGAACCCCGGTCACCGGGACGCCGGCGGAAAGGCTCAGGGCGAGGCCGGAAAAGATCGACAGAGTGGCGAGCGTCGCGATGAAGGGAAACACCTTCAGCTTGGTGATCACCAAACCGTTGAGGAGGCCCGCTGCGGCGCCGCAGGCGAGGGCCGCGAGAATGCCGAGTCCGACGCCGTAGCTGCGCATGGCGAAGGCGCCGACGATGCTCACCAGCGCTACCGTCGAGCCGACCGACAGATCGAGCCCTGCTGTGAGGATGGTGAAGGTCTGCCCGAACGACACCGCGGCGAGTGCTGCTGCGGCAACGCCGATGTTGCGGAAATTCTGCGCGGAAAAGAACACGTCCGAGGTCGCGGTGAACAGGCCGATGAGCGCGGCGACGACGAGCGGAAGGCCGACCTGGCGGCCGTAGTGGCGAAGCATGTCGAGCCGGCGGTCATGAGCCTCTTCGGCGCTCGGCTTGTGTTGAAGGGGCGGCTGCAGCATCACGATGCTCCGATGCCGGTACTGCCGCCACCCATGTGGGCTGCGAAAGCGGCGGCGAGAATGCGCCGCTCGGAAAACTCCTCCTGGTCGAGCTCGTCGCAGATGCGCCCGCCGGACATCACGAGAATCCGATGGCACACGTTCATCAGCTCCGGCAGTTCCGACGACACCAGGATGATCGCGGCGCCGGCGCCGGCGAGCTCGTGGATCAGCCGGTACACCTCGGCCTTGGCGGCGATGTCGATGCCGCGCGTCGGCTCGTCGAAGATGAGGACATCGGCGCCGGTGAGAACCCATTTGCCGATCACCAGCTTCTGCTGGTTGCCGCCGGAGGCTGCGCGTGCCGGATCGCCGAGGCGGCCGCGGAATTTCAGGTTCGTCGCCACGCGACGCGCGGCCTGGCGCATCTGCGGCCACGACAGCAGGCCGAAGCGGCCGTGCCGATCGAGCGAAGCCATGACGATGTTCTCGGTGCCCGACAGGGCGAGGATCAGTCCCTGTTCCTTGCGATCCTCCGGCAGATAGGCGATGCCCGCAGCGATGCCTTCGCGCGGGCTGCGGATGCGTAGCGGCTTGCCGCGCTTTACGACGGTGCCGGTGTCGCGAACGTCGGCGCCGAAGATCGCCCGCATCGCCTCGGTGCGCCCGGCGCCGATCAATCCGGCGAGGCCGAGCACCTCGCCGGCGCGGAGATTGAAGTCGATCTCTTCGAAGGCGCCCTTGCGGCCGAGATCGCGAACCTCGATCACGACCTCGCCGATCCTCGTATTGCGCGGCGGGAACAGCTCCGACATCGGGCGGCCGACCATCAGCTCGATGAGCTGATGGGTGTCCGCCACCGCGGACGCATCGAGCGTCGCGACCCGTTCGCCACCGCGCAAGACGGTGATCCGGTCGGCGATGCCGCGGACCTCGTCGAGCCGGTGCGAGATGAACACGATTCCCGTGCCCTCGGCCCGCAGCTGACGCATGATGCGCAGCAGTGCGGCGGCCTCCTTGTCGGAGAGGGCGGCCGTCGGCTCGTCCATGATCAGCACCGGCGCGCACTGAACCAGCGCCCGGGCGATCTCGACGATCTGCTTCTGCGCCGTCGAGAGGCGGCTTGCCGGCCATGCCGGATCGATGGCGAGGTCGCCGGCAAGCCGGCGGAGCACCTCCACGGCCCGTCGCTCCGCCTGCCGACGCGAATAGAGAATGCCGCCGAGGCCCGGCTCGTTGCCGAGAAACACGTTCTCGGCGACGCTGAGCTCGCCGACGATCATCAGCTCCTGGAAAATCGCGACGATGCCGCTGCGGCGGGCGTCGCGGGGGGACGCAAAGCTCACGCGCTTGCCGTCGAGGCTGATCGTTCCCTCGTCTGGGCGCGCGTCTCCCGACAGCACGCGGATCAGGGTCGACTTTCCGGCGCCGTTCTCGCCGATCAGCGCATGGACCTCGCCCCGACGCAGATCGAACGAGACGCGATCGAGCGCGCGCACGCCGGGATAGGCCTTGGAAATGTTCTCCACGGCCAATACCGGGACGTTCTCGCCTGCCGGAATGACGCTCATCGGAGGCCGTCCGGTCGGACCGTCCACGGGGTCCGCGTCATGTCTCGGGTAGGGGCCGTGCCGCGTTTCATCGAGCGGCTCTCAGTTGCGCGTCTTGAGCGGGATGTAGGCTGTGGCGTCCACCTCGAGCAGCGCGTCCGACGTCGGCAGCAGCGCCGAGACCTGGACGACGGTGCTCGCCGGAGGATCGGCGAAGAACCGCGACCTGATGCGGTTGTAAATCGGGAAGTCGCGCAGGTCGCGGAAATACTGGGTGAGCTTGACGACGTCGCCGAGGTCACCGCCGGCCGCCTGCACGGTGCGGCGCAACGCTTCGAGGATGTACCAGGACTGGGCTGCGATCGGCCCTTCCTTCAGGTCGGTCGACATCTCGCCGGTCTCGCCCGCCTGCCTGCGCGCCTCCGGCGGCAGGTCCGCGTAGCCGGTGATCACCTTCCCGGCCTTCGGATCGGCCGCGATGATGCCGGCGAAGAACACGAGGTCTCCCGCCCGGCGAAACGGGGCGTAGCGAGAGAGCGGTTTGGCGAAATTTTCGGATGTCATCCGGCGGCCCTTGTCCTCCGCCCGCGGTCGACCGGGATCATAGCCCGACTTTACTGGGGAACAAGTCACTTTCTTAGGCACGCCCGAACGGGCGGCAAAAAAGCCACGATGCCCGTACCGATGGGAACTCCCCGGCTCGAATAATCTGCGAAAAAACAGGCTCTTAGCGAGCCCGCCTCTATGGAGGCGAGTGCGTCTGCAAATTCAAGTAACTTGAATGATGATCAAGTCGCGGCCGATTTTTCAGGCGCTTTCCGGCGCCGTCTGGTCAGTAACCGGTCAAACCGTGGGGCGGAACGAAAAAGTCGTCCCCCAGGCCGACCAGAGCCGCATGCGCTCGCGGGCACCATAGAAGGCCCCAGGCCGAATTCCATTCAGCCCTCTAAGAGGCGGCCCGGCGTGCTGCGGCCGAGCGACCTTCCACACTCGCACTGTCCTCGCGGCTGTTCGCCAGGGACGCCTTCACGACTTCAGTGGTAGCGCGGTCGTACAGCGTCCTGTCCCCGAGAGCTTTCGCAACGACCATAGCGCCTGTGGTGGTCGACAGGAATTCCGCCGCTTGGCTCTGAGACATTCCATGTTTCACGAGCTTTTCGAGGCACATCCGATAGAACCGCTGCACTTGACCAAAAACTTCGGCCGGCAGGTCCCCCGACGCGGCTCCCATTACCACTATAGGGCACATGCAGCTGTCCGAATGGGCGGTGCTCCTGAATGCGTTCGCAAGCACTTCGCACGCGTCCGCTCCTTTCGCCAACTCGGCATCGACCTTTTCGGCGAGGCGATCCGTGTATCTGCGGACCACCGCAGCGCCGAGCGACTCCTTGGTCGGGAAGTAGTAATGGACGCTCGAGCTTTTCACGCCCACGTCCGCAGCGAGCTCGCGAAAGCTGAATCCGCCGAAGCCGCCTAAACGCATTCGCCGTTCGGCTGCATCCATGATGGCATTGGAAACATCACTCATCGATCGGCTCCTTGTTCTCTACCTCTCAGAAGATAGGGCATCTCCGCCCGATTAGCAATCCCATCACCTATCCATAGATAGGGAGCTTCCGGCCGGCGGATAAAACAAAAGAGCCCAGGCGCATGCGCGTCGCCGAAGCACCCAGGTGTCCGCGAGGATTCTCGGGCTTGGGTGACGGTTGAGCGATGATCACGCGTGCTGCCTCTGCTGCGGGCGCTTTGAAAACCCACGGCTTTTTGGCAGCGTCTGCCTTCTTTGAAAAATTCACCTCTCTATCGATAGATCGAAGTTGACAGAGCAAAGTTTTCCGAATATCAATCCGTGATCAACCTACTGATAGATAGATGACGGAGGCGAATATGTCGGATACGGTGAATGAGGCGGCAGCTGCAACTTCCCCGCAACATCGCTCGTCGCGGACAAGCACGCGGGCGTGGCTTGGCACCGTGTTTGGCCTGAGCGTCTTCGGGGCCGGTGTTTTCTTCGGGCCGGGATACTTCGCCTCTTCCGCCAAGGCGTCGCTGCCGTCCGCGCCGAGTGTGCTGGTCAGCGTCCCCGCGGAGCGGAGCATCGAGAAGCGGTTGCAGTTCCTTGGTCAGTTCTCGGCGGTTCAGCAGGTCGAGCTTCGCCCGCAGGTTGGTGGCACGCTGACGCAGATCAGCTTCAAGGACGGCGATATCGTCCAGCAAGGCAGCGTGCTCTTCGAGATTGATCCGACCCCCTACCAGATCAAACTGAAGGAGGCGACCGCGCAGCTGGAGACGGCGCGCGCGCGGCTCGAACTGGCGATCCAATCGCACCGTGCCGACACGTTGAAAGATAAGGGTTTCGGTACGGTGGAACTTTCGGACCAGCGTTCGGCCGAAAGGCGCGCGGCACAGGCGGCGATCGACAACGCCCAGGCCGCGATCCGCGATGCCCAGTTCGATCTGGATCATACCCGCCTCACGGCGCCGTTCACGGGCCGCATCGGAACTCACCTCGTGTCGGTGGGTAATCTGGTTGCCGGTAGCCGGGCTGCGACTACCCCGACGACCCTGCTGGCGACGCTCGTCTCCGTCGACTCGATCTATCTCAACTTCGACATGAGCGAAGCCGACTTCGCCACCTTCCAAAGCGAACATCAGAAGCAGCAGGGACCTCTGGCTGACAAGGTCGCGATATCGTTGAACGGCAGCGGCTTCGACCGCGAAGGCACGCTCGACTTCATCGACAACACGCTCGACCGGTCGAGCGGCACGATCCACGCCCGCGCGACCGTCCAGAACACCGACGGTCTGTTGACCCCGGGTGCCTTCGCCAGGGTCCGCGTCGCGGTGTCGAAGCCCGCACCGGCTCTGCTCGTGCCCGACGCTGCGGTGCTGCCGGACCAGTCCGAGCACGTGGTCCTCACCGTCGACCCGAACGACGTCGTCACGCCGAAGAAGGTCGAGTTGGGTGACCTTCGCGACGGTCTTCGGGTGATACGCTCGGGACTGACCTCGTCCGACCGGGTCATCGTCGGAGGCATCCCGAAGGCGAAGCCCGGTGCCAAGGTTGTGCCGGAGGCGAAGCCGATCCAATCCGCATCCAACTGACACACGGACTGCACAAGCGAGAAACGCCGGTCGCATCGAACATGGTGCGGCCGTTCGTTCATCTGGCATGGTACGTGAACCGCTGCGGTCCGACCCGCGTTCAGTCAAAGCGAGGCCGAGTCGAGTCATGAAACTCTCGCATTTCTTCATCGAGCACCCGCGCTTCGCTGCCGTCATCAGCATCTTTCTCACGCTGTTCGGACTTGCCGCGGCGGCATTCTTGCCGGTGGCCCAATATCCGAACATCGTTCCTCCGACGATCCAGATCACGACGAGATATCCGGGCGCGTCCGCCGAGGTCATCGCCCGTACCGTGGCGACGCCGCTCGAGCAGGCGGTCAACGGCGTCGAGAACATGGACTACATAACGAGCCAGTCGACGGGCAACGGACAACTCACCGTCACGGTGATCTTCAAGATCGGTTCCGACCCGAACACCGACCTGTTGCTCACGCAAAACCGGGTGCAGGACACGCTGTCGCGGTTGCCGCAGGAGGTCCAGGCGCAAGGCGTCGAGGTCAAGAAGACCATCGAAGCCCTTCTTCTCGGCGTGCACGTGTATTCGCCGGACGGCTCACGCAGCCCCGAATACATGTCCAACTACATGACCAAGATACGCGATCAGATCGTGCGCCTGTCGGGGGTCGGTGATTTTCAGATCTTCGGCGCGCGCGATTATGCGATGCGCATTTGGATCGACCCGGACAAGGCCGCCGCAGACGGTATCAGTGCCAACGACATTCTGAGCGCGCTGCGCGCGCAGAACGCCCAGGTTTCGGCCGGCGTTCTCAACCAGCCACCGATCGCAACCAACGCGGCCTATCAGATCAACGTCGAGGCGCTTGGCCGCCTCTCCACGCCCGAGCAGTTTGGCGACATCATCGTCAAGTCCGACAACCGGGGCCGCGTCACCCGCATCCGCGACATCGGTCGCGTCGAGCTCGGCTCGGTGGACTACGGCTCCATCGCCTATGCGGACAAGCACCCCGCAACACCCTGGTTTCCGATCGCCACACCGGGAGCGAATGTGGTCCAGGTCGAGAATGCGATCTGGGCGAAAATGGCTGAGCTCAAGAAGAGCTTTCCACCCGGCATCGATTACATCGATATCTACGACCCGACGACTTTCGTGAGCCAGTCCATCAAGGAAGTCGTCGAGACCATCTTCATCGCGATCGCGCTCGTGGTCGGCGTGGTGTTTCTATTCCTGCAGACCTGGAGAGCGACCATCATTCCCGTGGTCGCTATCCCGATATCGCTCATCGGCTGCTTCACGGTCCTTTCGATCCTCGGCATCTCCATCAACAACCTGTCGATGTTCGGTTTGATCCTGGCGGTAGGCATCGTCGTCGATGATGCCATCGTCGTGGTCGAGAACGTCGAACGCAACATGGCGTTGGGAATGACGCCGCGCGAAGCGGCGCACAGGACGATGGACGAGGTCTCTACGGCGCTCATTGCAATCGCGCTGACACTTTGCGCCGTGTTCATTCCTTCAGCTTTCATCAGCGGCATCTCGGGCCTTTTCTTCACGCAGTTCGCGGCGACCATCTCCGCATCGACCATCATATCCGTCATCGTCTCCTTGACGCTGAGCCCGGCACTTTGCGCGGTGCTACTCAAGCCACACAACGCCCACGCCGAACCACGCGGCATCTCTCGGCTCGTGTCGGCTGCCTTTGCTCGCTTCAATGCCGGTTTCGAGTGGCTGTCGTCGAGCTACGGCAAATTGACCGGTCGCTTCATCAGGGCG
>Ga0209006_10005106_pt1 | contig 11920 bp, 6 predicted proteins | sample JacPin_JW_Ref_O2_FD_188567 | JGI IMG/M metagenome (GOLD analysis project Ga0209006, IMG submission 188567) | Forest soil microbial communities from Algoma, Ontario, Canada - Jack Pine, Ontario site 1_JW_Ref_O2 (SPAdes) (version 2) | ecosystem: Environmental > Terrestrial > Soil > Boreal... | reverse complement strand
CAGTCGCTGGCTCGTCCGCTCTTGCAGTACACGCAATAGCTTGCTCTGTAGGTGCGGATTCAGCGTCGTGATTTCGTCCAGGAACAGCGTCCCGCCGTGCGCCAGCTCGATCAGACCGGGCTTCGCCCCATCGGCGCCGGTAAATGCCCCCTTCTCATAACCGAACAGTTCCGATTCAATCAGGTTCTCAGGCAGCGCCGAGCAGTTGAGGCAGATATACGGCTTGTCGGCCCGCTCCGAGCACTGCACTACCGCTCGTGCGATCAACTCCTTGCCGACCCCGCTCTCCCCGCGCAGCAGCACCGAAGCATTCGTGTTCGCCACGGCCTCGATCGACCCGTACACCTTCTGCATCGGCGCGCTGCCGCCCACCAAACCGTAGAACGAAACCTTCTGCTCTGCCTGCGCGATCACGCGCCGGCCCTCGAGCTCGAGCGCCCGCTTCTCCAGTGCGCGCAACAGCACGATCTTGAGTTCTTCAAAATTCAGTGGAACCAGAAACAGCTCATCCGCCCCTGCCTGCGCCGCCTTTAGCGGCAGCGTCCGCTGCGTCGTGCGCGTGAACGCCGCCAGCACCAGGTCGTCTCGCAGCCGCCGCATCTCTTCGAGCACTTCGAGCCCATCCGCGGTGCCGTCGCCCACACAATCCAGGTCGAAGAGCACAGCGTGAACGTCCGCGTTCTCAAACACTCTCTGGATTTCATCTTCATCGCGTGCGTGGGAGATTCGAAACGTATCGCCGAGGTGCTCGCGAATGGCGCGATAATGGTCCGGTTCGTCGGACACAACTGCAACGAGATGGCGTTCTGATCCAGAACCAGCTTCAGGCAAGGGCAACTCCGCAGTTATGGCGCGCGATTATATGGGAGACAGCACGCAGCAGGGAAGAGGCTCTCGACGATTCGAGCACAGCCCATATCCCATATGGAGTGCGGCGGCTCGGCGCCGCTCTTACCGTCACAACCCTACGACGGTCGTATTGGACGAGTAGCCGCTATTCGCGCGAAGCGAACTCGTCTTCTTGTATCAGTGCGCACCCGACGTTGGCGTCGGCCCCATCATCAATTTCTCAAACATCTTCGTAAATTTCGGCAAATCCACATCGAGTTGCGCGTGCGCAAGCTGCACGCCCTCGTTCGGTTTGAGCTTCTGCGTCCAAGTCAACGTGTCGCCATACGTCGCCCCGTGATCGATCTCCACGTCCATATACTCGACTTTCTCTTTCGTAATGATGCTCGGATCGAGCCACGCGCAGGCCGCCAGCTCATCCCACATGTAATAGCGCTCCTGCGAAAATTTCGCGATGTACTGCGCCGCCGGACTCGACGACTTCGCAATCACGTCAATCATCTCCTGCGTGAACATTGCCTTCAGCGAAATATCGACGGTCGTCACATCGATCCGCGGCCAGTTCGCCCGAAAAACGTTGTGCGCCGCCTCCGGATCGAACCAGAAATTAAACTCATGCCGTGGGCTCGTCGAAAACTCCGGATCGTCCGTCTGCGGATTTAAGCTGCCGCCCATCATCACAATCCCCTGCGTCAGCTCCGCAAAGTGCGGATCGATCGCCAGCGCAATCGCCACATTCGTCAGGGGCCCGCCCTCATAAATCGTCACCTGATGCGGATGCGCATGCACTTGCCGAATCATAAAATGCGCCGCATCTTCATCCAGCGCCTTCGTGTGCGGCTCGCCTTCCACCATCTTCGGAATCACATACGCCCCATGCATCGGCGGAGTCGCCGGCACCGAACCGGCAACCGCATCGATCTGTGGCTCCTCTCCCCACGCGCCAAGCCACACGACTTTTCCATACATCTGCAAATAAAGCCGCGTCTCATCTTCCTTACGCACCAGCGGAAAAACCGCCCCCGGCACGACCGGCACGTCCGTACGTCCAATCAACTCCAGCATACGCAGCGTGTGCGCCACTTCTTCATCGCGCCACGCATTCCCGGTCACCATCGTCAATCCCAGCACATCGACATCCGGCGACATCAAAAACACCATCATCGCCATCTGATTCGATCCGCCAGGCCCCGACCCATCCTGATCGACGATCACCATCTTCTTCTGCGCAAACGCGCCCGGCGCCAACGCCAAAACGCAAACCGCCACAAACACCGCGCCAAATTTCAAAATTCGCTGAGTGCAACACCCAATAGTCCGTTTCATGGCCCGCCATTCTCCCACAACGCCGCCCAATCTCAATCTCCGCAGCCGCATCAACAACCAACCCTCAACCAATCCAAACTCTTTCTCCACCCATTCGCAATTTCAGCGTCACGCTTTCTCCCGTTTTCCTGTATCGTGTCGCGCAGCCAATGGCATCGTCCGCCACCGCTCCCAATAGCTACGGTCTTCGCGCCAACGCGCTCTCCCCAATGGAGACCCTCGCGCAATCGATCTCCACGATCGCGCCCACGGCCTCGCCCGTCGTCACCATCCCGCTCGTCTGCGGCCTCGCCGGCAACGGCACCTGGCTCGCCTATCTTCTCGCCACCACCGCCATCCTCCTCGTCGCCGTCTGCATCTCGCACTACGCGCGCCACTCTGCCTCGCCCGGCTCGCTCTACACCTACGTCGAGATGACGCTCCCGCATTCCCTCAGCGCCGTCGCCGCTTGGAGCCTCCTCCTCGCTTACGTCGCGACGGGCTCCAGCGTCATCGGCGGCTTCTATCACTACGCCAATCTTCTCCTCCACGACGCCAGCGGCCACGTCACCTCCGCCGCCGCGCTCGCCATCGCCGTCACCGCAATCTCCGTCGCCATCGCCTGGCGCGACGTCAAAGTTTCCGCTCGCCTCATGCTCTGGATCGAAGCCGTCTCTGTAAGCATGATCGTCCTCCTCATCGCGCTCGTCCTGATCCGCCACGGCCCTCACCTCGATCTCATCCAGCTTCACCTCGTTGGCATGACCGGCAGCGGCCTCCGCCTCGGCCTGGTCCTCGCGCTCTTCAGCTTTGTCGGATTCGAGAGCGCCACCACGCTCGGCTCCGAAGCGCGCAATCCTCTCAAAACAATCCCGCGCGCCGTCATTCAGAGCGCCGTCTTCTGCGGCGCACTCTTCATCGTCTGCTCCTACGCCGAAGTCCTCGGCTTCCGCGTCGCCGGCCAGAATCTCGGCGAGAGCCAGGCCCCGATGCGCGTCCTCGCCGTCGTCGCTGGCGCGCCAATCCTCAGCCTGCTTATCGACGTCTTCGCGCTCATCAGCCTTTTCGCCTGCACGCTCGCCTGCATCACCGCCGCCGCGCGCGTCCTGCTCCTCATGTCGCACAACGGCCTCGCACATGACGGCCTGCGCCACACGCACTCCCGCTTCGAGACTCCCGCCCGCGCCATCATCGTCACCGCCATCGCCGCCGTCGCTCCTCCCGCAATTCTCGGCGCTCGCGGCGCAAGCGGCCTCGATGTCTACGGTTGGCTCGGCTCTCTCGCCACGTACGGCTTCATCGTCACCTACGCGCTCGTCTGCTTCGCCCTTCCTCGCTACCTGCGAGATCACGGAGCGGCCGGCACCGCTCCACGCTTTCTCCCCGCAGCCGCATGCATCGCGATGCTCTTCGCTCTCGTCGGCAATCTCTATCCCGTCCCCGAAGGCCCCTACGCAAAATTCCCCTACATCTACCTCGCCTATCTCGCGCTGGGCATGCTCTGGTATTTCGTTTCCTCTCGCCGCAAACCGCAGCCTGCTTAGCTCTCCCGCATCCTCACCGGCCAAATTGAAAAAAACGATTCGAGCCAATCAAAGTTTCCGTTTCGATTTCCACAAGCCTTCGCGATAGTTTGCTGCAAATAATTTTTATATCGAACCGTGCAAAGCGGTTCGCGCAGCATCAGGGGTCGTCAACGAAAGTTTCATCAGTCGATTTAGCACCGCCGGTTCCACATTTTTCAATCCGTGTAGTTCACAGGAGGGTCCCACCGAATGTGTAGGAGATTTAGCCTATCCGTTTTCACTCTCGCCTCGATTTTCTCCTTCTGCATAGCGACGACAACATTCCTCTCCGCCCCACCAGCCCACGCTCAGCAAACCCTCGGCGGCATCACCGGCACCGTCACCGACAGCACCGGCGGCGCCCTCGCCTCCACCACCGTCACCATTGTCAACGACCAAACCACTCTCACCCGCACCACGCAAACCAACGACGCCGGCGCCTACGATTTTGTCAACCTCCCCATCGGCAGCTACACGCTCACCTACACGCACACCGGCTTTCAAACTCAAAAAATCCCTTCCATCACCGTGCAAGGCGACCGCACCGCCACCATCAACGCCACTCTCAAAATCGGTGAAGTCGGTTCCACCGTCACCGTCGAAGCCACTCCGCTCCTCAACTCTGTCGACACCACCAACGGCTACATCCTCGAAAAAGATCAGATCGAATCCGTTCCGCTCCCCACCGGAAGCTTCACCGGCCTCGCCGTCCTCTCACCCGGTGTCAGCTCCGAACTCGCCGGAAGCACCGGCGTCAACAACGGTCTCGGCAACAAACCCATCTGGGCCAACGGCCAGCGCGACACCAGCAACACCTTTCAGCTCAACGGCGTCGACGCCAGCAATCTCTTCAACGGTAAGAGCACCAGTTCCGTCGCATCCGCCCGCGTCGTCAACAACACCGGCCTCGGCGGCTCCTCCAGCCTTTCCAGCACCACCGCCGCGCCGCTCCAGAGCTCCGCTTCGCCCTATCTCGCCGTCGGCCAGGCTCTGCCCACGCCTGCTCCCGATTCCATCGAAGAATTTCGCGTCAACACCTCGATGTACGACGCGCAGCAAGGCTCCACGAGTGGCGCGCACATCGACATGAGCACCGCGAGTGGCACCAACGACTTTCACGGCCGCCTCTACGGCATCCGCGGCACCGACGCGCTCAACGCCGCTCCGTTTTTCTACAACGCCGATCCCAACATTCCCGCATCCGACAAAGTCCCGTCGCAGCATCGCTACACCGCCGGCGGCGCATTCGGCGGCCCCATCATCAAAAACAAACTCTTCGGCTTCCTCAGCTACCAGCACGTTCACAATTCCGATCAGGAAATCGGCAGCTCGCGCAACATCGTCCCCCCGGGACTCACCGACGATCGCAGCCCCGCCGCCATCGCCTCTCTCGTCAACGGCAACTTTCCCGCTTCCGCAACCGTTCTCCCGGTCGTCGGCAACGCCGCCGGCGACATCAACCCCATGGCCTACGGCCTGCTCAACTACAAACTAGCCAACGGCCAATATCTGATTCCATCCGCGGGAACCTTCACCCCCACGATCAATTTCCCCGAAAACACCTTCACTCCCGGCACTTCCTACTTCATCGCCGATCAAGCCGTCGCCGACATCGACTACGTCGTGAATACCAAAGACACCCTCGCGCTCAAGTATTACTACCAGCACGACCCGACCCGCGCGCCCTTCGCCTATTCCGAATCTCCAGGCTTCCCGCAAAATCTCGACGCCGGAAGCCAAGTCGTCTCGATCATGAACACGCAGACGCTCAAGCCCAACCTCAGCGTCTCCGAGGTCTTCGGCTTCATTCGCGAAAAGGTCTACAGCACGATCGGCCAGCCCTTCACGCCGCAGCAGTTCAGTTCTTACGTCCAGCAGCTCACCGGCCTGCCCGCTTCCCAGGCCACGATGAACACCTTCGGCTCGAATTTCTTTCCCGGCATCTCTATCGTCGACAACTACGGCAACGAAGCTCCCTACAACGTGAACTTCGTTCCCAACGGCGGCACCAACATCGGCAGCGGCTCAAACTCCCAGAGCGCATTCACCGGCGTCTTCCAGAATCGCTTCATGCCATCCGCCAACGCCATTTGGACCGTCGGCCGCCACACCGTCACCTTTGGCGGCAGCTTCGCCTACACGCAACTCAATACCCGCGATCAACGCACCGATAAAGGCGTCATTGCCTTCGCCGACTTCTCGCAATTCGTGCAGGGACTCGAAACTTCCTACAGCCCGAACGGCTTCGTCACCAGCACCTTCATGCAGGGCGACGCCAACCGTTACTATCGCTCGAAAGAATCCGGCGCCTACATTCAGGACAAATATCAGCTCCGCTCCAACCTCAGTGTCACCGCCGGACTCCGCTTCGACGATCACGGCGGCCTCACCGAAAAATACGGCCGCCTCTACAACTTCGAGCCTTCGCTCTACAACTACGACGCGGGCACCGACACCATCGTCTCCAACGGGCTGATCTACGCCGGCAACAACAAACTATTTCCCACAAAAGGTGTGAGCGATTCGACGCTAACCGGCCGCCAGTGGGCGATCGCTCCTCGCGTCGGCCTCGCGTGGAGTCCCAAGCTCTTCAACAACAAGCTCGTCGTCCGCGCCGGCTGGGGCATGTACTACGATCGCGGCGAGTTGTTCTCCTATCTTTCTCCCGGCGTCGCGGCGGGCGTCATCACCGGCGGTCCTTTCGGCACGAATCAGACTCTGCCTTTCGTCAACGGCCAGGTCTGCTCTTCCATCGGTTCGTTTTACGAAGGCTTCATTCCCACGTGCGACCCTGCTTCACCCACCGGCGGCTCGTTCAACAATCCGTGGGGCACCACTCTCGGTCCTGCGCCGAGCGGCAACCCCGCATCCATCGTTCTTCCCAACGCCGCCGCCATCGAAGACGGCGCGCAACTCTTCGCCTTCGCCGACTACAACCGCAAAAACAAACTTCCGTACACGTTGAATCAGATCCTCGACATTCAATGGCAACCCCGCAACGATCTCTCCATCGAGATCGGCTACGTCGGAAACTTCGGCCGCCACGAAATCATCCCGATTCCATTCAACCAGGCGCAAATCGCCACGCCGACGCATCCGATTCACGGCCAAAACTACACTTACGGCTATACCGTTCTCGCTCCGACGGGATGCAATCCGACGTCGAATCCCGCCGCGTGCAACTACACGCCCGATTGCAACGCCACCAGCACCTTGGGTTGTTCCTTCATGGGACTCCCCGACGGCAGCTCCATGATCCAGACCTACGAAGGAGGCAACGTCGATCTTCGCGTTCCGTACCTTGGCTTCTCGTCGGAAGCAGAGTCCTACACCGCCGCGGGCATCTCCGCCTATCACGCGCTCCAGGCGCACGTCGAAAAACGTTTAAGTCACGGCTTGCAGGTCGGTTTCTCTTACACCTTCTCGCACGCCACCGATGAGCAGAGCGCTCTCGGCCTCTTTTACAACGGCAACAACCCGCTCGACCTGCGCAGCGGCTACGGCCTCTCCGATTTCGACCGCACGCACGTCATCAACTTCACCTATCTCTATCAATTTCCGAACCTGTTCCAGCAATCGACGTTCGCCGGAAAAATTGCCGACGGTTGGGCGATTCAAGGAGTCGGCATCATCCAAAGCGGCCAGCCCTACAGCGTGATCGACTACTCTGGCGCTGTGGGCAGTATTTTTTACGGCACGTCCGATGGCATCACCAACCCCATCGTTCCGCTCGGCTCGTGTACGCCAAAGCAAGCGCTCACCGGCAATAGCGGCGCGACCGACGGCTTGCCCGCGCTCAATGCTTCCTGCTTCACGCTTCCGCTGCTCAGCCCCGGTGATCTCGGCGGCGCTGTTCCCGCCGGCGACACGTTCGAAACTAATTTCACCACCGGCCAGCGCAATATTTTCCGGCAGCCGTGGCAGAAGCGTACCGACGTCTCGATCGTAAAAATGACGAAACTTAACGAGCGCTTCTCGCTAAAATACACGTTCGACATCTTCAACCTGACCAACACGCCCAGCTTCGACGTGCCGGTCGATAACGTCTCGCAAAATCTTTTCTTCAATGATTTTCCGCTCTACGGCCAGCCGCTCTATTCGTCGCCGACCGCAAGCGGCTTGGGCGTCGTCAACAAGACCATCGGCGGCCCGCGACAGATTCAGATGACGCTAAAATTTCTGTTCTAGCCTGGCGCTCGAAAGGGAAGCGCTGCGAAACGGCCAACTCCCGCTCACAGCCGCGGAATGCAGCGCCGAAGCTGTCTGCTTTTTTAAACAAGATGCAGAGTGCTAGCATTGCCGTGCGGTTCGACGATTGGAGGGACACGGCAATGGTCACAGACTGGTTCGCGCGCCCGATCCTGAATGTTAAAGATGTCGAGGCGTCGCTTCGGTTTTACGTGGACAAACTCGGCTTCACAAGCCCCTGGCGTTACGATGAAGACGGCAAAGCCCATGTCGCACAGGTCGATCGCCAAGGCGCCCCGCTGATCCTGGCCGACACATGGCCGGAAAAAATTGGGCAGGCACAAATATTCATCTCTCTGAACGTCGAGCCGCCGACTCATGAAGCTGCGACGGCCGCACTCGATTCGCTCCGCTCAGAACTCGAGACGAAAGGCGTAACCGTCAAAGATGGTTCGTGGGGCTATCGGCTTTTAGTCGTCGAGGATCTCGACGGGAACCAGCTTTCCTTCAACTATCCCGCCGACCGCTAGCGCTGGTTCACCCGGGTTCGGAAGGGCGTCTTGTCTGCGTTTTCGTGCCAGTCGCGGCTCGATGGGCGACACGAAAGAGAAATTTCAAAAGCTGCCAGAGTCGGTTTTTGCACCTAGTCGGCGGCTTTCGCCGTCGATCTGCGCAAAATCAAACCCGTTTCCAGTTCCACTTCCTTGCCGTTCGGCGACACATCGCGGCTCTCGGCTTCCGCGCGCAGCGCCTGAAACGCATATTCCGCCAACTGCTTCTGCGACATCCGCACCGTCGTCAACGGCGGCGTCGTAAATTCCGCGAGACGAATATCATCAAATCCGACCACCGAAAGCTCCCGCGGTATCGAGATACCTCGGTCATACGCTTCGCGCATCACACCCACCGCCGTCATATCGTTCGAGCACAAAATCGCGGTCGGTCGCTTCGCCAACCCTGCAAGCAGCGCCAGCGCCGCAATGCCTCCTTCCACTTTGTGATCGCCGGTCACGATCAGTTCCTGATCGACGGCCAGCCCGTTTTCCTGCATCGCTTCTTCGAACGCCCCGCGTCGCGCCATCGCCGATTTCAGATTTGTAGGCCCTGCCACAAACGCGATCCGCTTGTGTCCGAGCTTCGCGACATGATTCACCGCTTCGCGAATCCCTTGCTGATAGTTCACCCGAATATTGGTGACGCCCGCCGCCTGCGGACCAACATCCACGAATACCAGCGGCACTTTGCGGAATCGCAAATCCTCGATCAGCGCATCTTCCATTCCGAACGTCAGAATTGCCACGCCATCGACGCGCCGCTCGATCATCCGCCGCACCGCAAGTTCCATGCGCTTCGGATCGTGTACCGTCGAAGTCAGCAAAATTTCGTAATGATTCTGCACCGCGATGTCTTCGAACGCCTGTACGATCTCCGGAAAAAACGGATTCGTAATCTCCGAAACGATCAGCCCGAAGATGCGGCTTTTCCCCGAAACCAGCGCCCGTGCCGCTGTATTCGGGTAATAGCCCATGTCTTCGACAACCTTCATCACCCGCTTGGCCAGCGCGGGATCGACGGTCGGCACGCGGTTTATCGTCCGCGACACCGTCGCGGTCGATACCTTCGCTCTCTTGGCGATTTCTCGAATGTCCATGGACTGAAACGTGGCTGAATTTCTACCGCGTCGGGTACCGCTACCGTCTTTGATTCAGTGTAAGCACAAACGCCTTTGCCGCCCAATCAAAATTCAAATCGCGCCCGCTCGTAAAATGATGCGCTAATGTGATGCGCTGATACATCACCACGTCACTCGCAGCGTCGAAACGGCTTGCCTCGGCAAATTGAATTTCAGCGTCACTATGCCATTTGCCGGTGTGACCCACTCGGGCGAAGAGATAAGCTGCAACTGTCCCGCCCCTTCCAACGTGCGAAATTGTGCTTCGGAAGGTTGCGCCGGCGAACCCATCGCTTTCCATACTTCAAACGCATTACTGTGGGTCGCATCGATCCGGAAATGTTCAACGAGCACGCGCTGTGCCGTCGCTGGCACACCATCGATCTTCAGTTCGATCGGCGCACTTGGCGCCGCAACGTCATCGTCGTGATAGTTCCACGCCAGTACGTCGATCTCGGTCGGTTTCCGCGTTGCCACCGCGGAGATATCGGCCGGTCCTCGCACGCCCGACTTCAAGACTTCATCTGCGCTCAACTCCGCTGCGCTCGACGCTTCAACACGCTCCCCTCCGAGCAGCCCCATCATGCGAAACACGTTGAGCACCGGCTTATCGATCCCATTCGTCGCCATCTCGCGGAATCCGGCGAATGGCGGCTGATCTTCAAACTCAAACGACCAGTTCACCGCGGCGCGAATCTGCACTCCGCGCTGCGCAGCCAAAGCCTGAATTCTCGATAGAACTTCCGCTGTGTAGGAAGCGTAAAGCGGCCCATTGCGATATCCATTTTGCGGATTTTCTTGCGCCGAACACGCCGCGCATCCTTCCGGATCCGACTCGCCCAAAATAATCGGCGTCTTCTTCCACTCTGGAAACGACGCCACAATCGAAAATCCTTGATCGACCGCCGCGAGCTGTTTCGAAATTCCCATTTGCACGTGATCGCCAAGCCATTTCGGCGACCCCTTCGGATGAAAACTCACAAAGTCGAGCCGCGTCCCCGTTTTGCTGTTCGCAAAATTTTTCCCGTGCGCACAATGCTCCAGAAAATCCTGCAAAAACGCGATCGCTTTCGGCGAGCCCGGCCCCGTGCTGTCCGGCCCGCCGATGCGCGCGTCTGGCACCGCGCGTAAAACCGCATCGACCGAGAAGTCGTAAAGTTTGAAATATTCCTCCGGCGTCCCGTGCCAATAATCGATGTCGGGCTCGTTCCAAACTTCCCAGAGCCACGATTTCATTTCGTCATCGCCGTACCGCTCCCGCAAATGCTGCGCGAAACGAAACACAAGCTCCGCCCACTTCGCATAATCCTTCGGCGGATACGTCCACCCAGTGAAAATATTCCCCTTCGGAAACGTGTGCCGGTACGGCTGAGGATTCGTTGAAAGAGCCTCCGGCATAAATCCAAGTTGCACCAGCGGCTTTACTCCTGTTTCGCGAAACGTATCGAAAATCCGATCAACAATCGTCCAGTCGTAGACCGGTTGTCCCGAAGCGTCCTCGGTGTAAACGTTGGTCGATCCCCATTTCAGCGACGCGCTGCCATCTCCGCTGGTGAAAAGATTATGGACGCGAATGTAAACCGGCTCCGGACTAAGCTGCGCGAATTCGCGCAGCAACTTCTTGCCGTTCGCCGCGTACGTATAGTTCGGTTCGTCGTATCCCCAGAAATTCCAAATGTTCCGCCAAGCGCCCTCGCTGCGATCAGCGTGTACTTCGATCCGCACGGCGGTCGCATCGCTCGGTTGCTCCTCCGCTCGTAAGAACATCGTCGCGGCGAAACACCCCGCAGCGATCCTCATCGCGAGACCAACGACAACACGAACTTTAGTTTTCGATCGCATATGCATTTCTTGGCTTCCCAGGTATCGCCAACGTCTCCGCGCTCCTCTGCGAACTCAGCGTCTCTGCGTTATCCTTTCGCTTTTCTCTTCTCCGCATCGACGCTGGCATTCTGGCATACTGAAATCACTAGGCCGATCATACCGAATGAAACTGACCCGCCGCGCTCTATTACGCCTTTCCATGGGAGCTCCATTGCTCGCTTCGGCCTCTCGTGTTTTCGGCCAGGGCGTGTCCACGCACACATCGAAACCCCAGGCAAAACTCGCTCCGTCCGGCAAACCATTCAACGCGCATTTCAGCGACATCGCCGCGAAAGCCGGACTCACCGCTCCGACAATCTACGGCAATCCGCTGAACAAAGACTACATTCTCGAAGCGGCCGGCTGCGGCTGCGCATTTTTTGATTACGACAACGATGGCTGGATGGACATTTTTATTTTGACCGGAACGCTGCTCACCGGCGCGCCGCCGAACACTACCAATCGTCTTTACAAAAAT